>MPLX02198923.1_pt1 | contig 27645 bp, 19 predicted proteins | sample 1617341 | NCBI WGS metagenome assembly MPLX02 (sample SAMN05944804, study PRJNA350692) | marine metagenome | biome: marine; feature: ODZ; material: water; isolation source: 120 m water sample filtered on 0.2 um supor filter | place: Pacific Ocean | collected 2012-04-08 | depth 120m m | reverse complement strand
GTAAAGGCTTCCGCCACCTGGGTGCGAGCCACATACTTGTTGTATTGTGGAATAGCAATGGCGGCGAGAATACCGATGATCGCGACAACGATCATGAGCTCGATGAGGGTGAAGCCTTTTTGCTTCATCTCTTCTTGCCTTTTTTAGGTTTAGCGATACGTCAGCCGGCACACCAAACTCAGGCTTATCATCTGGGCACTACAGAGTTTCGGTTCTGGCTGGACTTCATGAAACTATCCATTTTCGGCCGACGTGATGGCCGGTGTCGTCGCGACGACCACCTGATTACGGCCCTTGTCTTTTGCCTGGTAACACGCCTGGTCAGCACGGTGGTACAAATTATCGAGCGTTTCGCCAGGCATCATTTCTGCCACACCAAAAGACCCTGTCACTCTCAGTATCTCAGCGCCGGTTTCAACTTCTGATCTTTGGAGCGTGGCACGCAAACGCTCCGCTACGCTATGCGCCTCTTGCAGATTGTTTGTCCGCAGAAGGATGCCAAACTCTTCTCCGCCAAGCCTGCCTACGATATCAGGCTCACGCTCTCCCACAATCCGAACGGATCCCTGCAGCACTTTACCCACCAGTTCGAGCACCTGATCGCCGATTCCATGCCCATAGGTATCATTAACTTTCTTAAAATTATCTAGATCTATCTGAATGAAGTAGACCCCTTTTTCTTGCCTCTGAAGCAGGCCTTGCCCTCTTGCGAAAAACGTTCTTCGGTTCAGTATTCCCGTCAAGCCGTCGGTATTCGCGAGACGAACCAGTTCTGTTTGGTACTCCCGTATTCGCCCAAGCATTCCATTGAGCGCATCTGTCAGCTCGCCAATTTCGTCCCGCGTCAGCTTTTTAATGAGTTCCTGTTTGGTTAAATCTTTGGACATATCGCGTAAGTTCTTAATCAGAAACCCGACGGGAAATCCGACCACACGATGAAATACGATGCCGCTTCCGATAAGAAAGATCAGCATGAAGATAATCATCGCCAATGCACCGACCTGAAGCTCTCTGGAGACTTCTTCATTTACCCACTGGTGGCTCACGAAAAATCGAAGATCCCCGCCCCCGGCCAGCACATCTGAATAATCCAGTGAATATTTCTCCTCTTTAATGATGTCACAGGGTATTGGAGGCCAACGATAGAATTGGCCAGTCGAGGCGCTCATCTCAACACACAATAAAAAGGGGAACATCGCAAAGATGCCAAGTGTGTTGCTCACCTGCTGATCACTGGTTTCAACAGCTGCATCTAACACGCCAGACATACCAACCACGGCAGTTGCCAACTGGGCGGATGCTACTCCCTCGTAATAACCCTGCCTATAGTTCTTGTAGGCAAACAGGCCTGCTGTACCAAGCAGTAACGCCATAAAGGCAAACAGCAGCACAAACTTGAGGAATATCCCAAGTCTCATTACAGACAGGCCTGTCGAACTAAAGGGGTACGACTAAGATGTAACTGACCAGACTACATCCCCATCATCTTCTTTACAGACGGGCGATTATTCATGATGACCTCGACCACCTTGTAACCGCCTTCCACGGGGACCGTCAGAAAATCCGCCGTGATCCGATCACCTTTCTCAGTCACTACCTCGGAGCAGACAAAAATTGCCCCATCCTTGTAAGGCACGATCATAGGGTGCACATTTGCACTGTACCCAGCAATGAGTTCGTTGGTTTGGCGATCAACAAAAAAGAACTTGCCCGAATCATCGGACCGCTCTTTAACCCATGTTGCCAGGGTCATCTGCGCCTTGGCTTTGGTTTCTGCCGATACTTCCTCGCCAGCAAGTGCTCCACTGGGCGACACGATTGCCAGGGCAATAGCAACACTCCCCGCGGTCAGCGCTTTCTTCAATGTTTTCTCGTAGCATTTTTTTACGGTTTGCATAACTCTCTCTCCTTTACTCCCTGGCACACTTTGCACCGTGTGCTTGGGATAGATAGTTGAATTCTTAATGCGTCGCGTTCACATCTGCAAGGTGTTGTCCATATTACCCTGTGGCGCTCTTACGAGACCCCAGAATCGGCTGCGAAAATTGCATATCGCCACTCTGGCGACAAAATCCCTCGCTCACCTAACTCTGCAACACCCATTGCCCCTGCAAGTTAACCCATTATCGGTTCCTATTCTACCCACAAAACAGGTATGGTTTTCACTTATCGACGACATATTGGCTGGTAAGGCGTTACAGAATTATGAATTTGATTAGGATCCCACGAGAAAAAATGGAACCCCTGTATTCAACGACTACAGACGGCGAGCACCTGCTTGAGATCAGTTAACCCCTGCAAGCATTTCGCTATTCCGTCTTGCAGGAGTGTGCGCATTCCACTTGCTTGGGCAAGTGACCGCAATTCTCCAGTCGTGGCTCTTCTTTGCATTGCCTCACGGATTTCATCATCATTAACTAATAACTCATGCAGGGCAAGGCGACCCCGGTAACCCGTGTTATCGCATTCCGCGCACCCTTGGGCCCTGAACAATCTCATAGGGCCAGGACCGGAAAGCCTCGATAGCACTCCCTCCCCGAGATAACCGGAAAATTCGGCCAACTCGACATCACTGGCATCGTATTCCTCCTTGCAACCATCGCAAAGCCGTCTGGCCAAACGTTGTGCCAAAACCCCGAGCAGAGCGTCAGAAAACGAGAATGGCTCCATCCCCATGTCGATCAGTCGGGTAATAGTCTCCGGCGCATTGTTCGTATGTAGGGTTGAGAACACCAGATGACCGGTTAACGAAGCTTCGATCGCCATGTGCGCGGTTTCCTCGTCACGCATCTCACCTACCATGATGACATCTGGGTCTGCCCGCAGAAAAGAACGCATAGCAGATGAAAAAGTCAGACCAATCTGGGGGTTCACCTGCATCTGGCGAAGCCCGGCCTGGGTAATCTCTACTGGATCCTCAACGGTCCAGACTTTCTTTTCTGTTGCATTCACCTTGCCCAACATGGCGTGCAGGGTAGTTGTCTTGCCTGAGCCCGTCGGACCGACCGCCAGAATCATGCCATAAGGGCTTGCCACCAGGTTCTGGATGGCGCGCAAATAATCAGGACTAAGGCTCATGCTGGCCAACGGCTGCGCTCCTGAGCCTGCCAGAATGCGAAGCACAACGTCTTCATTTTCACCGGCTGTCGGTAGCGTTACCATCCGAAGTTCCACTTCGCTTTTGCCCAATTTAAAGCGGATCTTGCCATCCTGGGGCATACGTCTCTCTGCGATGTTAAGTTTCGCCATGATCTTCAACCGTGCCACCAGTTGCTCCCGATACTCTGAAGGTATCTGTCGATACTGGCGGCATTCACCGTCTATACGGAAACGAACCACAAGTTGCCGATCTCCATTTGGCTCAATATGAATATCAGAAGCACGGTCCCGAATAGCGTCAAGAATAATCTTGTTAACCAGGCGCACAGCTGCCGCGTCTTCACCTATTTCTCCACCTTGATCGTCACCTCTGGCCAACGAGTGCAAAAAGACTTCAAACTCCTCTTTGCTTTCGCTGATTGAGGCAGAGCGATTAACAAAACGTTTAATCTGGGTCGGGGCCGATACGACCTCCAAAAGCCGTTTCTGGCAGGAAAAGCGTACGGCGTCGATCGCATCGACAGCCAGAGGATCACCAAAAGCCACAGTCACCGAATCAGGATCACAAGCAATCGGTAACACGTTGTGCTCACGCATCACCCTCGACGGCACCTCTTTTAGCGCCGCTTCGGGGATTTGAATCTGGTTGAGGTCTACAAATTTCAGATCAAGTCGATTGGCAAGCGTCTTAACGATCGTGACTTCATCGACGATTCGCAAATCAACGAGGACCTCACCTAAGCGCTTACCCTTGCTCTGCTTCTGGGCTGCCAGAGCAGACTCCACCTGCGCCTCACTGATGATCCCCTCTTTAACCAACACCTCGCCCAGGCGCAGGCGGCGGCGTACCTCAGGGTGACTCTGACTCGAAATACTGGCCTCCGAATTGGCCGGTGTCTGGGGTGAACTCATGGGTTAATCTCTAGTCGGCAGCGTTGACGGTTCGTTAGATTTGCTGCACCCCCCGGGCCCCGGAGAGTTTCGAGAGCCGCCATCATGACACCTTCTCACATCCAAAAGAATCAAGCAAACCGACGAGATTGTCCACAAGCATAGCCTGCCCATCATGTGCGGCACCCGGATCACGTTCCCGAACGTATATCCCACACAGAACCGGCTCCAGAACAGGAAGTCCGTTCTCTTCCGGGTCCAGCACATGGATACGCCCTTTGTTTAGCCGCTCTCCTTGCGAAATCGATGCCTTCTGTAAGGCCGTGATACCGAGCCCACTTCCCAAGGCATAGACAAGGCCCTGCAATGCCGAAGATTGAAAAACAATATTTGCGCTTCGATCCATTTTTCTAAGCCCATCCAGCATGCGTTTGCGAAACGGTGAGCCTTCTGGATGGACCAATAAGGGAACCTGAGCGTCTTTACCCAAATCGATATCGCATCGACCAACCCATACAGGTCGATCCACCCAGGCATGCACTGGATCCAGCTCGAGTGGTCCTGCACTCATGATCACTGCCACATCTACCTCTCCCAGTATCAACCCCTCGATCAGGTGGTCGCTAGTATCGCATAGGATATTAACTTTCAGGTCAGGGCGCTCGCTCAGAAAGTTCATTGTGCATTCTTGAAATTCGTCGATTGCGGAAAAACTGGGTAATCCAACTCGCAATGTTACGTCATCTTTCTGAATGTCCATAAAGTTCATAGCTGTTTCATGTTGATCAAGGTAGGAGTTAAATTCTTCTTTTGGCAAAGGCCTGCTATAGAAGTACCCTTGAGCAATATGGCAGCCTAGCTCAGTCAACATACCTGCTTGCTCTGATGTCTCGACGCCCTCAGCAACAATTGATAGACCAAGGGATCGAGCGAGTTGCGCGACAGCACGAACGATTGCCCAGTTGTGTTTTTCGGTACCGCGCACAAAGGCCTGGTCAATCTTCAGGGTATCAAAAGGTAATTTCGTCAAATAAGCCAGGCTTGAATATCCCGTGCCAAAGTCATCGATTGCCAGACTCACTCCCAGACTCTTGAGCTGCTCTAATGTTTTGCGCGTCAAATCCAGATCTTCAGCCACAATAGATTCGGTCAACTCAAGCTCTAAATATTGAGGATCAAGCTCCGTCTCCTGGAGCACACTTCGCACTTTCTCGATAAGATCACGGTCGCGAAACTGGACTACCGATACATTCACTGAGACTACAAATGGCGGGTGCCCAGCCTCTTGCCACTGTTTCGCCTGGGAGCAGGCATGATGCAAAACCCAGTCCCCTATCGGAACAATGAGTCCAGTCTCTTCAGCGACAGGAATAAACTCCAGTGGTGAGATCAGACCCTGCTTGGGATGAATCCAGCGAATCAATGCTTCGCACCCATGCAAACGTCCTGACTGAAACTCAATCTGCGGCTGATAATGAAGTATTAACTGACCCTCCTCAATTGCACTGCGTAGATCATTCTCGATCCTGATGTAATCAGAGGAGAACTTCCGTCGAGTAGACTGCCAGTCAAAAAATCGGAATGTGTCGCCCCCCTGCGTCGCGGCAAACTGCGCCGCCAATCGAGATTTGCTAACCAGGTCTTGAATATCGGTGCCATTTTCTGGAAACAAAACAATACCGCCGCTCAGGGTAAAGCTAATCTTCTGGCTCTTACCGTCGTCTGAGTTAAAGTGAAAAGGCGGCTTCATTGCCGCTTTCAAGACTTTCACGATTGAATTGGCTTTAGTATTTGCGTCATCCGCATCGTCGATCAGCAAGAACTCATTACCACCTGCCCTGCCAATTACGGTATTGACATCAACAACACCGCGTAGACGTTGTCCTACTTGCTTGAGGAGTCGATCACCGACACTCTGACCGAAAATTTCATTGACCATGCCAAAACGGTCTATCTGAATACGCATTCCGACGGCGTGTCTCCCAGATGCTACGAGCCCCGGAACGACTTTTTCAACGATTGCCATCGTCAACTCCAGGGTTGGCAATCCGGTCACCGCATCGTAATCTCGGAGGCGCTCGGCCTCTTTACGTTCCTTGGTAACATCAGTGTGTATCAGAACAACGCCGCTTTTCAGAGGGTTTGACCGTATCTCGATGACCCGGCCATCAGCCAAAGAAAGATCGCTCTTTTGTTCTGTTTTTGCTGAAAACTTTTCTATGATCCGATCCCCACGGGCGCCGGCCTCTGTAAGAAATCGACCCAGCGATGCGGCCGAAGTACCACGAACGGTCAACTCGTCTGGAAAGTCATACATTGTTTGATGAAATTTATTAGCATGGATCAGTCTGAGTTCATCATCGTATACAGCCACACCAACACCAAGATAATCCATTGCTTCAAGGCTCAGAATATCTTCTAGCCCCTGTATTTGTTGTTCTTGGCTTTGTTCATGGGCCCGCTCCTGGGTAACATCTGTGAAAACAGTAATAAATCCGCCTATGCCTTCGTCTACCGGCCTGCCGGCGACGTGGATAACGGTACCGTCCTTACGAGTGCGTTCAAATTCGTGCGGCTCAAACTTTTTGGCCAGGGCCAGCCTCTCGTTTACCTGAGCTTCAATATCCCCTTCGCCATACTCTCCCCGTCTGGCGTTAAACCGAAACATCTCTGCAAGAGTAGTTCCCGGTTCTCCAAAGGACTCAGGAAGTTGCAACAGATCAACAAACGCCTTGTTAGCGCTGAGCAATATAAGGTTGCGATCAAAAACCGAGATTCCCTGGCGTATAAAGTCAAGAGACTTAAGGGAGAGCAGATTTTCAAGGCTAGAAATCTCACTCTCTTTTTCTCGAAGTGTCGCAAGCCGTTGCTCAGCGAGAGATAGTGCGATTTGACTTTGGCCTTGTGCTTCTTCGAGTCTGCCTTCTGATGCTTTCTCCTGTGTTACATCTTTTACTGATTCAACAGCACCTATAACTAACCCCTTAGGGCTCTTGAGGAGCTGGGCTGAACTGGCAAGATGAACGCCACCTCGGAGATTTGGATGATACGATGCTGCAACTATTGCGCCACTTTCAAGCTTCTCTACAAATAGGTATTCCCTCTGCATCTGCTCATCCCACTCCAGCATAAGGTCGATCAGGATTTTTCGACGTTGACCGTAAAACGGCAATGCATACTCATAGTTGCTCTTACCGATCATGTCATCTGCCCGAATCTGTGTGAGGTTTTCCATAGCGGAATTCCAGAAAATCACAGTACCATCTGTATCGATGGCCATGGTGGGATCCATGAACTCCATCACTCCAACCAGTGCAGTGTAGGTCTCCGCAGTTTGTCTATTGATACGCAACTGGTAACGCCAGTACAACAGCGAAGCCACAACTCCGCCCAGCAAAACCAACAACCCAGCAAACAGGCCCCGCATGGACGCTAGGAGCGTTCTGTCATAACTGACTATCGACCGGGCCTGTGCCTGATTTGCGGCTATCGCGATCTCGTGGAGGATGGCTTGATAGGGGGTTAGTTGCCTGGATATCCGCGCATAGAACGCTGGGTCATAAGTAAACCCAGGTGTGCCCGCTATGCTTAGTATCTCAGCTTCAATAGCGTCTAGGTCGGTTGCGAGATCAAGATGCACATTCGCATGCTGCGGCAATTCGGCGAAGACAAAATCCTCGTAACCTGATAATTGCTCCACATACTCCCAGAAACGGTAGAATTTTTGTGTCAGCCTCTTGGAGGACTCCCGCGTCTGACTGACTTCTTGCTCAACATCTTCAGTTTGGTCAATGTCAGTCGAACTGCTATCGGGGTCAGTTGCCAATAACTGGTGCTGGGACAGTTCTCCCAGCAGGCTCTTAAGTTGATAGTCGAGCTGAGACGCTTTCCATAAGTTAGCACCCCTGGCTTCCACCATTTCGTCAGTAAAATCTGAGAGCACGCCCTCTACATATCGAAATGAGAAAAAAATACCTGCCACAACAATTGCTATCGCCACCGCGACAGAGGCCCAAACGGGGCCGCTCCAGCGGTTCGGACTGTACACTGATAGATTGCGATCCATATTTTCTGAAAGTCACGTGGCGTCGAACTTGCCAGGAAAAATTAACGGAATTCTCTATTTAAGTCAAAATTATCTCTTTTAGTGTTTTATTGCCTCTCACCGTAACAATCTTCCTATCACGACCACTGCGGAAGTAGCAGTTATTTCGAAGAATCTGACTCTTTTTATCAATCAATATCTTACGGATACCTATCAAGAAGAATTCTGCCAGGCGTCCAGCAGCTCTTTTTCGAGCCCCTTAAAGTGACAATCTCACAGACGGAAGAAATACAGCGGTACCGGCTGAGCCGGCCAGATCAACAAACGACGCAATTACGACCCGCCGCCTTGGCACGGTAGAGGCAGGCGTCTGCCGCTTGTATCAGATCCCTAGGCGTGCTCTTTTCGTTGGCAACCACGCTTGCCACGCCAATGCTTACCGTCACCTGGGTCGAGCCATCGGGAGCTCCTGCGTGTTCAAGACTCTCACTCTCGATAGCCTCGCGCAATCGCTCCGCTAATGCCTGTGCCGCGCCCGGGCCCGTATCCGGTAACAGCAACACAAACTCTTCGCCACCATACCGCGCTACGAAATCCTCGTATCCTTTCGCATTATTGCGAAGAATAGATGCCACGCGTTTAAGGCAGGCATCCCCTGCAAGATGCCCGTAGGTATCATTGTATGGTTTAAAAAAGTCGATATCGATAAGCAGAAGCGCACAGGTTCCATCCTTCTTTTCTACAAGCTGGCGCCACTCCTGTTCGGATCGAGCCTGAAACTCACGCCGGTTCGCAATCTGGGTCAGGCCATCAAATTTAGCATGTTGCTCCATCGATATGGTCTTGCGTCGATCTGTGACCAGCTTGTCGAAACGCGCCGTGAGGACACCGACGCTACGATCCATTGGAAGGTACTCTGCTGCGCCGCTTTGCAGGGCCCGCATCTCGGCCTCATCAGATCCTTTCCTGGAGGCTACGATCCGGGTGACACCCTTCGACACGGCAGTATCTGACAACAGATTAAAGTCCGATTCACTCGCGAACTCATGCTCTATCAACAGAAAATCCACAGACTCATCTTCTGTCAAGAGTTTGTGGTATTGCGCTGAATCCGAGAAATGCAGTACCTCACAAGAGTTGCGAATGATCTTTATCAGAGGCCAGAGGTTCTCGATAGAGCCAAACACCAGAACGATCGGTCTGGGTTGGAAAACACATACATCATCGTTGACAAAAAAACTACGAGAACCGCTTAGAAAATGATACAACCCCTCCTCAGTAGGCAGGCCCAGCAACAGGTTGCCGTTCGAGCGATGTTTGATAATCGGAATGCGTCGGTTAAGCTCCTCACTCGTTTCCCACTCTTTTTGCCACTCGTCAAATTTCTCAGACGCTGGCCCCAGTGTCTGCCAGAACTGCCACACGGGCAGGGTCGAATTGGCGTTTTCATCGCGCCCGTTCTTTTCAGAAGAATTCTCGCCATTCTCTGATCCAAGCGGTTTGAGAATATCAGACAAACCCGCCCTCTCAATCACAGCCTGAAGCGCTTGCGCATCAGCAATATTCTCGCCCTCCACCCACAAAGCTCGGTAAAGCGCAACCCGGACCGGCACCTGTTGCTCAATGGGTAACCGGTCAAGCGCATGAAGTAGCCGGGTGGCCATTTCACTACCCGGACGGGTTGGCGGAAGATTGACGGGAACATCGGGAGCCCGGTGATGAATTGAGAATACTTCGTTGGCCAGCAAGCTTTGATCCTCCATTGAAAACATGGATGACGATAGCTCAGGCGCATGAACGATCAAGCGCCATTCAATTCGATCAAGCAGGTTCCAGGCTAGGAGGCGCTCATGGAGCGCAAAACAAAAGGGGCAATTCAGATCGCCGTAGGCAATGAACTCTCCCGGGTCCATAGCCTGAAGATCCTGAATCGAATTTTGTACTGGGTCACTCACTATGCTATTGCCTGTTAGCCATTCTGCTGCGGTGAGGCGAATTACTCTTTTTCACGGTCCTGCCGCCGCCGCTCCAGGCCAACTGCGGCCGGGGGTAATTGTTTGGCATCCTCGGGCAGGCTGTCGACGATCGACGCCATAACGACCCATGATCGGATGGGCTCACGGTAGTGACGAGGTAAGGCGGCCCAGGCACGGGCAAGAGCGATTGCCTCTACCGGCAGATCATCAACAGAGTCCCACTGCTCTGTCTTATGTCGAGGTCCAGTGCCGCTGGCAAGCCAATCCGGATTGACGTTAAGCCAGTCGGCAACACGTTCAAGGCGGTGGCGCCTGGGGAAAGCTTCGCCCTCAAGATACTTACGTGCCGTAGTCAGACTCTTGGCCTGCGCCTCGCGACGCAGGGGCTCAATCTCTACCGGTAGTCGTGACCAGCTGCCCTCGCGTGAACTATGGCCTGCATCACACATCGCTTCAATCAGCCTTTGTGCAAACTCCTGATAGGGTGCCTCAGTTTTTTGATTCATAACATGACACCGTGATCTCGTCACACCACCTGGGCACACTACCTGGGAGTCAGACTACTTAATCCTGCTGTTGATTAACCCGCGCGATCAGCGTGGCCCCGCGTTTTTTGAACAGATCTACTAAGTATGGAATCACGCGCGAGCGCCCTTCTGCCTTGGCGAAATAAAGAGCACGGTCTGCATTTTTGAGTAATTTGTCGAGTGTTTCCCGGTCAGGACCAAACCCCGCAATTCCAGCGCTGAATGTAATATTAACCGATTCGGTCTTGGGAGTTTAAAGTTGCCTATCCCACACCAAATCCAGTACTCCCTGGAACTCGTCTGTCGCCGTTCCCGCGCTCCCGGAATAATCGACAATACAGAATTCTTCGCCCCCTATGCGGGTAAATATGGTTTTCTCGGAGAGTCGATCACAAAGCAACCTATCGTCTCTTATTATTTATGGCACTAGGCTGGATCGGATGAAGACTGCATCAAAACTTGGTGTTTACTACGCGGCCTGAGTTACCTGATAGCGATCCAGATTGACTTCAAATTCGTGCAGACGTTTCCAGATGGAGCGTAACTCTGTGATGGTTGTCCAGTTATGCAAGAACAATGAAAAACTCCCGTGTACCTTAGCGAAGGCATTGGACACCTGAACCATTACACCCAGCGTTAACATGCCGGTAAAAAGACCCGGACCCATCACGATATAAGGCATTATTGACATAAATTGGTCGTAGGAAGTCGCCCAGGCATCGAAGTAGGTGTAGTGAAAGTAGAGCCGGTGGTAATTGCGCCGGATGTCTACAAAGAATCCGTGCAGTTTCCCCATATCAGCATGGTTGACCTTATCGTCTTCACCCAGAACCAGGTCTTTGCGAAAAGCGGCTTCGACTTTCTGGTTGTTGTATTCCAACCCTGGCAACTTCCAGCCCACCAACCAGGAAACAAACAGCCCGCCGAGCGAGATTATCAAAGCCGCCCACACCAGCGAGCCTTCGATATCACGAAGTATCGGCACATCAACCTTCTCCGATAATTCATGCAGTACCGGTATAAATGCGATCAAAGTCATAACAGCACGTACGATCTGAAGGCCCAGCGACTCCACAATCCGGGCAAAACGATTGCAGTCTTCCTGAATACGCTGCGAGGCCCCTTCGATCTCGTACTCAACTGCACGCCAGCGCGGAACATAGTTAAAGGTAATGGCTTCGCGCCAGCGTAGGCCATAGATCCGGGTGAACCACCCCGTAAAGATGGCAAGAAGCACGTATGGAAATGCAATCACAACAAACGATGGCGTTCCTTCAAAACCCGAACTCACGTAACCGATCGAAGTCAGCTCCCCAAAGAATTGATCAATGCCTTTTTCTGGCTCGTCAGAGAAACTGGCGGCATTTTGCAATAAATCATAGAAACGGCCATACCACTCGTTAAGCGCGACTGTCATTTGTACCTGCAGCCAAAGCGACGATATCAGCAGTGCCCCACCGCCATAGGCCCATAGCGCCCACTGCCGGGCCTTGTAAAACGCCTTGATCATTTATTCAGTTCTCCGGGCCAGTTTTTCTTTAGATGCCAGTTATTAGGGGGGCTACAACTCCCCTGCTCTTTGTTCATATGACGAGAGGTCGAACCTCGCGGGTGCTCGGGATGCCGAGCCACGACCTTTTTACCATACAGGACTGGTTTTTATGATTAAATTTAATTTAGACTTTTCCCCTGAAGTTTTGTTGGGTCGTTACCCGGTATGCGGGACACCCCAGCAAAGAGGCTTTGCACCATGAAAACACGGGTTGCGGTTTTCATGGTGCCATGATCATCAACTAAACACTGTGTCGGAATACGATTACATCATCATCGGCGCCGGATCGGCCGGCTGTGTCCTGGCCAACCGACTAAGCGAAGACCCGGGTAACCAGGTGCTGATCCTCGAAGCCGGGCCCATGGATCGCAAACTGATGGTGCATATCCCTGCTGGGGTCTATCACGCATACAAGGATCCCAGCATTAACTGGAACTACCAGAGCGAACCCGAGCCTGAGTGCGATGGCCGGCGGATCGATTTGCCGCGCGGCAAAGTGATCGGCGGCTCATCTTCGATCAACTCGATGGTCTACATGCGCGGCCACCCGATGGATTATGACCGCTGGGCGGATAAATTCGGGCTGGCCGAATGGACCTTTGCGCAATGCCTGCCGTATTTCAAACGTTGTGAATCCTCAGATCGGGGCCAGAGCATCTGGCGCGGTGGCAATGGCCCGCTTGGGGTAACCCGAGGCACCTTGGAGAACCCGCTTTTTGATGCACTCTATCTGGCGGGAGAGCAATCCGGTCAGGGCAACTCAGACGACTTGAACGGGTTTAAACCCGAGGGCATCGCCCGTCTTGACAGTACTACCCGCAACGGCTGGCGCTGTAGTGCCGCGGTTGCCCATCTAAAACCCGCATTAAAAAGAGCCAACCTGACATTAACGACCAGGGCTCTGACTCGGCGGATCATTATCGAAGGCAGCCGCGCGAACGGCATCGAGTATGAAAAAGACGGCCAGGTGAGCCAAGCCCATGCATCGCGTGCCGTCCTCGTCTGCTGCGGTGCCATCAAGAGCCCGCAACTGCTGATGCTCTCAGGGATTGGCCCAGCCGATTATCTAAAATCAATGAACATCACGCCGCTTGTGAATCTCAGTGGTGTCGGACAGAATCTGCAGGATCACCTCAGCATCATCAGCGCCTTTTACTGTAAGAAAGCAGTGACTTTGCATACCCTGGCCCGACCCCTGACCAAACTCAGTACCGGGCTCAAGTGGCTGACTTCACGCTCAGGTCTCGGTGCATCGAATATCTGGGAGATGGGCGGCTTTGTCTATGGCAACAAAGACGCGGCCCACCCCAATCTGCAATACCATTTCGCGCCGGTATACAGCCAGTGGCAAGGACGACGCATTCAACTCAAACAAGGCTACGTACTGGATTGTGATCAGTTGCGTCCTAAGAGCCGTGGCGAGGTGAAACTGCATTCAGATGACCCCCATGAGCGTCCAGCGGCGCACTTCAATTACCTGAGCCATCCGGGTGACACGCGCGAATTGGTAGAGGCTTTGCGAGTCATGCAGGACCTACTGACACAGCCCGCGTTTGATGAATTTCGGGGCAATCGCATCGAGCCTGCGCCGGATCTCAACTCAGACAGTGACCTTCAAGCCTGGATACGCGCCTACGCCACAACAGACTATCACCCCTGTGGCACCTGCCGCATGGGCAGCGATGACATGGCAGTCGTCGATGCGCAGATGCAAGTGCGCGGAATAGATAATCTACGGGTAATCGATGCCTCGGTAATGCCGGATATTGTGAGCGGCAACCTCAACGCCCCAACCCAGATGATCGCCGAACGCGCCACCGATTATCTGTTAGGAAAACCGCAACTACCCTCAGAACAAGCACCGTTTCATTTCCAGAAGTAGTGCCAGGTGTCGTCACCGCGGGGAACAGTTACTTATTACGGCTCGTTTGCGAAATTGTGAATCCAGCCAGACCACCATGCCACCGGCGACAATCAGCAATATTCCAATCAGCGCCATGGCGTTGGGGAACTCATTGAATACCAGGTAACCCCACAGCAGCACCAAAGGCAAATTGCTGTACTCAAAGGGCGCAAGAAAGGAAGCCTGTGCGCTGCGATAGGCGTAAGAAATTGATAAAGCCGTAATCGCCGACAGTACCCCGATCGCGCCAAAATAGATCATGTCGGACGATGCCGGCCAGTGCCAGGCACGCAATATAAACTCAATGCCGGGATCGGTATGCCCGGCAAACTGCCCACTACCGACGACCAGCCCCATTAACATGCTCACCAGAAGAAACGAACCCTGTGCCGTGACTGCCAGCAGTGAGGCGCTTTCAGTGTTACCGATATAGCGGGTCATCGTGGTAAACCCGGCGTAACAAAAGGCAGCGGCCAACGGCCACAGGTACGCCATCTCGATTCGCCCTGAAAATGGCTGCACTATAAGGGCCATACCTACCAGCCCCACCAATACCGCTACCCAGCGAAATGGCCCGAACTGCTCTTTGAGGATCCAAAAAGAAAATATCGTGATGATGACCGGAGCAAAAAACACCACAGCAGAAGCCTGAGCCAACGGCAAACTGGCAAGGCCTGTGAAAAACGTCATGTTGGCCATGACCAGCAACAATCCACGAAAGATATGTGCGCCAGGGCGGCGGGTATGCATCGCCATGATCCCATGGCGAAACAAAACAGGTAGCAAAATCACCAGGCTGATAACAGCACGGATGAATACCAGCTGGTGCAACGCATAACCACCGCTCAGCATCTTGATCATGGTATCCATAATCGAGATACACAACATGGCCAGCAGCAGATTAGTGACTGCTTTTAGATGCATAAACCCCCGTTTTTGCGATCATCGCGCTAAATAATTCTGGTTTGCCCCTAAGGGATATTCAAGGATCGAATAGTACAGCAGAACTTTCACTCCAAAGACAGGAGTATGGCCCCGATATTTTCTTAAAACCGGAGATGCCGTGCGAACACCATGGCCTTACAATCTATGGGCGCACGATCCCGAAGGGATGCAACAAAAACCCAAGCGACAATGAATATTCTTTTTATCATGTGTGACCAATTGCGGGCAGATTACCTGTCGTGCTACGGACACCCCCATCTTGAAACCCCTCATATTGATGCGCTGGCGACGCAGGGGGTGCGTTTTGATCATGCCTACTGCCAGGATCCGCTTTGCGGACCCTCCCGCGCAAGCTTTTATACCGGGCGTTATGCCTCCTCCCATGGCGTACTGGCCAATGAAGATTCCCTGAAGATTAGTGAACTGACGCTGGGTGATTATCTTCGTGATATCGATATGCAGACCGTGGTCGTTGGAAAATCAGAGGGGCGCATCAATACCGCTGCTGTATCGCGCTTCAACATCACCAAAGGATCAATGCAGGAACAATGCCTGCGCAACAACGGGTTTGTCCCTTATGAGCTTTTTACCGGCCTCTACCCTGACCCCATTTTGCCAGCGGATCTGGGTTACAGCGACTACCTTCGAAGCCATGGACTAGGCGGCGAAAACCCCTGGGAGGCCTGGGCCAATAGCGCCGTCGACAGCAACGGCAAGATTGTCAGCGGCTGGCAGATGCGCAACGCCAATCTTGCGGCCCGGGTCCCTGAAGAACACTCTGAAACTGCATTCATTACCCATCGGGCAATCGATTTTATCGACAACCTGACCGCTGATGATCGCTGGTGTATGCACCTAAGCTATATCAAGCCTCACTGGCCTTACCTGGCCCCGGCGCCTTATCACGATCGCTTCGGGCCCGACCAGGTACTCGCCGCAATCCGCAGCGATGCGGAGAAGCAAAATCCCCACCCGGTTTACAAAGCCTTTATGGCGCAGGACTACAGCGCAAACTTCTCACGTGATGAGGTGCGCCACACGGTAATCCCGACCTATATGGGCCTCATCCAACAACTTGATGATCATATTGGCCGGGTACTGGCCAAGCTGGACGAGAAAGGCCTGAGAGAAAATACCCTGGTCGTGCTGACAAGTGACCACGGCGATTATCTGGGTGATCACTGGCTGGGAGAAAAGGACCTGTACCACGAGCCCTCGATCCGCATCCCTCTTATCATCAGCGATCCCTCTCCTGCTGCGGATAGCACACGGGGAACAGCAGCGAAAGATCTGGTGGAATCGATTGACCTCGTGCCGACTTTTGTCGAGTGTGCAGGCGGTGATATCTGCCCCGAACGCATGGAAGGCTGCTCACTGATGCCGCTTCTACACAAGAGCACCCCCGCCTCGCCCTGGCGAGACTTTGTTGTCAGCGAGATTGATTTTGGTGATCGCGGCCCACGCACACTGCTGAATATGCATCCCTATGACTGCCGGGCCCGGATCATTCGCACGCAACAATGGAAGTACGTATTGCATGAGAAATTTCGCCCGCAACTATATAACCTGCTCGATGATCCCAATGAATTTATCGATCTTGGGGAGGATCCAGCCTATAGCGGGCCTCGAGCGGAATTGCACGAGACCCTTTTTGGCTGGCACCGCAAACTTAAAAGCCGCACCGAAGTGCACACAGATGACCTACCGGACCGAGGCCCCGAACGAGACGAGAGTGATTTTGGAATTCTGATCGGGCGCTGGTAAAGACCCGACTCACCTCACCTTCAGGCTAGGCTGTTTTGCAGCTTCTCGTTATCTGCCCAACAAGTCCGGTTATATGAGCCAGGCCTGATTTACCCTCTGGCTAGGGCTATGTTGATTCGATAGCCAACTCCTACCACTATCACAATCTATCGGGCCGTCCGCCGGTAGGCATCTGGTCATAGTGGGACAATTAGCAGTTTGCCCCGGGTTTCACGTTGACATATTCAGGGTAACTGTCCTATATCTAGGCCGACTAAATTACCATGCCGGAAAGATAAAAAAGATGGCAGGCTGCTTGCTCTTAATTTTGCAGGAGAGTCAGGTGTCTGCTTTGTAACCAGGAGAGCTTACGAGATGCAGGTAAAGAAAATTGCTGAAATGATCAAGAGCGCGGGTATCGATTCCATCAGGGTCGAATTTCCCGACCTGCACGGTATCTGCCGGGGCAAACTGATCCCGGCCGGACGCCTGGAGGCGGTTATTGAGGAAGGCCTGAATTTTGCCCAAGCGGCCTATATCGTCGATCTGTCGAACGATATTGCTGTTGCAGGAGGCTGTGGCAGTGACACTGGCTGGTCGGACATGTTGCTGCGACCCGACCTTGACACCTTTGCAGTACTCCCGCACCAGCCCCATACCGCGCGCCTCATCGGCGATACCTATCTCGGGGGTAGCCCGCACCCGGTGGATCCCAGGGGAGCACTTAAGCGAATACTGAAAAAATACGAGGCGAAAGGTCTTACAGCCATAGTCGCATCCGAGTTGGAATTCGTGATCTTTCATCCCACTGATCCGGTAACGAGCTACAACCCGGCAACATCCTGCGTATACCAGGTGAACCCCGCTGTGGACAAACAGGGAATCCTGCGGGCCATTCAGAACACCTGCATCGACCTGGGGCTGAATATCATGTACCTGAACCACGAGTACTTCCCCGGTCAGTACGAAGTGAACTGGCACCATGAAGAAGCGCTGAAAATGGCCGACCAGACTTTTACCTTTAAGTACCTGTGCAAGGAACTGGCGGCACTCAATGACCTGCACCTGACTTTCATGGGCCGGCCAACCAGCGAGGGTGGAGGCAATGGCTATCACACCCATGTATCCCTGGCCCACACAGAAAGTAACGAAAATGCCTTCTACGATCCACAGGCCGAAAACGGCATAGCAGATTTACAACGCTATTTCATCGGCGGACAACTGGCTCACGCCAGGGGAATGTCGGCTCTTCTGGCACCGACCATCAATTCGTATAAGCGCTTCCTGCCGGATTCTTTTGCCCCGTACAACATCGCCTGGGGTGGTGATAATCGCACTGTCTACTGCCGTGTGCCTGATGACCGTGGCAGCGGAACCCGGATCGAAAACAGGGCCGGCTGTGCATCTGCAAATCCCTATCTGGTCATCGCTGCCATACTGGCAGCGGGACTCGACGGTATAGAGAACAAGATTGATCCGGGTGCCCCTGCCGACGGCGACACCTATCACGATGAATCGGGCCAATACCAGCAGGTTCCGTTCTACCTGCGCGATGCCATTGCGGAGCTGAAGGCAGATACAGTATTAGGTGAAGCATTCAGCCCCGAGTTGATCAATGCTTTTGTTGCACTGAAGGAAAACGAGGAGTCTCGCTTCAAGACTACGGTCACCGACTGGGAATTCAACGAATACTCCTACCACCTGTAGCGCCCAACCAGAGTCGATAAACCAACAATTCAACCGGTTGCACGAGATAACAAATTCGCTATACCCATGGAGTTAGCTTGAAAGCCCAGCGGATCAGCAAAATCGAGCGCGCAACCCCGGTTACCATTATCGTGAACGGGCAAGAAATCCAGGCCCATGCCGGTGAAAGCATCGCCGCCGCCTTGCTGGCGGCCGGACAGCGGCAAATCAGCCAGAACAATAAAAGCAGTGCCGCGCGAGGCTATTTCTGCGGAATGGGCATGTGCTTTGAATGCGTGGCTACGGTAGACGGTATCCCAAACGTACGTACCTGCATAACAGAAGTGGCTCCTGGGTGCATTGTTGATACCAGTTCGTGATGCCCCAGAAGCCCGACACGACTGAAATTGCCATCGTCGGAGCGGGACCGGCTGGGGTGGCGGCTGCCGTCACAGCAGCGCGCGCCGGCGCATCAGTGACTGTACTGGATGAATATGCCAGACCCGGCGGACAGTATTACAAACAACCAGCACACGCCGACGGTGGACCGACATATCCAAACTCCCTGGCTTCGAACATTGAACAGGGCCGGGAACTGCTGGAGGGGCTGAGTCACCCGGGAATTGACCTTCAGTGCAATACGCTGGTCTGGAACATCTCGGCAGATGAACTGGTACTCGATCTGTGCGGCCCCGCAGGTGCACGGGCACTGCAAGCGCAATGCATCATCCTCTGTGCCGGTGCCACCGAGAGGGTGATGCCTTTCCCCGGCTGGACACTGCCCGGCGTGATCATGGCTGGCGCGAGCCAGCTGATGCTGAAAGCGCATGGAATACTGCCCGGAAAAAGGTTCCTGCTGGCAGGAACCGGACCCCTGCTGCAAATCACAGCCATACAACTACTTGAGGCCGGTGCCCAAATCGCCGCGCTCGTGGAATTGCGTTCACGTACAGAATTTCTTCGAAGCGCCGCCAGCTTATGGCGATATCGAGACAAGCTTGGGCAGGGTTTTGCCAATCTGCAGAAACTGCTGCAAGCACGGGTACCAATAAAGTTCGGGCACACCATCGCCCGGGCCCTGGGTGAGAACGAAGTTTCCGGCGCCGTGATCATGAGAGTTGATGGCGATGGCCGACCGATACCAGGCAGTGAAACAACACTTAAGGTTGACACCATCTGCCTGAACTACGGTTTCGCCCCTGCTACAGAATTACCCCGGATCGCAGGCTGTGAGCAGTACTTCGACCAGGACTACGCCACTTATGCCACCAGCACTAATGACAACCTGGAGACCAGCATAACGGGAATTCTTGCGGCCGGTGAAACCCGCGGCATGGGTGGGGCGGAGGTGGCCGTAATTGAAGGCCAGTTGGCCGGCAGTGTGGCTGCACAACAACTGGGGTTTAGTCCGCCAATTGACCAGAACGAGTTATTCGACAAACGGCTACAGGCACGCGCCGTGGCCGCAACACTGGGGAAGATGTTCCAGCTCAAGCCTGGGCTATGTGCGCTGGTAACCGATGATGTGCCGGTTTGCCGCTGCGAGGAGGTCAGTGCCGGAGAAGTGCGGGCGGCCATACGTAATGGCGTGGTGCAGTTAAACCAGCTAAAGCCCTGGACTCGCGCCGGTATGGGAAGCTGCCAGGGTCGAATCTGCGGTGATATTCTCCGCCAGATCGTGGCATCTGAAACCGGCTTGCCGCTCCAGGACATCCAGCCTTTTACTGCACGTGCGCCGGTCAAACCTGTGCCGTTGGAAGTGGTCGGCGGCCCTGTTGCTGACACCGGCACACTGACCTGGGAGGATCACGTCGGTGGATATGGGGTGGCAAGGACCTGACCATGGCCCACTACCAGGCAGACGTGATCATCATCGGTGGCGGCATCGTAGGCTGCACCACCGCCTACCAACTGACCCGTGCTGGAGTTGATGTCCTGCTGCTGGACCGCAATGGTATCGGCAGCGGTGCCAGCGGCCGCTCCGGTGGGGGAGTCCGGCAATCCGCCCGTGTCTCTGAGGAGATCCCACTCGCCAAAGCCAGCGTTGCGTTGTTCCCGGGCTTATCCGATGAACTCGGAGTTGATATCGAATATGTCCAGGCGGGCAACCTGCGGGTGGTGGAATCATTCGATTACCGCCGCGCGATGCAGGTAGATGTTGCACGTCAGCAGTCACATGGGCTGGACGTTTCCTGGCTGGAGGTTGCCGATGTGCTGGAACTGGTGCCCGCACTGCGTTGGCAGAGCATCATCGGGGCAAGTTACTGTCCTGATGATGGTCACTGCAACCCGCTACGGCTGGTAACAGGGTTTTATAACAAGGCAATTGAAGGTGGCACCCGTGTGCTACTCAATTGTGAAGTACAAAATATTACCCAGACCGACAGTGGGCTGGCTGAAGTTGAAACGCTCACTCACACCGCAACTGCGCCGGTTGTTGTTCTCGCCGCAGGCTTTGGCTCACAGGAGTTGTGTTACCGGATCGGCTATGACTTGCCGCTCGCAAATGTCCGTTACGAATCGATGATTACCGAACCACTGCCCCCCCTGTTCCGGCAGATGTTCGGAGTCGCAAGCAGCGATCTTTTTTTCCGCCAAACCGGTAATGGCGGCGTACATTTTGGTGGAGGCATTCTCGAGGAGACTGGTCAGGAAGATACCCGTACTACCAGCAGCAACTTGCAACTCGCGGTCGCACATATCTCAAAACTGGTGTTGGATCTTGAAAAAGCCAAGCTGCTTCGCACCTGGGGCGGGCTGGATCCCAGCACTCCCGACGGCATGCCTATCATCGATTTTCTGAATGACAACGTGCTGCTGGCCTCGGGTTTCTGCGGGCACGGCCTGGCGACCGGGCCGATCGTCGGCCAGCATCTGGCGCAGTGGGTACAAAGCGGTACACGCCCCGAGGCGCTGGCACCTTTCAACCGCAACCGTTTTGACGGGTGGCTGCAGACCAAGTGGACCCCTTCGGGGTCTTTTGCCGCAGTGCTGGCAACCGAAGATACCCAGATCGCCGGTGCGGGTGACCTGGAGGCGGGGGTGCCTTTTATGACGCCCCCAAAATACGAAGAACCGGACGAGCCCTGTGGACAGCCCAAACTCGCAGTCAATCCGCAGATGTGCACCGGCTGTCGCATGTGTGAGGTCGCCTGTTCCATCGCCCACGAGCAGGTAGCAGCCCAGGCTCAGTTGCGCATCCAGGTGGTGTACCCCAGCGATGAATACTTCCTGCCGATCGTATGCATCCACTGTGAGGAAATGTACTGCCTGAAAGCCTGCCCACATGAAGCAATGGAAGTAAATGAGTCCGGCGCCGTCACTATCATTCGCGAGAACTGTACCAGTTGCATGGAGTGTATTTTTGCCTGCCCGACAGGCGGAGTTACGCACTCTCCGGCCAGATCAGCGGTGGTCAAGTGTGATCTGTGTGACGGAGACCCCGCCTGTGTTCGTTATTGTCCCACCCAGGCGATTACCTTTCGTCACATCGATTCACCAGCCGCTGACGAACTGGCAGCCCTGATGACAACCCACCTGGCGGCCCGAGCGCCGAGGTAGCAAACGATCATGTACCACGGCTATACCGGAAACATTCTGCGGGTCGATCTCAGCACGGGTGTTATTAGCAGGGAACTGCTGGATATGCAGATGGCCGAGGACTTTATCGGCGGCCGCGGGCTGGCCTCCCGCCTGCTGTGCCAGGAACTCGACCCGGCAGCAGATGCGCTTGGCCCGGAAAACCCCCTGATTTTCGGTACCGGTCCACTCACCGGTACCGGTGCACCGGCGACATCCCGTTATGTGGTCGTATGTAAAGCACCACTGACAGGAACTATTGCCTGCTCTAACTCGGGCGGCTTCTTCGGCCCGGAACTCAAGTTCGCTGGATACGATGCCCTGATCATCCAGGGTGAGTCTGCCGCACCGGTCTACCTCTGGATCGACAACAGGACGGTGCAGATTCGCCCGGCAGAATCACTCTGGGGCAAGTTTCCCACTGAAACAGAGGCGGCGCTGCGTAGCCTGACCCATCCAAGTGCCAAGGTCGCCTGTATCGGTCCGGGCGGTGAGAACTTGTCGCTACTGGCCGGCGTGGTGAATGATGGTTACCGTCTTGCCGCACGTAGCGGTGTCGGTGCGCTGATGGGCAAAAAGAAACTCAAGGCTATTGCTGTTCGTGGCACTGGCAATATCAGCCTGCATGACCCGCAACAGTTCTGGAAAGCCACACTGGACATGTATCAGAAGATAACGGCGGACCCGGTTTCGTTTGGGAGTTTCCGTGCCTATGGCACTGCCAGCCTGGTGAGTCTGATCAACGAGATGGGAGCGTATCCCACTCGTAATTTTCAGTCTGACACCTTTGAAGGCGCTGCCAACACCAGTGGAGAAGCGCTCGTTGAAGGGATTCTGCAGCGCAACCGCGCCTGTTTTGCCTGTCCAATCGCGTGTACCCGCGTCTCTGAAGTCAAAGAGGGGCCCTACCAGGGTCGCGGCGAGGGGCCGGAATATGAGTCGATCTGGGCGCTGGGCGCCCTTTGTGGCGTTGCTGACCTGGCGGCTGTAAGCAAAGCCAACTTCATATGCACGGACTATGGTATTGACACTATCTCCACCGGTGCCACCATCGCCTGTGCAATGGAACTGTTCGAGAAAGGCGCTCTACCAGAACAGGAACTTGGCTTCCCGTTGAGATTCGGTGATGCAGGGGCTATGGTCCGTGCGGTTGAGATGACGGGAAAAAGAGAAGGATTCGGTGATGTTCTGGCTGATGGCAGTTACCGGCTGGCCGTACGCTACGGCCACCCCGAGTTTTTCATGGGTGTGAAAAAACTGGAGATGTCGGCCTATAGCCCGCGTGTCTTTCAGGGTATGGCACTGCAATATGCAACCTCGAACCGCGGTGCTTGCCACGTGCGGGGTAACACTGTCGCTGCCGAACTGTACGGCATCCCCCGCTATCTGCCACCGGAAGTACTGGAGCAGAAAGAAGAAATGGTACGACGCCCATTCCAGAATTCGACCGCATTCGTGGACTCGACCGGCATTTGTCTGTTTACCAAGTTCGCCATTACCCATCGCGAGATCTGCGCCTTGCTAGCACCTGCCACTGGGCTTGATTTCAATTTTGACCGCTCGATTGAACAAGGTGACCGGATCTGGAACCTGGAGCGAATGTTCAACCTGCGCGCCGGCTTTACCAGTGAGGACGATCGACTGCCACAACGCGTCAGTGAGCCCGCGGTTGACGGGCCTCGGGCCGGTAGCCGGGCCATCCTGCAGGAGCACCTGCAGACCTATTACCTGCTGCGAGGCTGGGATAAGTCAGGCCGCCCAACACGCGCCAAACTGGAAGAACTGGGCCTGGATGACTGGTGGGGCGTGTGCAGCGACACTTAAATGGCGCAATCCATCGAACATGATCGAAGTCACTGTCAGCCTTAATGCCGGCCTGCGCCGTTACCGGCCCGATCTTGACATTGGCCAGGCACTGCCACTGCACATTCCCAGCGGGACGAACCTGCACGAACTTCTAATTCAAATACTACAGATTCCCCCGGCTGAAGTCGCCTTCCCGATGGTCAACGGCATCAAGTGCGGCCTGGACCAACCGCTGGTGGCCGGTGATCGTGTTGCCCTCTGGCCGCCAGTCGCCGGGGGCTGACAATCTGTAAAAAATATCGCACGTCCTTCGATAAGCAAAAGGTAAGAATCTTGACAGGCGCAGCCCTGACAATTACCGTGCTATAGGTAAGGAAAAGAAGATCTTGTAAAAGGAGCGAGTGATTACTGGCCAGCCACACAAGTAAGTTGGCTCGCGCCGCACGCGTAACCTGAACACCAGAGGAGAAATACAATGAAACAGACCGCTCGTATCATTTCTTTTAGCGCATCAGTACTGATGCTGATGCTTGGTACAGCCCATGCCGGATCGTTCGATATCGATGCGGCACTGGCAGCCAATCTCAAAGCATGTAAAGCAGCGCCAACCGGCACGCCGTTGAAAATCGGCTATGCTGCCGATTTTTCTGATCTCGGAGGATTTGCCGACAAGCCCGCAAGTGAAGCCGGAATTTATTTTGTTGAGTTGGTCAACTGTGCCGGTGGAGTCAATGGATCACCGATCGAATTCACTGTCAAGAATATCGAAGGTGATCCGGAGGTAACTCAACGGGCCGGGCAGGAACTCGTTGATGCCGGTGTATCCGCTATCCTGGGCCCACCGTTCCCGGATTTTGGCGAGCCCTTGCTGCAGGTTACTGCTGGCAAGGTTGCCACACTGTTTGTCGCCTCAACCGAACCAACGCTGGCTGATGCCTCAGCCATGTCATTCCTGGTTGCCTTTGATGATACGGCCCAGGCTACCGCCGCGGCCAAGTTCGCCCTTGACCAGGGCTGGAAAACCGCTGTTACCTTCTCAGCTCCGGGACCTTATTTTGGCTACAACCCTGTCATCTTCACCAAAGTTTTTGAAGCGGGCGGCGGCAAAGTAACATCTGACTACGCCTTCGTGCCGATCGACGATATGGATTTCTCGGCTCAGGCAAATGCCATGGCGTCTGCGGGTTCCGCACCCGATGTTGTTTACTCGGCCATGCTGTCTTTCCAGAGCGCCGTGCTGCGTGGCCAACTCGATGGTGCCGGGGTAGAAACAAACTACCTTGTGACTGATGCCTTCGAAGCGACGGGCGGCTATTTCACCAAGGGTGTTGAAGGCTTCTACCACACCACTCACTCCTTCCCCGCCGAGGGCAGTCGCGTCAAGGCGCTCGCGGATGGCTACGCAGCAGCCCGAGGCGCACCATTGGAGAATGCTTCTTTCGGTGGTCTTGCTGTTGATGCCATTGCAGTGATCATCCAGGCGTACTTAACCACTGGCTCAATGGATCCGGCGGTCCTTGGGACTGCGATTGGCGGGCTGGATGGGGTCATCGGTGCCACCGGGACTTTATCCTACTCCGGCTCTAACGGATCACCGAGCAAACCGGTATACGTTCACCGGGTCGTAAACGGAGCACCTACGCTAGCGGCGACTTACGACTGATCCACAGCGGCTGCCAGGGTGCTCGATATCGAGTCACTGATCACCCGTTACGGCACCATCACAGCCGTTCGGGACGTCGGGCTAACCGTTCAGGCCGGTGAGGTCGTGTGCCTCATCGGCCCCAACGGCGCCGGCAAAACTACCCTGCTCGCAACGATTGCGGGTCTACTGAAGCCATCGGCCGGGCGGGTCACCCTGGATAATAAAGACGTCACCGGCTGGGCGCCCGATCGAATGCTGCGGGCCGGGCTGGCACTGGTACCCGAGCACCGCCGAATCTTTTCCGACTTCACGGTCCGCGAGAACCTGCTGGTCGGCGGCGTCACCCAACCGGCCAGTCGGCGACAGGAACTGCTGGATGAAATGGTTACACTGTTTCCGGTGCTTAAGGAGCGGCTCTCAGCTCAGGCCGGCTATCTTTCCGGTGGTGAAGCGCAACAACTCGCCATCGGCCGTGCGCTGATGAGTGACCCCGCCGTGCTGCTCATGGACGAGCCATCGCTGGGCCTGGCCCCGGTGCTGGTCGAGCAGGTATTCGACCTGATCACCCGCCTGCGCGTAAGCGGTCGCACCTTGTTCGTGGTAGAGCAGAACGCGCAACGGATGCTTGCGGTAGCCGACCGGGCCTACGTCATGCGCTCGGGCGAGATCGTCGCTGACGGGCCCGCCGCACAACTTTCAGCCCGGGAGGATCTGTTTGAAACCTACCTGGGTCAGTCTGGAGGCAGCACATGATTGAACTCATTCAGCAGATTATTGACGGCCTGGGCCGGGGCGGCATCTACGCTTTGCTGGCCCTGGGTATTGCCGTGATCTTCGGCGTCATGCACCTGATCAATTTTGCCCATGGGGAACTGATCACGGTAAGTGCCTATACCAGTTACTGGCTTTTTGCCAGCGGCTTCAACTGGTGGTTCATCGCACCAGCGATCATTGTTGTCGCGGTTCTCACTGCAGTGATTATTGAGTTCGTTGCCTTTCGCTGGGTTCGCGGCGCGCCTGATTTCACCATGCTGATGACTTCCTTTGGTGTGCACTTTCTGGTACAGGCACTGTTCGTGATGTACGTATCTGCTAACTTTCGGCAATTCCCACGGCCCGGCTGGATTTTTGATACCTGGCGCATCGGCGACCTCAGTCTGGAGGTATTCGACCTGGCGGTCATCGCTGCTACTCTGGTGACGCTGCTTGGCACCTACTGGCTGCTGCAACGCACCATGTTCGGCGTCAGCCTGCGCGCTGCTGCCGAGGATTTCGATACGGCCCGGTTGATGGGTATTCGCAGTAACCGGGTGATTCGCGGCGCTTTCATTCTCTCAGGGGTGCTGGCCGGAGTTGCCGCAATTTTCTGGCTGATGCGCAGCGGCCAGGCCGGACCCACTGCCGGCCTTAACCCGATGCTCAAAGGGGTACTGGCTGCCTTGATCGGCGGCTTGGGCAGTCTCAGTGGCGCCGTGCTGGGCGGTATTACTCTTGGCCTGGTCGAAGTGCTGCTGATCTCCCGCCTGCCCGGTGGGACCGCCGGACTGACCGACGGCATCGTGTTTCTTCTTATCGCCCTGTTGTTTGTATTCAGACCACAGGGTTTGATCACAGTACGCCGGGTCGAGCGCGTTTAATGCAGACTGACCCCCTCCGGCGCGCTATCGCGCCCACGCTGGGCTCAGCTTTTCTGTTTCTGTTACTGCTTGGTGGCAGCCTGCTGTACACCGCCAATGGTGATGCTTCAAGTAACAGCCTTGTCACTCAAATGCTGATTAACGCAGTGGTGGTGCTCGGACTCCAGATTTACATTGGTAATACCGGTGTATTGTCTTTCGGACACATCGGCTTTGGTGCTATCGCCGGCTACACCTTTGCCATTTGTGCCATCTCCCCCGAGCGAAAACTCCGACAGATACCCAATGCGCCATTTGGATTGGCCGAGATCGACCTGACGCCGCTGCAGTCTGGAATGGTTGCACTGACCTTGACCATCATCGTTGCCTTTGTGATCGGACTGGCGCTATCCCGCTCGGGAGCGCGGTCCGGTGCGGTAGCAGCGGTTGTCATCACCCTGGCACTGCTGTTTGTTGTTCACGAAGTTGCACGCAACTGGATCGATCTGACCCGGGGCGGAAAGACCGGCCTTTCATTCAGCCCGCTCGGCAATGCCACCCTGCAGGGCAAATTACCCATTTACCTGATCCTGATCGGAGCGATTGCACTGGCCCGTTTATTCAAGGAAACC
>MPLX02161615.1_pt1 | contig 27669 bp, 25 predicted proteins | sample 1617341 | NCBI WGS metagenome assembly MPLX02 (sample SAMN05944804, study PRJNA350692) | marine metagenome | biome: marine; feature: ODZ; material: water; isolation source: 120 m water sample filtered on 0.2 um supor filter | place: Pacific Ocean | collected 2012-04-08 | depth 120m m | reverse complement strand
TCCTGTTTCAGCAGCTGCTTGCGCCTGCGTTTCGAAGCCATCTATCTCCCTAGTATTGCCCGCAGGTCATCGCCGTAGGCCCGCAGCGCCACTCCCGTGAGCGCCAGCGTCAGCCCGAACGCCAGCAGGCAGAAGGGGCACCACTGTTTGATGATAAAAGCCTCGGCGTAAGTCAACCAGGCGCCAAGAGCGCAGCCGCCTAGACCGACCAAAGGCAGCAACTGTCGGTTGAGCAGCGTGCGTTCTCGGTCCAGATTCAGGAACCGGTCGAGCGCTAGTCCCCCAACGATGAGGAAGCCGAGGACACCCAGCCATGCCACAGGAACCCCCACCATGTTCGCTTCAGTGCTTGCCAGCACCTGCCCGCAGTCGAGCCCGGGCAGGTCCTGCGTTGGGCAGCCACCTCCGCCAGCGACAAGGTGGTGCAGGTAGCTGAGGTAGAGCGAATCAAGTAGGCCAACTAGCGCCAGCAGCATGATGGTGCGCAGTGCCGTTTCCTCGGATTGGCCAGATTCCATCGTACATTACTGATTCAACCGAGAGGTTTTACTGCCTTCGCTGCCACAGAGGGCAGGTGATAAGCGATGCATAACCCCGAAAGTGGCGTAAGCGAGGAGACTGACGAGGCCAACTCGGCGGTGAGCATAGTCGGGGGCAACGTTTTCGTGGAGCTGGATCCAGACCACCCTGGCTTTCAAGATGAGGAGTACCGCGACCGCCGCAACGAAATCGCGAAAATCGCCATCGAGTGGAACGAGATGTCGATGGCTAATCGCCGCACCAGAAAGATTCCCGAGGCGCCCTACAGCGATGATGAGCACGGCGTCTGGGCCGCTATCATGGAGCGCATGGAGCCAATGCACCAGAAGTACGCCTGCCAGCAGTACCTCAAGCACGCTGCGCAGCTAGGCCTGCCGAATGACTGCATCCCGCAGTTGCAACGGGTCTCGGAGCGATTGCAGCCACTGACCGGCTTCCGACAGGAGCCGGTTGGGGGATTGGTCCACCCGAAAACCTTCCATACCGCACTGGCGAACAAAGTGTTCCTCTCAACGCAGTACATCCGCCATTCTTCACATCCATTCTACACTCCGGAGCCAGACGTGGTGCACGAGCTGGTGGGCCACACCGCGATGCTTGCCGTTCCTGAGTGGGCCGAGCTGAACACTCTCTTCGGCGAGGCAGACATGCGCACGCAGTCGGAAGCAGCCATTACGCGGCTTGGCACCGTTTTCTGGTTTGTGATGGAGTTTGGCATCTGTCGCGAAAATGACGACATCAAGGCGTTTGGTCCAGGTATGCTCTCCTCATTCGGGGAGATTGAGCACGCTTGCAGCTCTGGCGCAGCGTGCGGTCGTGAGGATGCTTGCGTCTGTGACCCGCGAATAGAGTACCGCACTCCCGACTTCGAGGAGATGGAGACACGACCCTACGACGTCACGAAATACCAACCCATGCTCTACCTATGGGGCTCCTTCGAGGAGATGTTCGAAAAGACCAGCGAGTTCGTCAAGACTTGGGGTACTGAGGCGGACTCTCGGCGCGAGCTGCACCAATAGCGACGCACCTATTAACAGCCCGAAATACTCGCTGCCAATGCGGTCATTGATTCCACTGCTGGCACTGCTGTTACTCGTCCCGACAGCGATGGCGGTACCGAGCCCGATGGAGTCGTCGTACTCGGGTAACCCCATCTTAATCATCAACCTGACCTACGACCCCGGCGTCGGGGGCGGCGACGCGTTCGAGGGTGAAATCGTTCTCGAGCTGTTCTTGAACTGGGCACCAATCACCGTCAACAACTTTCTGGGTCTGGTGAACCAGTCGTTCTACGACGGTATATTCTTCCATCGTATCATCGACGACTTTGTTATCCAGTCAGGTGATCCTGAGTGCACGACGGTCGGTGTCTATCCCGGCACCAACTTGGACTGCGGTGAAGGTGGCAGCGGTGAGACCATCCCCTTCGAGTGGGACGCCAACCTGACGCATATCAACGGGGCTATCGGCATGGCACGCGGTGCTGACCCTGACTCGGCCGAGAGTCAATGGTACATCTGCGACACTCCGCAGCACGGGCTCGACCACGGCAACCGCACGCTTCCTGACGACCCCGGTTACGCAGTATTCGGCGTCGTGCGAGAGGGAATAGAGCTAGTGCGTGCAGCGGCAGCAGTGCCAACGACCAACGATATTGATGGCGACGGTCCCACACCACGCGCACAGGGCGGCCCTGACCGCCCACTCTACGAGGTGCACATCAACTCCATCACGCTCAGCGGTTGGGTCCCTGAGCCGGTAGTGCCATCCCCCGAACCGGAGGGGACTTTGGCCGTGGAACTGCTAGCTGGCACTCTGGTGGTTGCTGGCGCGCTCGGTGTGGCGTGGTGGCTGCGCTGGCGGGAAGTATGAGCTCTCCCTTCTGGGCCGCCAACCTGCTCGGGATGGTGCTGCTCTTCATCCCTGCCTTCTTGCTATTCTTGCGTACCATTGCCTCCGTTGAAGAACAGTTGGAGGAGCGCAAGCTCTATCTGGCGTGCGGCGGCGGCGCCATTTTTGGGACCCTTGCTGAGGTGCTTATTCTGGTTGGTGGCTTCGACCAGCGCTCCCCTGAGGTAGGCTACGCGTCGCTGCTCTTCGTTACGCCAGCACTGGTGACGCTGTTTCTCTGGCTCGGGCTACGGCTACGCACCTTTCGCGACGCACGCCATGCTACATTCTACGCAGCGGGCTTCGGCCTCTTCTTCGGTGCGGCGCACGAGTTCTGGAAGCTTTTGGTGCTTGAAGCGCGGCTCGATGGCGAGTTGCCGTTCCCCGGTGGGCTGCTAGACGTCTGGTTCGGACTGGCAGCTACGGTGCTGCTGGGCGGCATGGCGCTGCACCTGATGCCGGCGCTCCAGCGCGACAACGGCGTTCGCATCGCGGCTCGGCTAGCGCTGTTCTACCTCATTCTTGGCTTCCTGCGTATTTCGGCCATAGAGCGGCCCGAGCCTATCATCGATGCGGCGACAGCGCTCGCCTTTGCGGCGGCTGCGGCAGCGACTTACCAGCGAGGGACGACGGTGCAGCGCCATGACACAATCTAGATTAACTAGAATGAATCTGAGTTTTTCATGAACAAATGTGGATGCGGTAGGTCACCAACGGGCTTCTGTAAAGGATGGCACGGGCTAACAGAAGAAGAATATCAAGAAAAGTTGAAGAAATACTCTAAGAGAATACGGTAAAATCAATACAATCGAAATCGGTTTAAAACATACCAGCACGATACAAAGTGTATTTCTCGACACTACAACTGGCTAGCAGGTCTACACCTAACTAAAAAAGCACAGCATACGCTCTAGAGAAGTGGGGGCAGAGGGCTGTGCGTCCCCTGCCCACCGTGGTCAGGCGGTTTGCCTAACCGAGCTTCTTGCTGCCGATGACGTCGCCGGTGTTATCGAATTTGACTTCGAGAGACCAGTCGTCTTGGGCAGGACCGTCGGCACCGGAGCCGTGACTGCCACGCACGGTGAACTTGTCACCAGACGATAGCTTTCCGTCCCGGTCGTTGTCGTAGAAGGCAACAGCGTAGTTGCTACCACTGTCATTCTCTACGGCATCTGCCCGTGTGGACATATCGGTCTCGCATGCCGGTTCGTCGGATCCGCCACACTTGTCGCCATAGCTGGCGTCAACACCAACTACGTTTCCGGAGAGATTCTGCATTGCAATCTCACCAAATTCGTTGGTGCTGCCTGAGGCATCCTTCAGGAAATAGTTGAAGGCCTCGAGGTCGTGGGTGGTTGACACCGTAATCACAGTGACGTAGTATTCACCGTTGCTGCTGACTGTGCTCTTGAACTGCCCGAAGGGAGAAGCCTCGCCCTGTTCCAGGAAGCTTGCTGCCCATACGTACAGCACAGCTGCCAGGACGACCGTGATTGCCACCATCAAGATGACCGCAATCACCGGGGAGACACCCTCTTCGTCGCGTTCTATTCTGTGTTCCATAGTTGCGTCCTCCATTTTCTTTGTACGGTACTGCTAAAGCAGACCGCGGGAGCGCGCTACATCTGGATGCATATATAAGGATAACGAGGTTCGTTATCTGACGATAAAATTAATTTGGTCCAGATACTAATAAGTTCGCGCTAGCCAAACACACCGCTTTGTAGATTCCCCCGTTACGGCGCATTTCCTTGCCTTGGTGAACGGCTCACGCGCGTCACCTAGGAACGATAATCCAGTCAGCTCCTCCACCGCCCCGGCATCGGCGTCGCTGCCGTCGAATGGCAGGTCGTAAATCCTGCCGGGTGCGACCGGCTCCGCCAGCGTCAATCGCCCTGCCCCAGAGCGCTCCAGTGCAGGTAATGTGTGCATGCACGTATCTTTCAACTTGCGGGCTCGTTTGCGCAGCTCATCTGCCACCGCCTCCAGCGTTTCGCGAGCCACCTCTGCGGCCCCGGCTAGTGGTGCATTGCTCTTGCCGCCGGTACGCGGTACCAGCACGCATTCTCCACTGGCAAGGTCACGCGGTCCCAGCTCGAACCGCAGCGGCACGCCCCTAATTTCCCAGTCATAGTATTTTTGCCCTGGCCGCAAGTCACGGTCATCCAAGTGCACTCGTAGCCCAGCATCGCGTAGTTGCGCCTGCAGCTTGTTGCAGGCAGCGAGCACCTCATTAGCGCCCTTCTTTGCCAGCACCGGCACGATAACAGCTTGGTGCGGTGCAATTGCGGGTGGCAGGATTAGCCCACGGTCGTCACCGTGTACTCCTACGACAGCTCCCAGTAGCCGCTCCGACATGCCATAGGTGGTCTGATGACAGTACTGTTGCTCGCCCTTCACGTCCTCGTATCGCACATCGAATGCCCGCGCCCACTGGTCGCGATAGTGGTGTACCGACGCCACCTGCAGTGTCCGCCCGTCTGGCATCACGACGTCTATGCCAACCGTGTAGTGTGCCCCCGGAAAGGTGTCCCACACTGGTCGCCGTGCAACCAGCACCGGCAGACAAAGGTCATGCATCAGTCGTGCCGCGATTTCCAGGTCTTCCTCGATTTGTCGCGTTGCGTCATCCTCGTCGACGTGGCAGGTATGCGCCTCGAAAAAGTGGATTTCGCGCACGCGGATGAAAGAGCGAGTCTGCTTTGTTTCGTAGCGGAAAGTGTTGACCATCTGGTAGGTCTTGAGCGGCAGGTCCGCATGCGACCGAATCCAGAGTGGGAACATGGTGTACATTGCGGTCTCCGAAGTGGGGCGCAGGAACATTGGCACGTCCAATTCAGTCTCGCCGGCGTGCTTCACCCAGTAGACTTCCTTGGCGAAACCGGTTGTCTCTTCGTCCATCCGCAGCTCCGATGGGTCCACTCCCTCCGCCCTCGCGCGCTGTAATCTAGATACCAACCGGTTCTCCTTCTCCAGTAGCTGCTCCGGGACGAGCAGCGGAAAGTTAACTTCCTGATGGCCGGTACGCTCCATCTCTGCGTGTGTCAACCCATCGATGAGCCGCATTGCTTTCCAGCCGTAGGGGCGCCAGACATCCATCCCTTTGACAGGGTAGCGTTTGTCGACTAGCTCGGCCGCCTCGACCATAAAGGGGTACCAAGCGTTGAAGTCGTCTTTGGGTGGGATGCCGCGCTTGGCGGCTGCTGGCTCAGCCATTGGCGGCGCGAGCCTGCGTCGGCTTAAGGGTTTAGCCCTCGCGCCGCCGCTCCCATACCCGCTGTGCGACGAATGGACCCATGATAATAGTCGCCAGCGAGAGCCAGAGCATTTGCCGGCACTCCTCTGGTGCCGAGGCATAGCTAGCGGGTTGCGTCAGCCTGAGCTTGATGAGCCCGAACCAGGGCAGCTCGCCACGCGCCATGCCGATGATATCTTCGGGCTGCACCGGCTGCACGTCCTGCCCGTAAAGGTCGCGGTGCGTAAGCTGGTCGGGGTGCCGGTTGCCGGTTGAATCGCCTTTGGTGATGTAGCCTGAATGATCTAGTCCTGTGAGTGGCGCATCAGGCGGCAGTCCGATTTCAGCCAGTACGAGCTTGCCGTTGCTGAATTCCATGTCTATTTCGGGCAGGTAGTAGGAGCCATCATCACGCACCTCTACCCACGCCATAGCGCGGTGGATGACTGGCGTTGCCACAATCCACTCACCGTCCTGCTGGTTGCACTCTGCCTCGGTCGTAATGCTAATGTCGAAATCAAACCTACTAGTCATATTCATGTCACACCCGCCTAGCACACCATTCTTGTAGTAAATTATCACGTCACCGTAATCGCCGTATCGCTTGTAGCCAGTCTGTTTCCCCTCCAGGTAAGTGACTATGTCGTCGCGCTCTGCGCTCTTGACCAGCACCAGATCTCCGGTGTCAATAGGACCAATGTGAGTGAAGCCCGGCTCGGGATAGAGTTGATTGCTGTCATGCTCCATTGAACCCGACTCGATAACCACCATTGGCGGCCAGTTGCCGGTGTAGCCCCAAGCGAGCAGGAACACCACCAGAACCACGGCAAAGGCGCTCAGCAGCTCTCTGGCCCACGGCGGCAGCTGCTTCAAGGCTTTGAAGTCCATGCAGCTACTTCCGTTTCTTCTTGCGTTTGACTACCCGCTTCACGCCTCGCTTCTTTGGTTGCGCTTCTTTGGCGGGAATGCGCTTCTGCGGCCCGACTGCGCTACCTTTGCGTGCGCCAAAATCAGTCATATCGCCGCCACCCACCATACGAACGCCAATATCTTCCTCTTCATCAGCGCCGTCAACCTCTGACTCTTCCACAGGTGGTGCAATCTCATTTGGTTCATCACCGAGCAGCCCCGCCAGCGGATCAATCCCAGCGCCGCTTGACGGCTCGAAGGTCTCCTGCGGTGCGGGCGCAGCATCGGGGTTGTCCCGCGGCTGCATCATCTGCCCGCAACAGGGCGAACGGCTCCATTTCTCGCGGTAACCTTTGCCGCACGCAGAGCAGACAAAGTCGCCCTGCTGTGGAGCTTCAGTGCGGATTGCCCCTGCTTCCCGGGCGCGCGCCATTTCCGGCACCAATTGTTGCTCTACATGTTCGTCCGGTGCGACCTGCCGAAATGCATCCTTGTCACCTTCATTATGCCGCTGCTGCAGCTCAGATACTTCAGCCACGTCCTCACTACGTGAAACGTTACCACCGCACTTGGTGCAACGACCCCAACGTTCTTGGAAACGGGTGCCACACCCTTCACATTGGTAAGGCTTCGCGACTCCCTGTGCGTAAGGGTCGAAGCCACTTTCTAGTAGTGCATCGGCGTCCGCCACGCGGTCGCCTTCGGCGCCGTCTTTCTGTAGTTCGGGGTTCTCGGCACTGCCCCCCATCTCCTGCCGCAAACGACTGTAGAATGCGTCACGCTCGGCGAACGCCTCCTTGGTTTCGTCGGAGTAGTCGAACTTCTTTTTGTCGTCTTTCTTGCGACCGAAAAGCCCCATCATGTCGCGATTCGCCGCAAGCATAAAGGGTTATGGCCTCTGGGAAGCACGTGAACTGGGACGGACAGATTGCTCTGGTGACAGGCGCTTCCTCTGGAATTGGCCGAGAAATCGTGCGCCAGCTGGCGCAAGCGGGCGCGACGGTATTCGCCTCGGCGCGGCGCGAGGAGCGACTGGTGCAACTTGCCGCCGAGTTTCCCGACGGATGCGTCGTGCGAATTGTGGCCGACCTTGCTGAAGCAGGCACTGGCGCGCGGCTGGTGGGACAGGTGCTGGCACAGGCAGGGCGGCTCGACCTACTGGTCAACAACGCCGGCTATGGTGAGTTGGTGAAGACTGACGAGCAGACAACGAAGGCTGTCGCTCGCCAGATGCAGGTTAACTTCATGGCGGTTATCGAGGCGACACTGGCCACTATCCCGGCGATGAAGTCGCAGGGTGGCGGTCGCATCCTGAACGTTGCCTCTATCGTGGGCCACATGGGGCTCCCGGGTGTTTCGGCTTACGTTGCGAGTAAGCACGCTTTACAGGGATGGTCCGAAGCGAGTGGCTATGACCTGAAGCAGCACAATATCGCCGTGACCTGCCTCTGCCCTGGCGGCACCGATACTGAGTTCCAGGACCACGCTTCGTTCGAGCGTCACGATGGTGTCAGCAGCTTCATGCAGCCTGCAGCCACCGTCGCGCGCGTCGGGTTGCGTGGCGCGTGGAAGCGCAAGCCGCTGGTCATACCGGGACTGCGCAACCGCTTTTTTCTCTGGGCGCACGACCGACTGCCGTGGATCTACCGCCGCATCATGTATCGCGAGGCAAAGCGCATCGCGCCGCGTGACTGACCACTACAACAGCGATAGTTCGCCCGTCAGTGAGTCCAGCTCCGCCTCGCCCGCCGGCCCGAGTCCGAGGCAGGTGACTGTTCCCGCAACAAGTTCGGTACGCCCTGCATCACGCACCAGCGCAGTTGTTAGTCCCGCCGCGCGCGCGTCAGCCTGAAGTGCGTGCAGCGCCGCTTCGTCCGGAACGCGGACCGTGATCTTGCGCTGCCCCTCGTCAAACCAATCGCGGAACTTGCGTCGGTCGTGCTTTTGCGAACGCAGGGCGCAACTCACTGCGGCGTGCGCTACCTGTGCCGCCAGTTTGCCGTGTGACAATTTCAGGTCGCCCCGTACGGCGATGACCAGCTTGCGCTCCACCTACTCCTCGTCGGCCGCACTATCGTCAGCCGAATCAGTCTCGCCACCTGGGTCGATTGGCTGCACCTCGTGCGCCAGTCCTTCCCCCGGTGCAGCAGGGTTCAGCGCCTTTTCCAGCTCCGCCAGCCGCGCATCAATGTCGGCTAGGTCTGCCAGTAGTGTCTTGCGCTTTTTCTCGTAATAGTTACGCATCATTGTACTACCGACACGCTCGCGTCGCTCGAATTCTTCCAGCTTACGCTTGACATTACGTCGGTCATGCTGTAGCCCCTCCATCTCGAGCAGCTCTGCTGGGATGATTTTCCCGGCGACAGCCAGCTCAGCCTCGACGCGGAAGCCTGGCGGCGCGCGCGCTAGTCCCGGATGTACTGCAGCTAGCCAGGGATACGCGCCGCGATACCATCCAGCGGCGAAGAACAGGGCGGTGGTAGCAAGCAGCGCAGTCGCGATGAAGAATGTTTGGAACCAGCCTTTCTCCCCATCAGAGATGCCCTCCCATGCCGGAGCGTTCCCAAGTCCGGGATTGCCAAGCACGAAGCCAATGAGGATGACGACACAGATGGACATCGCCATTCCCAGCGTGACGCGGTAGAGAGTGTCAAACTCCTCATCCAGCTCGTTCTTGCGCGGAAACATCGCCATTATCAGCGTGTAGCCTGGCAGGAACAAAACCAGCAGTAGCCCATAGATAACGCGAAGGTTGACGAAGTCATGCTGTTGCCAGCTGCCTATTGCTCCCACGACCGTAATCAGTCCAAAGAAGGGCGCCCAGAGCGATGGCACCTCCTCATCAGAGATGAGCGCGTAGACGACGTCCAGCACCCAGCCCACCATGGCGTAAACCGGCCGCAGCACCAGTTCTCGCATTGGCCGCGCCACCCTACGCCGGTTAAAAACCTCTGCCGCCCCTGAATCCGCGTCGGTAGCCGCGCGGTTCCGCACCATCACGCCGTACCTCACCCTGCGCCAGCAGCGCCTCCCAGCGACCGCGACAGTCACACACGGCTACTGGCATCTCGCCACCGAGCCGGTGTGTAGTCAGTCCGTCGAGCAGTGCTTGGTCGCATGTGCCGCAGTTGTGCGCACCGCGTTGCGTGCCACCGCCGGTTGGATCGGAATAGACGCGCACGTCGCAATCAGCGGTGCGACGCAGAACCTCGGCCACGGACCAGAGCCACGGCGCGCTCCATTCACCTCGCTTCCAAAGTCGTTCGACGACAGTGTGCCGCTGGACGTTAACCGGATTAATCGATATTTTGTCGACGTGCGACGCCGCCTGCTTAACCGAAGACACGGTGTCGTCGATGGCCTGCGCCTCGTTCAGGAACGGTGGCTTCAGGAGCACATATGCCTTGACGCTCGCCCCGACGTCGCGGGCGTTCGCGCAAGAGCGCATGAAACCATCCCATTTCATCCGTTTGTTGACGCATTTGTCGAGCACCAACGACGTCGCTGACTCGAGCCCAATCGCCACTTCGAGCGCTGGCGCTGCACCGTAGTCCATGTGGCGCGCGTGGACGAATTCTGGCAGAGACTCCACGAGCACCTTCTCGACACCGGCAGCGTGCATCTCAGCCATTGCCTGAATAGCAAAATCGAGTGGAACCTCAGTCGGATCAAGGAACGAGCCTGAAGTATAAATCTTGGCGTAGCGTTTCCCTGTCAGGTATGGTATTACTTGTGCCCATTGCGCCAGCAGTGCTTCCGTAGAAACACCGCCGGGGACAGTGTCATTGAAATAGCCACACATGGCGCATCCTTCGCGAATCGACCAGTAGCAGCCGCGCGTGCGTAGAATGGCGACCCCCGCCTCCACCTGCTCGCCATCTAACAGTTCGCGCTCAGTCCAGGTTGCGACCGGTTGGTCGAGCGAATGCGCTGGTGGTTCCTGCTTGGCATTGTTCACGAACTCGGCGAATGCGTCAACCACGATTCCGCACCTCTACTGCCAGTCCACGTTCCATCGTGACCATTTCTCTGGGAGCCATGCGCGCAATGCCCACAGCAGTGATTTCGCCGCCTTGCTCGACGGCTACCTGGTCTCCGTTGCGGAACTCGCCCCGGACGCCGGTGACTCCGGCGGCGAACAGGTCGCCTCGCAGCTGGAATTTACCCGCCTCGATGACCGGGCCACCGGCCTCGACCAGTTTGGCAGCGCCTTGTACCGTAAGTGCAAATCCGCCGATACGCGGAGAAAAATTTGCCAGGTCACCCAACCGCAGTCGCGGCCAGCGTCCCTGTACCGGTGCAGTGAGCAGGGACGCTGCAAGTTCGCCGAACTGGACTTGCGCCAGTCCGGTCGCTTCGCCACGGGAGCGATTGTGACCAGACAACGATGCTACTCCGCGCAGTGCAGTGCGGCATGCCGCACCAAGCGCGTTCAGGCCAGCGCCAGATGCGGGCCGTTCAGCACCGGTATCTAACACCTCGATCCCGCGCTCCTGTAGCAGCACCGTTAGCATCTTGGAAGCGGAGCCAGCGTGCACTACTGCTTTTTTATAGTTATGTTCGGGACGCAGTCGTTCTAGTTGGCGGCCAAACATCTCGCGTTCGTTGGCATCCCAGTAGCCGGTAACACCTACGTCATAATGCGCTGCTGGGTGGAGCATTTCCAGCTCGCGTGGAACTAGCCCCAGCGGGCTCGTCACCGAAACCACGTGTAGTGCCAGCCAGTTGTTTAGCGAGCGCAGCGTGCGGTGGAAGCGGCGATGCGAGTTGCTCCAGTGGTATGGCTTGCGCGCTGAGCAGGGCAGCAGCAGCAGCACCATATCCTCCGCCGGTGGCACAAAGCGTTCGAGCCTGCCCCGCCATTCGACTACAGCCGGATGGTCGAACGAAAGTGCGCCAGCGCGGATTTCAGTCGCGCGACGCACCCCCCTGGTCACAAGAAGGTCGCGTGAGTGGTGCAGTAATTGCGTCACACGAGGGTTGTGCAGCGCAGTACGTTCGACCAACTCACGCAGCAGTCCCTGTTCCAGTGCCGTGCGGATGCGTGCCAGCCAGATTGCTAGGGCCTTGAGATTGCCCGCAGCAGTTGCCTTGCCGTCGGGAATCCAGTCGCCCTGCTCTAGCCGGAAACCGGCCACACTACGTAGTTCGGTGGTAAGCGAGTCGAATAGATCAACTCCCAGATATGCTAGCAATGGCATCTCTGCCGGTTCTACTGCGGGAGCATAGAGCAGTCGTTGCCAACCAGCCTCTTTACGCGCCATTTCCAGCATCTCGACCAGCTTGCGGGGGTGGTGTGACGCGGCACCGTCAATAACAGCTATTTCGTTGGATACGGCCAGGAATGGCGTTTGCGTGGTATCGCGACCGAGCGGTTGCGGAGGTAGCTCTAGCTTGCGGCGGCCGAGCTTCAGCGCACCGCCATTTCCGAGTTCCGAAACAGGTAGCAGTTTTGCTCCTGCATCAGCACCCAGCACTAGCGGTGTGCAGCGGTCTTGCAGCCCCAGCAGCCTTCCCATGCCCTCGTGTGCGAGCGGTTCCACGTCGTGCCACCGACGGCGGGGAGATTATGCTTCCGGCACGTCTTCCAGTTCTTTGGGCTCCTCGATGGAGGCAGCGGTATGCGTCGCAGCCGCGGCGACTTCTTCCTTGATGGCATTCATCTCCTTCGCCATTTCCTCAGCTGTGGGGATTGGCCCCAGGACGTCGTCTGCCTTGCCGAGCGCCTTCTCAAGGTCACCCACCTTAGCGAGTTCCTTGTCGGGCGTCGCGCGTGACGCACCGACATACTCGGCAGCACCCTCCATCAGTTTGGTAAGCTCGAACGGTAGCACGAACTTTGTCGAAGCACCCGCACCTAGCTGTTTCAGCGTATCCAGGCTCATTATGGTAAGCGCCTTCGAGTCCATCGCGGCAGCCCCCATCGAGATGATGCGCAGTCCTTGTGCCTCACCCTGCTGTTCCAGAATACGTGCGGTTCGCTGTCCCTGCGCTTCCAGAATCTGCGCCTGTCGCAGACCTTCAGCTTCCAGGATGCGTGATTGCTTGTCACCCTCGGCGTTCAGAATCGCGGCACGCTTCTCACCATCGGCACGTAGGATGTTGGCACGCCGGTTACGTTCGGCAGCGGTCTGGTCCTCCATCGCCTGCTTGACATTGGGTGACGGGTCTACCTCGCGAATTTCGACGTTTTCGACCTTGACACCCCACTTGTCGGTCTCGACATCCAGACGGTCGCGCAGGCCGTGGTTAATCCGGTCACGGTTTGAGAGTACCTGATCCAGCTCCATGTCACCGATGACCGCCCTCAGTGTAGTTTGTGCCATGTTGATGATAGCCTGTCGATAGCTCGACACCTCTAGGATAGCGCGTTTCCCGTCGGCAACACGGAAGTAGATGACCGCGTCCACCATCGTTGGCGAGTTGTCCTTGGTAATCACTTCCTGTCGCGGGACGTCCAGAACTTGGGTTCGCAAATCAACCATAATCGCCTGGTCCAGGAACGGAATTACAAAGTTCCAGCCTGGGTTGAGCATGTCATGGTATTTTCCTAGTCGCAGTCGGACTGCGGTTTCGTACTGTTCAACCTGCCGAATGACAGCGAACAGCACCACGATAACCATCGCTACCAGTATAATGAGTCCAAAGAATAACCACCCCAAACCACCTCCGTCGTCATCGCCTTCTGCAGCTGCAGCGACGGGGAGAGTCAAAAGTACTATCAGGGCCGCGCAGGCTAGCATATACAGTCTATCTATTTTCATTTTTTCTCCTTATTCGATTGCTTCTACTACAAGGTGAATCCCGTCAGCGCCGGTTACCCTAACGCGATTCCCCTCAGGAATGTCAATGTTTGAATTGGCGCGGAACTCTTGGGTCCCGAGCTTGATTTTCCCTTCGATCGTGCCAGCCACGACCGCACGTATGATTTTGCCTTCCTTTCCGATATGGACCTCCATCGAGCCCGTCGGTGGCGAATCAGGTGGAGCGAGGGATTGGTAGAACTGCAGAGTGAAGTAGAACGTTACACATCCTACGATTAGGATTATAGGCAGCGCCATCCAGCCGTCGACAATGCTGGGTGCTACTACCATCAACAGCCCTAGCACCAGCAATACCGTTGCAGGTACCGCCAGCAGGAAGCCGGGCTGGAAGGTCTCAATGACAAATAGCAGGATACCCAGCACAATGAAGGCATATCCGAGCTCGGCTCCAATATCCATGCTATAACCACAGCAAGGCCTTTATTAAAAGTAGAAGTCACAAGGTTTTTGAAAGGAAAAAAGTATCCATCATTGGCACCTCGCATACGCGTAGGATAAATTTCAGGTCAGCCTTATATACCCCGGCTTTTTGCAGCGCCTCCTTGTTTTTACCATCAGGTATGGCGAGGTTCTAATCGTGCACCCGTCCTGCCGTCCTAGGCCGGGGAAGTGACTCAGGCTCGAGTACCTCATCCGGTACGAAGTGGGCTGATGAAAGTCAGATCAGACGCAGACCTGGCGAAAGTCGGGCCGATGGCTACAAGCAGTTACTACGCCACCTGGTGGATGACTGGGCTCGGTTGCCGAAGAAGGTCGTGCCAAGCAGCGATATGCTTCGGGGAGGCGCATGGAACCTTTGATCCGAAGATTGCCGAATGGGACTTCCCAGACCTAAGTCTAATCCTTCACAGGATGGGGAACGCCCCGAATTGAAACATCTTAGTAGGGGCAGGAAAAGAAATCAAATGAGATGGGGTAAGTAAAGGCGATCGAACACCCCTTTACGGGCAAACCGAATCCCGTAGCGAGAGTTGCGGGAAATGTGGATGGCCCGGTTACGTCCTAACTCTCATATCCGAAGTTCGTGTGGAACGCCGGTGCCAGAGAGGGTGACAGCCCCGTAGGAGAAAGAGAGCAGGACGATTTCCGGGACCCAAGAGTAGCGTGCGTTGGATATCGCGCGTGAATATGGGAGGTACTAACTTCCAACCCTGAATACAAACCGAGACCGATAGCGTACTAGTAGCGTGAGCGAAAGTTGTAAAGCATCCCTAGCGGGAGAATAGCAAGACCCTGAAATCAGGTGGTTACAGACTGATACGGCGTGCAAGGGAAGAGGCGGTTACACCACCGCTGACCGGCGTCGTATCGTCCGATTCGAAAATTGGCCCATGGAGTTTCTTTCACTGGCAAGGTTAAGCACGCAAGTGCGAAGCCGCAGGGAAACCGACAGTCCGCAGCATTGCAAGGGACGGAGTGTGCTCGCTCGGAGTCAGTGGATGGATACCCGAAGCCGGTCGATCTATGCCTGGGCAGGGTGAAGCCCTCTGGAAAGAGGGTGGAGGCCCGAACCGGTACTGATGTGCAAATCGTTCGGATGACCTGGGTATAGGGGCGAAAGACCAATCTAGGCCGGCAATAGCTGGTTCCTCTCGAAACTGCTCGAAGGCAGACCTCCGTGGAGACGGGGCGTGCGGTAGAGCACTGATTGCGTGTTTAGGGAGCGAGAGTTCTCGGCATGCTGTCAAACTCCGAATGTGCGTCCGTCGCAGAAGCGGGGCAGTGAGGGCACTGGGGTAAGCTTAGTGTCCGCGAGGAGAACAATCCAGACCGAAGTTAAGGTCCCAAAGTAACCGCTAAGTGTTAAAGAACAAATGGTGTCTGGCGGCAGAGACAGCTGGGAGGTTGGCTTAGAGGCAGCCATCCTTTAAAGAGTTCGTAACAGATCACCAGTCGAGTTTCTGGGCCCAGAAAATGGACGGGACTAAGCGGTTCACCGATACTTCGGGCCACCGAAAGGTGATGCGGTAGAGAGGCGTCGTGCGTGGATGGAAGCAGGGGCGTGAGTTCCTGTGGACCGCGTTCGAATGATAATCATGGGAAGAGTAGTAGCGTAGACGGGTGAGAATCCCGTCCGCCGTAGGGGCTAGGGTTCCTCGACGATGTTCATCAGTCGAGGGTTAGTCGGTCCTAAGGTTTCCCCTAACAGGAGAAATCGAAAGGGAAGCAGGTTAATATTCCTGCACCAGTCCGTATTTTGTCCAGTTCTTGACACATCGGGTGCGACGGAGCACTCCTGTCGGAGTGTTGCTGATCGCGATAAAGTCGTGGAGAACCGTAATGGTGAGAAGCGACCTAAGTGGTCGGGAGGCGGAGTATTTCGCTTCCGTTCTATCCTGGTGTCCGTGAAAAGGGAGCTGGAGCCGTACTGACTGTCCGTACCGAGATCTGACACAGGTGCCCCTAGGTGAGTAGCCTAAGGCGTCGCGGCATAATCAAGGCAAGGGAATTCGGCAAATTGGCCCCGTACCTTTGGTAGAAGGGGTGCCAGCCTTGCAGAAGGCTGGTCGCAGTGACCAGGGAGCTCCGACTGTTTACTAAAAACACAGGTGGCTGCTAGTCCGTAAGGATGTGTATAGCCGCTGAATCCTGCCCAGTGGCGGTATCTGAAACCCGGTTTCACCCGGACGAAGGACCGCTAAACGGCGGGGGTAACTATGACCCTCTTAAGGTAGCGTAATACCTTGTCGCTTAATTGGCGACTTGCACGAATGGCCTAACGAGAGCTCTACTGTCCCTGCCTTGAGCCCGATGAAATTGACGTACTGGCGCACAGTCCAGTACGTCCCAGCCGCAAGCGAAGACCCCGTGGAGCTTTACTGCAGCCTGTCGTTGTGGTACGAGTTGTAATGTGCAGGGTAGACGGGAGCCATCGAAACCTGGGCGCCAGCTCAGGTGGAGGCAACGATGAAACACCGTCCTTTACGATCCGTCCCGCTAACCCCTTAGGGGGAACACCGATAGGTGGGCAGTTTGGGTGGGGCGCCACTCCCTCGAAAAAATAACAAGGGAGCTCAAAGGTCAGCTTAGGTAGGTCAGAAATCTACCGTAAAGTGCAAGGGCAAAAGCTGGCTTGACGTGGTTTGGCACCACAACAAACCACGATGCGAAAGCAGGACCTAGCGAACCAACCAGCCCCGTTAGTAGGGGCGGTTGATAACAGAAAAGTTACCCCGGGGATAACTGAGTTGTCTGGAGCAAGAGCCCATATCGACCTCCAGGCTTGCTACTTCGATGTCGTCTCTCTCTATCCTGGGTGTGCAGAAGCACCCAAGGGTGGGGTTGTTCGCCCATTAAAAGGGATCGTGAGATGGGTTTAGTCCGTCGTGAGACAGGATTGTTGCTATGTGCTGGGACCGTTTTGTGCCTGAAGGAAAGGGCCCCTTAGTACGAGAGGAACGGGGGCTCGCAGCCACTAGTTTACCAGTTGTCCGACAGGGCATTGCTGGGCAGCCACGCTGCAAGGGATAAGAGCTGAAAGCATCTAAGCTCGAAACCCACCCTAAGACGAGGCACGTTGACGCCCGTAGAAGACGGGACGATAGGACCGGGGTGTACGCACCGAGAATTATAGTGACGCTAGAAACCGCTTCGGCGGTGGAAGGTACCACTTCGAGGTGTTCAGCCCGCCGGTTACTAAGAGTTATTACTGCTATCAGGCTGTCGGCCCGACCGCAAATAGGTCTGCGTCTGTCCTGGCAAGGACGGAAACTAATTGATCAGCGCACGCTCAGTAAATTTTCCGTACACTGCAGGGTGCGCGACATGCCCCAAACAGCACTTTGCAGGTGCCGCTGCGCTCATCCTATTTACGCGTTTCCGGAACAACATAAATAGACCTGCTCTTATGATAAGTTCCCGCGCTCGGATATCAAACCTGAAAGGGTTAGATGTCATTAACGGGCAAGGGGACGACCGGGAAACCGGCGGAAGTGGAAGGTGGAAACCGTAAGGTGGAAGCGGGAAGCGGAAGCCGGGGGAACCGGCCGGAAGCTGACCGGGGAAACCGGGGAAAGCTGAAGGCGCAAGCCGGAGGCGGGAACTGGGGGAGCTGGGAAGCAACAGGGAACCGGGGGACCTCGCAAGGGAGAGCCCGGAGCCCGAACCCGGGCCTCGGCGGTCAGGACCCCGCAAGGGGGAGTGGCCGCTCGAGACCCACCCTTTTAGACAATACCGGTGTTGCGCCGGCCCCATAAAACTGTTTCGTGACGGACGGGTTTCTCAGCCGTCAGTTTCGACCACTTCAATAGCGGCACGCAGCTCCTGCGTTAGTGGTACACTCTTGCCGCTGCGATAGTCAACTATCACTACCACTGAATCACCCTCGGCGGCAATCGCGCCGCCATGCGCCTCGGAGAAAAGGCGGTACGCCATGCGAAATGACGAGTTGCCCAAGTCGGTGATGGTTGCCTCACAGCGCAACGTATCAGGGAATTGCAGTGGCAGCCGGTAGTCAATTTCCATGCGCGCCAGGATTGGCCCCACCGCTTCGCTGGATGGCCGCTCCGGCCACAGGTGCTGGAAGTAGGCGATGCGTGCTGACTCGAACCAGCGTAGGAAGACCGCGTTGTTGACATGCCCAAAGTGGTCCATTTCACCCCATTGTACTGGGAGTTCCACACTGACGGGCCAGCTGCCGAGTGCCATGCAGTGCCAGTCGGCGGTTGTTTTTCAGGGCTGCGGCACGAGTCACAAATAGCGTGGGCGGTTACCTCACCATGTCGGCAGCTATAGCGCGTAAAGTCGCACTGGCGCACTGGGGCTTCGTGCAGAAGGCTGCTGCGCGCGCGCCGCACGGAGTGGATTTGAAAGTGTTAGGTGAGTGCGGCACCAGTGGCCTAGATGAGGCGACGGCACCGCTTCAGCGCTTTGCAGCACTGGTCACTCAAGAGTGGCCCGAGCACATTGGCACGCTTGGCAAGTATGGGCGCATGGGACTACCGCAGTTGCAACAGCTTGCTGCGCAGGCGCAGGAGGATGACACGCCGGTCACTCCTGAGCAAGTGGAGACGTGGGCGCGCAACCTAGTCGACGCCGAGCAGAAATGTTTCCTAGCGGTCTCGGTGCACCGCAGCGTACGGCGACTCCTTCTCATTAACATCGGCGTGTGAAGATTAATTAGCGGTGCCTGCTGCGCGCATGTGAAAATATACACCCGCCGTGGCGACGACGGTTCAACAGCCTTGGGGAGTGGCGAGCGGCTGCGGAAGGATTCGCCGTTACCTGAGGCCTATGGTGCTGTGGACGAGGCGCAGGCGATACTGGGATTGGTGCGCGCCGATGCTGAGGATGAGCTGGCGGCACTGATTGAATCCATCCAGCGCGATCTATGGAGAGTGATGGGTGATATGGCCGACGCAACGCGCAGCGACGGAGTTACCAGTGACATGATCAGTCGGCTGGAGACACAGATTGATTCGCTGGCTGATCGCTTTGAAATGCCGGCCGAGTTCGTCGTCCCGGGGCAGACACACACCGCAGCGTTGCTCGATTTGGCGCGCACGGTCGTACGACGCGCCGAGCGCCGTGCGCTCACCAGCGACGTCGGAGACTCCGTACTGGCGTACCTGAACCGACTATCGGACCTTCTGTGGGTTATGGCGCGCTGGCAGGAGGACGAGTCGCTGCCGTCACGCCGCTAATGCAGCTGCCCGACGCACTTGTGAAGCACCTTCACGAACAGCTCACCGATCAGGCTGACAGTGACGACGCGCATGTCGTACGCGGCTCGGCACTGGGGTGGGGTGTGCTTGGCCGCCACCAACAACGCGATGCTGAGCTGCGTCGCGGCTTGGAGTTGCCCGCGTCTGACAGCAGCGGGATCGAGGGTGCGCGTGAGGAGCTTTTGCGTGGGGCAGCCTGCGTTCTGCTACGGCTTTCTCCCACGGCGCATCTCGCCACGGCGCGCGAGCAATTCGAGGTGGTGCTGGAGGAGGCACTGCCAGACCTGCCAGATGATCTAGATGGTGATGTTGCGACTGAACCCCTGCGACTTGCTCGACAGGCACGCGCCGGCTTGTCTGAAGTGGCGTTCCTCGCCAGCGAATACGGCCGCTGCCGCAACGAGGCAGAGCTGGCACGCGAACTGATTCCACCCTATCTGCTCTACCAGCCGCACCGCAAAGGGTACCCACATGAGCTCATGGCACGCGGAATCGCCGAGGCAGACGCAGGGCCAGTGGTGCGAGGAGCCGAGATGCAGGAGGAATTTCTACAGTACGCGCTCGATGTGGGCTACCTGAGACCGTGGGAGGATGCCTACCTCGTTGCATACACGCTCGCGCGCGTGGGACGCCGTTGGCTAGATGAGCATGGTGGCTGAACCTAAAGTCCGTTTGAATCAGCTTTAAGTAGCTGGTTGCCGCCGTCACCAGCGAGGCTCCTAATGTCCCGTAACAAGCTGGCAACCTGGGCCGTTCTGGCCGCCTTCATCATCAGCGCGCTGCCCACCGTTTGGGCCGAAGGAAGTAGCGATGAGTGGTTCTATGGCACACCAGAAGATGATTATGAACTGGAGGACCGGGACAACGACGGCTATGACGACCACATCATCATTGGCTACGACCCCGACACCAACGTCTCGGATTACGTCGATATCACGGTTCGAATCTGGGTTTACGACGAGGGAGGCAGTCAGACTGACTTCCTGTCGGAGAATCATACAATTTACGGTAGTGGATTGGACTCGTTTACGCAGAGCTGGTCGCCGACAACGAACGGTACTTACACATTCGAGGCTGAGTTGTGGGACGACGAAAATTTCCTAGAGGACAACTACACTATTGAGGATATTGAGCTCTACGTTTGTAGCGGGTCAGACTGCGACGACGAGTACAATGAGTGGTTCTACTCGATTGACAACACAGTTAGTGACGAGGACGCTGACGGCTACGACGACACCGCCACCATTGACTACGACCCCGATACCACTTGTTCTTGTGACATTAACATTACCGTTGAAATAAAGGTGTACGACAACCAAACCGGCGTGCACCTGGATACCAACGATTACGAATACACAATCAACGGAGGTGGCTGGGACTCGTTCAGCGAGGCTTGGTCTCCCGATTACAACGGGACTTTCGATTTTTTCGTCGACTTGTATGACGATATGGGCAACCACGAAGACGAGGAGGAGTTCCTGGACGTAGAACTGCACGCGATGTCAGGCTCGGCCGACGAGACCATTAACGTCGAAAACGCTGTCCTCAACGGAGACGATGACGCCCTGATGAACGACCTCGCCTTCTGGGCACATGTCGAGGACGACGACGAGGAAGGCATCAACATCACAGTCTGGAAGAAAAACGTGTTCGGGCAGTGGGAGTTCTTCGACAACGGCACTACTAACGAAGATGGCGAACTTGAGTTCAAGAACGTTACCAGTGGCGAGTACATGTGGAGCGCTTCGGTCGATGGGGAAGAACTCGTACACGAGGGCGGCTATGCCGTCGTCGACTCTACCTATACAACTGGCCACATCGCCGTGCTTGAGGACTGGGACGACGCTGATGACTGGGATGATTTCGTGGTTCAGGTGCCGGAGGGCAACAGCAGCAAGGATGATGCGTATGTCGAAATCTACGACGAGGACGGGATTATGGTGGACAACGGCACCACCGACGACGAGAGTTGGGGCGACTACTTCTTTATCTCATCCGACCTCGAGAAAGGCAATTACACCCACTACATCTATGAGGAAGAGGACGGTGACCTGCTGCAGAACGGTAGTTTCCATTCATACGGCAGTACCAGTACCAACACCAACTATGACGAATGGTTCGAGGACTGGGACTACAAGACTGAGGACACTAATGATGATAACACCGATGACACGATTGAGATAGAGTACGACCCCGATACCGATTGTGATTGTGAGGTGAACATTACGGTGTACCTCGACGTCTACGAGAACGAAACCGGCGACTGGGTTGACTGGACCTATGCCTACCACACCATCAACGGGACGCAGGTTGACGATTTCGCACAGAACTGGACCGCCGAGGAGAACGGCACCTACGACTTCCAGGTAAGACTCTATGATGATGACTACAATCTTGAGGACGAATTCTGGATTCGCGGCGTAACGTTGAACGGCAGCAGCGGTGGCGGCGGCGGTGGCGGCGACGAAGACGAGTGGTTCTACTCACATAACCACGAGACCGAGGACACCAACGGTGACGGTGAGGTCGACACCATCGAAATCAGCTACGACCCCGATACGACCTGCGACTGTGACGTGGATATCACGGTCTACATCTTGGTCTACGACAACGAGACTGGTGACCTAGTTGATTGGGACACATTCGAGTACACCATCAACGATGGTTCATGGGATTCGTTCAGCGAGACCTGGACAGCATACGACGACGGAACGTATGACTTCCAAGTCGACTTGTACGATGAGGAAGACAACTACGAAGACAACTTCACCATCACGGGCATCGAGCTTTCAGCGGGTGACGAGGGAGGCTTCAATCAGGAAGGCGGTGGCGGCGGTGACGAAGACGAGTGGTTCGATAGCTGGTATTACGAGACCGAGGACACCAACGAGGACGACGAGGATGACACCATCGAAATCGGCTACGAGCCTGACACCACCTGTGATTGCGACGTAGATATCAAGGTCTACATCTGGGTCTACGAAACCGAGACCGGTGACCTGGTTGACTGGCAAACGTTCGCGTACACCATCAATGGAGGTAAATTGGATTCGTTCAGCGAGAACTGGACAGCATACGACGACGGAACGTATGACTTTGTAGTCGACCTGTACGATGATGACGACAACTACGAAGACGGCTTTAACATCACGAGCGTCGAACTTTCGGCAGGTGACGAGGGAGGCTTCAACCAGGAAGGTGGCGAGGACGATTACGAGTGGTTCAAGGAGGGGGACTATCACACTGATGACCTGACTATCGATATCAGTTACGATCCTGATACCAGCTGCGACTGTGACGTTGACATTAAGGTCGAAATAGACGTTTACGAGAATGAAACCGGTGACCTAGTGGATGACTCTAACTTCGCCGAGCACACAATCTACGGCGACGAGTCGGGCTGGTTTATGCAGGACTGGACCGCCGACGAGGAGGGCACTTACGATTTCAAGGTCTGGCTCTTCGACGAAGACAACAACCTGGAAGACGAGTTCGAAATCAACGGTGTCGAGCTGGCTGAGCAGAATGCAGCCCCTGTTATCGATGCACTCTATGTTGATGATGGCGACGAGGGTGAGGAGCTATCGTTCAGTGTTTCCGCGCACGATGACGATGACGACGATTTGACCTACGCATGGGACTTCGGTGATGGCGAGACCGACTCAGGCGAAAGCGTCAGCCACACTTATGCGGACAACGACGACTATACCGTGACGGTTACGGTGAGCGACGGTGATGCGGAAGACACTGACAGCGCCACTGTAGAGATAGCCAACCTGGCGCCGACGCTCTCAGTCGATGGTCCTGGCTCTGGCAGTGAGGGACAGGAACGGAGCTTCGAGGCAGACACGAACGACGTGGAAGCCGACACAGTCAGCGTGACGTGGGACTTCGGCGACGGTGAAACAGCCACCGGCGATGTTGTGTCCCACACGTGGTCCGACGACGACAGCTACACCGTGGTTGTCATCGCCTCTGACGAGGACGGCGACGAGACGGTCGAAATGGTGACTATTACCATCAACAACCTCGCTCCAACTCTGCAAATTTCATCATCGTCTATCAGCGGCGACGAGGGCGATACCTTCACCTTTACCGCTACTGTCAGCGATGTCCCCGCCGACCCGATTAGCGTGACGTGGGATTTCGACGACGGACAGACTGGCGACGGGACCGCAGTAACGCACACTTTCACCGATCAAGAGCTGTACCTGGTGGAGGCGACCGCCACCGACGGCGACGGTGGTATCGTGACTAAGACGCTCTACATCGATGTCGCTAATGTCGTGCCTGAGCTAAGTGGCCTACAGCTGCCAACATCAGTCAAGGAGGGCGAGCAGTTCACCGTCAGCATCACGGCGACTGACCCCGGCGACGACGAGGTCACTATCACCTGGAATTGGGGAGATGGCGAGACTGACAAGGGCGCTAGTACCAGTCACACCTATGACAGAGCTGGAACTTTCGTAGTAACAATCTGCGCAGAGGATGAAGATGGCGGCGCTGATTGTATGCAGTCGCCACCACTATCGGTTGAGGCGCTTGAAGAGCTAGATGAAGGCGGTGCGCTGGAGTCGCTGCCTGGCTTTGGTTTGCTGGCAGCTTTCGGTGCGTTCTGCCTGCTGGCGATATCCCGTCGACATTAGGCCTCAAAACTCTGTTCTTGCAGCCCCTTGTCTTCATAACTGTGCCAGCGAATGCCTTGGACATGCTAGCGCGACTGTCGACCGGTTGCGCTGGTCTGGATGAATTGCTCGGCGGTGGCGTCGAACCGGGCGTGCTAACACTGGTTTACGGCGAGCCGGGGAGTGGCAAGACCAGCTTGGCGCTACAGCTCTCACGTGAGGTGCTCAATAACGGTGGCAAGTCAGTTCTGTTCATTGATACAGAGGGACTCTCGATGGAGCGACTGAAGCAGGTGTGTGGCGATGAGGCGCTCGACGGGCTCTCAATCGCGACACCTGTCAACCAGGCTGAGCTGCACGAGCTACTCAAAGCCCCGAAAGAGTTGCCAGCGCTGCTCGTTATCGATACTGTAAACGCGCACGCGCGACTCGAGTATGCGCTCGACAAGGCCAAGTGCAATAGGGTCTTCGCGCGCATGATGATTGACCTGTACAACCTTGCGACGCAGCATGAGCTGCCTATCCTGCTGACCGGGCAGATTTACGAGCGTGATGGCGAAGTTAGCCCTTACTACGGTAAGTCGCTAGTTCCTATGGTCAAGACACTGCTACAGCTTGAAAAGGCACATGCGCCCGGGTTGCGACACGCTCGCCTGAAGAAGCACCGCTCGTTGCCGGAAGGCATCGCTGATTTCCTGCTCACAAACAACGGACTGGAATAGTCAGCGCCGTCGCCGCGCGGCAATCGCTATTGCACCGAGCGCGATTGGCAGACCGGGGCCGGGCAGCTCCTGAAGTTTTTGCTGCCATGCAGGCTCTGAATCGCTGGTGCTCCCGTCCGGTGGGGTTGTATTATTGTCGCTGCCGTCCGGCTCAGGTGACGGTTCTACTTTCGAAATCCAGAACTGGTCGGCGACTGCGCCGTCAGAGTTACGAATGAAGCTGAAATGCAGCTCGCCCTGCGGGGTGACCTCGAAGACCGTGTAGCCGTAAACAGCCTCGCGGTAGGCGGACCAGGCGGGCTGTGGCTCGTCGAACTCATCATAGATCGAGCGTCCTGACATACCGGCAACCACATGGATAGGTGCACCGGGATTGTAGTAGGGCTCCCCGACGCTGGAAGTGAAGTTGGAGAGCGGCTCTTCCTGGAAGACTGGATAGGTGCGCTCGTAGCTGTGATCATGCCCCCAGATAGCGAGATCCACTCCGTAATCATAGAGCAGCCCCTCCATTGCGTCACGGAATTCAACCTCGCTGCCGTGTGCTGAGTTGGAGCTGTACATTGGCCGGTGCGCAAACACCACTAGCCACGGCGTTGCTTGACGGTCCACTCCCTGAAGTTCGCCCTCTAACCAGTTGTACTGTTGGCTCCCGGGTTCGTAGTCATGCTCCGACGATAAGGATATAAAGTAAATACTCTCAAAACTGAAGCTGTACCAGAACGGATTTGACCCTGGCACGTAGAACCGAGTCTCGTAGGCATCAAAATCGTAGTAGGCCTCCTCCTCGTGGTTGCCAGGGGCATACATGTGCGGTACTGTCGCTGCCAGTGGCTGGATCTGGTTCTGGTAGTCATCCCAGATGGTTTGGTCTGCTACGCCCCCCGCGCCAACATCGTTAGCGTACGATATGTCACCGGCATGGATGACCAAGTCCAGACTCGCCTCGCGCATTTTCTGTGTTGTTGCCTCAGCATCAGAAGAAATCCCGTGGTCGGCGATGGCTCCAACACGTACCGGGCGACTGCCTTGTGGTGCGGTCATGAAGCTGGCGACGTCGCTCCATTCCCCATCGCCGCCGACGCGATAGTGGTAGGTGCTATTGGGCACGAGACCAGTCAGCTCGACAGTATGGACGCAGGTTGTCCAGTCATACATCTCTCCTGAGCCCACCGCGGTTTGGTTGAGACTGTCCGGTTCGGGACCGTATTCGACGTTACTGGACGATGTGCAGAACAGCGTTGTGTCTTCAGCAGTGCCCCACTGCACGACCATTCCATCACCGCTACTACTCGCCGCCAGATGCAGCTGCTCGGGCGGCTCCCCCGTCGCAGCCGGTGCCAGGCAAAGCAGCATTGCAGCTATCAGCAACCACCCTCGCATTACGCAGCTATCAGCCTGATGCAAATACCGTTTCCCGCGTCAAGCCCTTTATCTCCGGGTTCATGGCGACTGCATGCCGGACTACGATGCCTTCATCGCCCGCGTGAAAGAGCTTTCAACGATTGAGAGCATCGGCGGGCTGCTTGCTTGGGACCAGGAAACCATGATGCCGTCCAAGGGTGGTGCGTTGCGAGCCGAGTCGCTGGCATTCCTGTCTGGGCTGGCACATTCGCGACTGGTCGACCCGGCTATGGGTGAGCTGCTTGAGAAGCTCGAGGACGCTGACATCGACGAGGGACAGGCGGCCAACGTGCGCGAGGTGCGTCACGCATACGACAAAGCGACGAAGCTGCCGGCCGAACTGGTCGAGGAAATTGCACGGCACAAGTCGCAGTCCTTGCAGGTGTGGCAGGAAGCACGTGCCGAGGACAACTTCTCGAAATTCCAGCCGGCGCTGGAGAAGATGGTCGACCTGCAGTGTCAGGCGGCAGAACACTACGGCTACGAGGATAACATCTACAACGCGATGCTCGACAACTACGAGCAGGGAATGACTGTCGCGCAGCTCGACCCGCTCTTTGCGGGGCTGCGGGAGGAAATTGTGCCGCTGGTGAAGGCGGTTGGCGAAAGCGACCAGCCCGACATTTCGTTCATGGAGCGCGGTTCGTTCCCCGAAGCAGGACAGCGCGAGTTTTCACTGCGTGTAGCGGCCGCTATTGGCTTTGATTTTGATGCCGGCAGGATGGATACCTCGACGCATCCTTTCTGTTCCGGTGCCGGCCCGCGCGACGTGCGGTTCACGACGCGCTACGACGAGTCGTTTCCCTTCGGCTGCCTTTACGGTGTGATGCACGAGACCGGCCATGGACTCTACGAGCAGGGACTGCTCCCGGAGCACGAGGGAACTCCGCTAGGCAAGGCAGTCTCGCTGGGCGTCCATGAGTCGCAGTCACGGCTGTGGGAGAACCTGGTTGGCCGCAGCCGCGAGTTCTGGGAATACTGGCTGCCCGACTTTTGCGAAACCTTTCCGCACGTCGGCGACCTTGACCTTGACACAATCCACCGCGCAGTGAACCGTGTCCACCCGTCGCTGATTCGTGTCGAGGCGGATGAAGCCACGTACAATTTGCACATCATGCTGCGCTACGAGGTCGAGAAGGCGCTGGTGAACGGTGAAGTCGCGGTGGGTGACTTGCCGCAGTTCTGGAACTCGCGCATGGAAAAATACCTCGGCATCATCCCACCCAACGATGCGCAGGGCGTCCTGCAGGACATTCACTGGTCAATGGGCGCTATTGGCTACTTCCCGACCTACTCCCTTGGAAACCTGTACGCCGCACAGCTGTGGGAAGCGACGTTGCGCGACCTGCCCGACCTGTCGCAGCAAATTGCTGCCGGGAAAACCGAGCCTCTGCTGGAATGGATGCGCAGCCATATCCACGTCCATGGCAGTCGCTGGGAGCCGGAGGAGCTGGTACAACGCGCCAGCGGTGCGGAGCCAGGGGCTGAGGCTTTCGTGCGCTACCTGAAAGCGAAGTTTGGAGCGCTTTACGGACTGGCCTAGCACCTCGTTTACTCTGCCCCTGATTGTAATAAATCCAGACCGGAAATATTAATAGACATCACTAATGGTTTTAAACACATTATCACTACCGTAAATTGTGAGGAATATCGTCGCTATTTTTCCGCTGAGATTCCTCATTTCCTTATCGCTGATTTTCATACTGGTTTTTTCGGGCGAAAGCGAGGCTAAGGAAGCCGAGTGGAGCTATTCACTATCTAGCAATACTTACAAAGCCGAATTGTCAGCCGATGGACGATATATTGCGGTAGGTTCTAACGATGGTATAGTCCGTCTTCTGGACACTCATAACCATACGG
>MPLX02162395.1_pt1 | contig 27753 bp, 12 predicted proteins | sample 1617341 | NCBI WGS metagenome assembly MPLX02 (sample SAMN05944804, study PRJNA350692) | marine metagenome | biome: marine; feature: ODZ; material: water; isolation source: 120 m water sample filtered on 0.2 um supor filter | place: Pacific Ocean | collected 2012-04-08 | depth 120m m | reverse complement strand
CTTAGATTGGACAACCTCCCTAAGAACAGTTTTTTCTGTTATATACTTTCTTGGAATATAGAAAATATCAACTCCATACATCCTCAACTGTTCGTTGATCAGATCCTGAACTAGACTCTGCTCAGATTTAGTACCTTGAGTAAAAAATGGATTTAACATACTATCAACCTATCATATCAAATGGAGGAAGTTCATAAGTATTAGACATTTTATCCATAATCAACTCAATTTCTTTTTGAGCATCATCATATATCTGTCTTCCATTTAATTCAATACCACCAGGAAGTTTCACTCCTTGGAACTTAATCAAATTCTGTCCCCATTGACGCTTAATCAATGCAGTAACATATCTCTTCAAGAATGAATCATTCCAAACTCTTGTAAAGTCATTTGGATCTAAAAGTCTATAACAATCAATAACAAAATAAGTATCTACACTAGCATCTGCCCAATCAATATCCAAATATAACCTATCTTGTCTCTGATTAAATCTTATCTGCTTCTGTGTATTGAGTAGAAAATCCATATCTTCCAGATATGTTTTTGTCATCGCATAAGACAACATTTCAGTTGCTCCCCAATAATAAATATCATTCAAGAACATCTGATATTTCACACTAAACATATTATTACTCAGAGTCATAGCACTATCATACTTAAATATCTTAGTTATACCAATGACTTCTGGGGGAATTTGGATATAATTACTATTTTCTGTATATGAAAATGTTACAGCTGATCCAACAATTGAAGTACTTGCATTAGTAGTAACTATACCTACTGTATTATCTGATGTTGTCGTAGTGACTACTCTGGTAAAAGTAACTGCTGTTCCTGGAAGAACTGATGTTGCAATTGTCGAAGCAATTCCAATAGTAATGCTACTAGTTGTAGTTGCAATACCAACTACTGGAACATTAGTAATAACAGATCCAACTGACATTGAATCACCAATAGCAACCTCACCAATTCCATTGAGAACAAATGAGGTACTAGCAATACCAACTGTTTGTCCTACAGCAACCGATGTATTTAAAATATCTTTTGTTGATGTGACACTAGTCAATACAGCATCACCGCGAGCTCTGCCCCTATCAATATCTTCTTGAGTTATCTTATACTTTAAAAAAGTCTGTGTTACCCCATCAAAATGTCTTTCATGAAATAGTTGCAGAGCATCATCTATAATATCATCAACTTGCTCGTCAGCAACGTTAATCTCTAAAACTGGAGCTCCCAGTTGTCTTTTGCAGTAGTTTACTAGATCTTGCCTACTTGCTGGTTGTGCCATTTATACTACTAATCCGTAAAAGTATTTATGGAGCTGATGATATACCAGGATAAACATAAATGTTTCCATCAACAATTTTATAAATCGTTGACGCAGTACCTACTCTGGTAAAAGTAACTGATGTTCCTGGAAGAACTTCTGTCGCAATTGTGGAAGCAATTCCAATAGTAATGCTACTGGTTGTAGTTGCAATACCAACTACAGAAACATTAGTAATAACAGATCCAACTGACATTGAATCGCCAATAGCAACACCACTAATTTTATTGAGAGTAAAAGAAGTGGTTCCAATACCAACTGTTTGTCCTACAGAAACAGATGTATCCAAAATAGATTTTGTTACCTTATCACCAGTCAATAAAACATCAAAATAATATCTACCATATCCAATATCTGTAGTAGAAGAAGCATCTAAAGATATATTAAACTTTCCACCTGAAGCGTTTGGAAATCCAACTGTAAACGTCTTCAAAGCAACTGATGTTGAACCAGTTCCAATACTCTTCCTCAATTGAGCGGAACCAGTATATCCGGTCAAATTATATGCAGAATTTGCAGTATTAAAAACATTAAAATTGGTATTAAAGTTTGATCCAGTATAGAGGCTTAAACTAGCTCCATATGGCACTCCAGAATCTGGATCAAAAGTAATATTTTTCGTTGCCATTATTCTTTAGGTACTCCGACCATCTGTAATACTTCTTGTTGCTTTAGATAAAGTTTACAATACACTTTACTAATATCTCTAAGAGTTTCAATATCATCAACATTATCTATTTCAGAAGCTTGTTTGATATACTCAAAACTCTTATTTAAATTATCTAATGTAATACTATCTGGATCCATTTAATAACTCCTTTAGTAATAATTTTATCTCACTGATGTCGCTTTTCATATTAGCAACTTCATCTTCTATACTTTGAACCTTTTCTACTTTTTGTTTTTTTAGATTACGTGAAATGATATATTTTTGATATTCAGATTTGTTTACATTAACTATTGAATTGGAATGGGGATCCCTCATAAGATCCCCATGGTCTTTTACCCTTTCCATGATTATGCCAATGCAAGTACTCTTAGACCTTTAACTCTAGGAATGTGTACTTGGTCAGATGATGTCATAAGAATTTTAATCTTATAATATCTAAATGTTGGTAAATTATCAATACTGAATTCATATTCCTTATAATCTAAATTAGTACCATCAATTGAAGATGATAATGATTTGTCTATTTCAATATCAGATTGTCCGTCATTATCAGACTTATCAATAATATTGCCAAAATCATTAATATTGGAATGTCCTGGGAATAAAGTAAAGATTGGTTTAAATCCAGACTTATCACTAATTGCATAAAGTACTCTAATATCACAAGAAGGTCTAATATGAGCGTTAAGTAATACTTTAATGGAAGTAGCAGAATTCTCTAAAGATACTTCTTTAGAAATATATTGACAAGCCGTTGGGTCTTCGTTAATAGTATTTACTCTATAATCAGTAGAATAATTCATAATAGTATCATTAACCCTATTAGATGTAGTCATAAAACTTAATCTCTGACTATCAATCATAGGTGAAACTCTCGAATCCATTGTATTAAGAAGTAACTTCATACTGAGAGATTTGTTGCTAGGCATGTTTGATAATTTAGATACTTCATTGGGTTTAGAACATATCAACCTAGTAGAATCGAAATAGTTATTTTCGTTAATAGTGACATATTCATATCCCTTATCTTGATAAGGAACTTCACTACCACTTATACTTTGACCACTAACAGTTCTGACTTGTGCTTTTAATGTAGTTCCAGGAACAGTTATATTTTCAACAACAGGAGTAAGAACTTCAAACGGAATGTTTTGAGTTGCTCTTATTTCACATCCACCTGTAGACTTAGTTTCGTTAAAATGTAATTCGGGCCAGCTAGTAGAAGTTGATCTACTAGAATTATTAATATCGTGAGTTGTCAATGTATCAATTTTAATATGATATGAATCGTAAGTAATGGGATTATTAACAGTAACTGTATTTAAATTGTGAGTTGTATTAATTCTAGCCAAATTAACTCCACCCAATTCATATTTGAATACTGGTGTTCCAATAGGATAATTATCAGATCTAACAACAGTATTTAATGCTCCCCTGGATATTCCACTAAGGAGACCACCACTTACACCACTATAAGTAATAATTTCACTACCAATTTGAAGGAATCCTACATTGGTAGATGCAACACCAACATTTTCAAATGTCTCAAATTCAGATCCATCTTCCAGATTTAATCCTGCAGGTGAACCATAAAAAGAGGAAGATAATTTTGTTGGTTTAATATCCGATGCAACATCATATAAGGTAACATTATTATCGTCAAAATACATTCCATGGTTTTTATGATTTACTTTAATATGAAGTCCATCTGAAATTTCTGTTTTATCTGATACAGTTACATTGCCACCATTTGAGTAATTTAATTCAGTAAGTCCTACACCAACAACAGCAGAAGTATAGAATATTGTACTACCAGTTCCAGTATTAAAATCTCCCTGGACTTGATCTAAGATAAACTCACTAGTTCCACCAATGGAAGCAACTGTTAATTTAACATCCTTTCCTATATCAAGTGTTCCAATCTGTGATACCCCAAGTACATCACCAATTTGATATCCAGTGCCTCCATTATTAATAGTTGCTGCACTTGATACTATAGAACCATTGGTTATTGTAATGTTTGCGGTTGCATTCTTACCAACACCAGTAATAGGAAATAAAGTTACACCATCAAATGTCATACTACCAGACGCTGGAGTAAATCCAATACCAGCATTAGTAATAGATAAAGTTGATGCAGATCCAGCAACACCTACTAAATTACCAGAAGCTAATGAACCACCTTGAGTAACTGTATTACCCATAGCATAATTATTATCAGCTACCGTCGTTCCAAATCCAACTCTAATAGATTTGGAAATAATATTTAAAGAATTTGATGGTAATATTGGAATAAGACTATTTCCTACTTTATTATCAGGAAAATCTGAAATAGTATTGGGGTTATATATATCAATATCACCAGATAATTTAAAATCTGCTCTTGAAAGTTTAATTTTAAGTTCTTCCTTTTTAGTAGATTCCCACTGTCCAGAGCTTGAAGGTTTGAATAGAGATTCTAAAATAGGGGAATTTGATGAAATTGTATTACCGGGTTTGTTACTATCTTGACCCCCAATCCTTGAAATATATACCCTATATTGGTTAGAGTTTGTAGATAAGCATATAGCATATTCCCTACCATTACCTTCCAAATATACCAAAGATTCAAATGATACTTGGGTGGGAGATCCTCCAGTCCCAACATCAAGAGGATCAAGAATTACTTCAGAGAATGGAATAACTTTTTGAGATGGGATACCATTTTCAACAGTTCTTATCTGGAAAATTACTGGCCATGGGGTGGAAGTAGCAGTAGTGGAAAAGTAAATACTAGCATCTGTTAGGAAAATACCTGTACTTTCATTAACTACAAATGTCTGAGCTAAAGGAGTTCTCCACCCAAAAGAACTTTCTTGAGATCCATCAACTGTTCTCACTTTCATATAAGATGAACCTAAGGAGCTGTTATAAGTGTTAGAATTAAATTCTTGCTTAAAAGCAATCTTTGGACTTCTAAGAGAAACTATATTAGTATTAACATTATCTAACTTTCCACATACATCAAATTGATCTTCTGCAATAGTGCTAGCAAAGTTATTATTATTAGATGCATTATCAATTAAAGTAAATAATTTTCTACCAGATTCAAATTTAGGATTATTCTTTCTAGTTGGATCGGGAATAAAAACAGTTCCTTGTAAGAATGTATCCCTAACAATCAATCTTTTATCAATAACTGTTGCAACTGCTCCACTAGTTTGACCAATTAAAACCATACCATCAACAGCATATCCAGAGAATCTATATCCCTTAGTCATTGAATATAAATCAATATTCAACGCCGATGAAGTAGCTGTATAATCTGTAGATATGAGACTAGCATATTCTTTAGATGATGCATTATAAGCACCTTCTCTATGATTAGGTTCAGCTAATCTAAATCTAATATATGGTGTTTGTTGTCCAATATACTCATCAAGATTTGTCTTTGTATAAGTACCTACAACCACTTCACCAATTTGGAAAGTACCAGATCCTGATTTCATTGATATTCCAAGTATTTTTGGAGTACAATATGTTAAAACATCTTGACCATCAAAGAATGGATACATTGTACTCCCATTTTTTAATCCACTAGCAGAGAACATAATATTTCTCTTTCTCATATAACCTACTAGATCCCTATTAATAATCCTATCACCAATAGAATATTTGTTAGGTGAATTGGATTTGAATTGAGAACCTATAGTTTTTAAAGCATTTATTGTTGAATTAGTTTTCTGATCATTCATAGTACTATTACTATGTCTTCTGACAGTTCTAATTACATCTTTATTAAACTTGTGATTGGAAGTTTCTCCAGCCCAGAAATTCTGCCAAGAATTCCAAACAATTGGAATATAACCATTTTGAGAATCTATCTCATTATCAGTTATTTTCTTAATTGTATTAGCATATGATCCATCATCGGAAAAAGATCTAGTCTTTATCTGTAAAGTATCTACCCAATTATCAGAAGCTGGTGTTAGTTTTAAAATACCATTCCTAAGAGCACCATCAGGAAATTGATTTATATTTTGTGTTGTAGTCTGTTTGTCTTGATCTAACCATCCCACACTACTATAAGAAAGTGTTATAACTTCACCTGTTATAGTACACTGTCTACCACTATCTCTACTATTTGGATATAAAGTATCATCATTAGTAGAATCAGATAAATTAGTAGTTCCATAATCAGAACCAACTAAAGTAGTATAATGCTTAGGCCTTAACTCCTTATTCTTGATATCAATAGAGTTTTTAATATTTAAAGAATCATCTTGTGAATTGAATGAAGTAAAGTTATCTACAAAGAATCCACTCTTAAATCTGTCTAAACCATCAGAATCGGAAACAAACATATTAGCAGTATTATTTTCCAATGCTGATAATCCTACATAATACTCAAGACTATCAATTCTTTCCTCAAGATTTTGGATATCCTTCATCCGATATCTCTTATTCTCGGGGAAAGTCAGATTAGCCTGATCAACATCATACAAATATGGTGGTAATGTAATAGTTGATATCTCAATTGCATTATCAACTAATACAGGTTTTTCTGGATTGTCAGAAGGATCTCCAAATTTAACCTGGAATTCTCCACTTTCTGTAAGGTAAATACTATCAACTCTTCCTTGGAAATAACTATAATCCAATATAAGATTGTGATTACTAGCAATTGGATTAGTAGCAGAATTTCCAGTACCATTCATAGTTCTTCCCAAAAATTCTAATGGGGACCTAGTACCTTCTGATACTGCATAATCACTAACTCTAGGTCTAATATCAATAATATCAGAATTTGAAATGCCATCAATAGATGGAACTTCAGTAGAATAATTAAAATCTTTATAAGATTCTATAGTAGTAATATCCCCAGTATCACTAGAATCATAAGAACCGGATGAGAAATATACTATAATTTTCTTAGATGGTGGTTCAGAATCTGGATTTTTCTTTAAAGTGCCAAAGTCGTAGAAAGTTTTTTCTTGTCCAGATGTAAAAGTATATTTTGAAGAGATATTATTACTATCCGCTTCCAAATCTGTTATAACAGCACTTATACCCGATTCAATAGCTTCAACAATTTCACCTTCATCAAATGTATTATCGTTTAAATAAATGTAATTGAGTGTATTTGAAGTTGGTGTTGCAGATACTATAGCAATGGCATTAGAAATCTCTCCTACTAATCTTTCCCCAAGAATGAATTCACTAGTAGTACCAGATGGACTATTAATTGAACCTAAAGTTGCCAATGGGGAAGATGGATCAGTAATACCATAAGATTCATAAATTCCATGAATATTAATAATATCAGCAGTATTCAAACAAATATCTTCATCTTGAACTCTTGTGCCATAAGGATAATTTCCATAAGTTAATCCATCATTTATTGTAGTTGCTCCAATACCAGACCCTGAGAGTTTTGACTTATTAAAGATAACACTCTTAACTCTATTTTTTATTTTTGATTTCGATACTGGTTTAGACTTTATTAGAGTTGCAATAAGTTTGCAATTTGCGATATCTGTAGTTAAATTATGAGCTTGGAATTGCTTACCATTTGAAGATATATTAATATTACTAGAAGATAAAACCTCTATACTACCATCTTCCCTAGTTAGAGAATATCCGGTTGAAGTAAATGCTGAAAATATCTCATCATCACCAGCTTCTACTGGAGTACTAGCTGATATTGCATTATTTGCAATATTAACATTATAAGTTTTTCTTATTGGTAATGTAGAATTTGTAAGATCTACATTAGATATATTTGATTTGGGGAAAGCTGAATATAATGTATTATCACTAGAATTAGAAAGTTTTGTTGTTAGTCTAGTAAGGTCCGTAGTCGTTGTAAGAGCTGTAGGTAAAACGGAATTATTTACACCAGTAACTATACCAACAATCTCAGTTGTGACGGAATCAGTTCCAACAACAGTAACTTTAAGATAGTTTGGATCATTAAATCTAGCATCATCATATGATAAAATACTACCAACCTTCATTCCATTAAGGAAAGAGGGGTTATTACTCCTTATTACACCACCTGCGGTAATAGTTGATATTCCAATAACACTTCCAGAAGATTGAATCACATCTGCACTAAAGGTATTAATACCAACACCAGCTCCAACACCATTACCATTACCATTAATGGATTTTACATCAGATATTGAATGTTCTGTGACTGCAATAGAAATTCTACCGTCAGGTAAACCATCAAAGATAAGTGATTCATTTTCAATAAAACTTCCATTTTTATCATAAACAACTAATGAAGGACTATTACTAACATCATTCTTTAAAAATGCAGTAGCTCCACTAGAAGAACCCTTAACAAAAGTGGGAGTAGTAAGATCTATAGCTTGATTTAATGTAATTTCTGTATAAGTTTGTATATCAAAGAGTGAAATTCCCCAATGATTGATATTATCATTGGTATTATATGCAGGAGATTCAAAGTTAAAGTCATAAACTCTTGCAAGTCCAATTTCATTTCCTGCAGGAACATTTTTATTATCTTCTAGTCTACTATCTCTTAAACTTACGACATAAGTATTACCAATACCTACTTGAGGACTTCTTGTGGAATTATTTAAAGTAAATGTTGATCCTGTATTATAGTTTATTAATTGATCTTCTATTTTTTTAGAAGTCCTTGGCTTATTAACATCAATGAAAATGGGTTCTGTAGTTTCAAGTTCATACCCCTTTACATACGCCTTTCCTGGAGAAATCTTATATAATACTAAATTGTCTGATGCATCATTACCATTATAAGTAAAACTTCCAGGTTGGAATATACCTTGATTCCCAACATTATCGTTTAAAGATTCTAATACAACAACATCAAATGGTGTAATAGCATAGTTTCCACTTTCATCATAAGTCCTTTTTGCTAAAACATCATTTAAATCTTTAAAATAAACTCCACCATTACTAGAACCACCAGAGGCTTTATTTCCACCATTACTCGAACTTCCAATTAAAGATCCATCTACAATCCGTGCTAGCTCAATAAAATTATCATCATCAGTATCATCAAGCTGTTTTTTAAACAAGGATGCAGTAATCTTTAATCTATCAGCACCCGGTGCAGCAAAGTTATTAAATCCCTGTGAATTATCGTTTAGTCCTTCATCCAAATTAGCATTAATTATCTCCTCATTGACAAAGAGACCCACTCTATAACTTGGATTTGACGAATATTGATCAAGAACTAAAGTTTCATTAAAAACTTCAATGAATTGACCTCTGATAAAGTAGATACCATTTTCAATATGGAAAGCAGATCCAGAGCCATTACAATCAAATGGAGCAGTTGATCCAAAGGGAGTATTGGCGGCAATAGCACTATTGCCCATTAATCCAGAAATTATAGATGAAGATGAAGAAATTAATTCACCATCAGAAAATAAACTGGTATCATTATTTGCACCAGAAGAATCCACTCTAATATAAAGTGTCAATTCTCCTGTTACAGATTGCTGTGGATATAAAAGATCGGTAACAGTTGCAGAAACACCTGATGACTGTCCTGTAATAACAGTTCCAACTACCTGATTAGCATATGCAGATACTGGAATACCTTGATAAGTCTTAGATAACTTTAAGCAAGTGTGGATTTGAGTATATCCAGTATTTCCTGGAATTACTTTAGCACCCTCTTTAAAAATACTTTGACCAAACGATTCTATCTGATTTGATAGGATAGACTGTAAAGACGTTAATTCTCTTGCCTGGACAGGATATCCAGGCTTAAATAGGACTTTCTGAAATCCATCTGCAGCGTTAAAGTCGTCAAAATATGGGGCTATATTGAGATTAGTTTGCTGGGGCATAATTCTTTAAAACTGCAAAACAACTTTGATATCTTCTTTTTGTGTAGTTGACCTTAAAATAGGTGGCCTATTATCAACGTAAATAATATTTCCGGTGTATTTTTGAACTTCTGGGTTAGAAATTCCTCCTTCAAATTCTTGGCCAAGATAATAAGTCCTACTATTTATTACCGCCGAAACGCCAACAAATCCATCATCTATAGTCAAATTAGACCCCGAAGAGGGGGTAATTGTTAATGTACCACCAGACCCAGGAGTAGATGTAAAATCTTGTAATGTATATCCATATGTTGGATTGGTTTGAGCTGTTCCAACAGTATTAAACCCAGCAAGACTTCTATCTTGCCAGAATTTTAAAACTCCGGTAGTTTGGTCATAATTTACAACCCTACCAACAGCCGTTGTTCCGGTAGAAACAGTTTGGGTAAAATAATCATCAGCTGTAAATGTTGCTGTGCTATATCCTGTTCCCACCAACCTAAGTGCTTTTACCACACTTGCTTTATCTTTAATTAAGATAGCATTGGAATCATATTCTGAAGGATTTTCTACAATACCGATTCTAGATATCTCGTTTCCTGTAATAAAATCTGGGTTTTCAATATCATTTTCAATTCTAGAATAAACCAATACATAATATGCTCCAAGTTCCCTATAAATATCAGCACCATGACCACCCTTAGGAGTCATAATAACATCAAAGGTTGGTCTTGTACTACCTGTAGGAACACCTCCAGCAACTAAATCAACATTACCATAAGTATAACGATATCCTTGACTAGTAACTACAACAGAATCTATTTTTTGGTCGTTTGTTGTGGTAATAGTGCATTCAGCTCCAGTTCCATTACCTCTAATAGGAACGTTTGTATAAGTAGCACCACCAACAGGACCAACTCCAACGCCCTTATCAGTAACAACTACAATTTTAATTGATCCATCTATTGCATTATCTCTTACTGATTCTGTATATATTGAAGTATCCCAATCTTCTGGAACAGGCATATAATTTGTCGATTCAAATTTTGCAATATCGGCAGGTTTGATAGTATAAAGATACTTCCAAATATAACCATCACCACTACTGCCAGCACTTCTTGGTTCCAACTCTGTAAATGTTGGCTCATCTAGTGATGGATTACCATTGGGAGTATCGGGATTGGTTCCATTTTGGAGACAAATATAAACTCTATAATCACTATTCAGAACATAAAAATATGTAGAATATAAACTAGTAGCACCTGAAACTGGAGCAGTATTAGTTCTACTATAATCATGTCTGTACATATCATAAATTGTTCCACTATTCCACAATCTTCGAGGAACTACCTGCCTAACATCAGAAGTAGTAATCTTCTTCATTGCAATCATTGTATCCCAATAATCAGTTTCCTCACGAAAGTTATCCTTTGGTGCGGGAGGTAATGTATTCCAAGTTGATAAGTAATCTGTGGGATTAGAAAGTCCAACAAAGGTATAGTAAGAATTGGTTGAAGTAGAAACTCCCGCCACAAAATTCTTCGCGTTTAATATTCTAATTTGATCAGTTATAATAGCAGACATTTTTACTGGATTTTTAGTTATTTATTAAGTTTATTAAATATATCTTTTGAACTTCAACGAATTGGACCTTTTAATGTGTGAAGAAGTAGAAAGACCAACTACTCCTTTACTTGTATCAGCGGTATATGTATTTGATCCAAGTCTTTGGCTGGTGAAAATTTTACCCCAAGAATAATTTCCAAAGTGTGGTAAAATTGTAGATCCTATACTTACAGGACCAAGACCAGTTACCCTACAGAAAACTCTTCTTATAGAAGTATTACCAATTCCAGGATGTGTTATTGTTTCATCTGAAGCTCCATCCACATAATAAACATTATCCATATAAGAAATACCAATTCCAATAGTATTGCCACTAGGATCTTTTGATGTTACTGATGTTGTAGAACTTCCAACATTAGATCCAGATACTACAAATACATCACCATCGGATAAAGTACTTATTGTCAATGCGGATGATACAATATTAGTATTTCTTAATGGAGAATTTAATGGTATATGTAAATCAAACCATACCCTATCTACACCACTAACAGTCGATTTTCCAAATCCAACTACACTACCACTATCTCCCTCATATGTTTCAATTATTGAAGATTCTGTATTATATACTGGTGGAGAAATAAGAACTTTTGGAATACTTGAAGTTGAATAATTGGTTCCATAACCAGTTAATGTTATAGAAGTAACAACTCCTGCAGTTACTGATGCTGTAGCTGTTGCCGTGCTTCCATAACCAACGGCATTACCTATAGAAACTGTTGGAGTAGTTGTATAACCCTTTCCACCATCACCAACAATAACGTCTGTTATAGTCCCTCCTGAAGAGACATTAGCCGTAGCTATTGCAACAGCTATATCATATTCTCCTCCAGATATAATAATACCTTTTTGGAAAGTTTTATCGCCCGGTGCTTCATTTAATGGGTTGAAGAAAGGTTGTAAGCTATCAAGATACATTACAGTAACACCAACACCAACAGTTTTTATTAATCTGGAAGTTGGAATAATCAAAGGTTCATATAATTCCCTATCCTTAGTAACTTCAATACCATTAATAATTCTATCTTCAGTTTGTCTAGTCCAAGTAATAGGTCTCGTTAATGTATCTACTTGTGTTCTTCCTGGTCCAAAATATGTATCAGTATCAACAATATCAATGGAACTAATACTGAAAACACTTCTTTCATCTTCATCCAATTCAATACCTTGTCCAATAGTAGCATCATTCTCAATTGATAGATTATCACCTGGCTTAACAGTTTCAACAACATCAACATCCCCAATATCAACGCCAGGTCCAGACCCAGCCCAGAATAAAACAACACACTTATCTGTATCTTTGGGGGGTTCAAGGAAAGTAATATTAGAGCCACCAGTAAATGAATATGACTCTCCTGGTTGTTGAATAATTCCATTAATAAAGATTAATAGAATATCCTCTAAGACAATACCAGTAGATGCGCTAGTTTGAATAATATATGGTACAAAGTTTTGTTTTAGAATGAATCTACTCCTACTTCCATCAAATTGTGATGATAAATCATCCAATATTTCAAATTCACCCAAAGTGAATCCACCAAATCTATCACCATCAATATCAGTAACGGAAAGTTTAAAAGAATTGATACTGTTATAAGAAGCAGTTGTTTGTATATCACTGGTGCCGCCAGTAGATAGTGTTAAAGTATCTCCAACTTTATACCCATAACCTATATCACTGATGGTAAAATCAATAACACTAGATCCTTGTCCAACAACAATGTCCAATTTAGCTCCAATACCATTTCCACTAGTTGTATGTGGTATATTGTTATATGATAGTGGGCTATCAATAACAACTAATGGTGGATTGGCTGCTGAATATCCACTACCAGGATTGGTAATAGAAACACTTGCAACACTACCATTAGTTACTGATGCAGTACCAATAATTTCAATATTAGGTAATCCTTCACTAAATGTCTGAACTCCAACATTAATAGTAGTTTGAACTCCACTTCTATAACCAGATCCAGCATTACCTATAGTTATTGCTGTAATAGTTCCTGATCCAGAAACAGTAGCAGTTCCACCAGCAGATACTAATGGTTGATATCCAAATCCTTCTACTGAAGAAACGGAAACAATCTTACCACCGACTGGAGGTGTAGAATATGTAATTGAAGTGGCAGAACCTACTTCAGAAATTAGATAATCTTCTGACGCACCAGATAACTGATAAACACCATTAATCGTCGAAACTGGTTTTGTAAACTGACCGTCAGTATCAGAACCAAGAACTTCTAAATTAAATATCTCAGTTTGGGAATCAAATTTATCTGAAATATCATCATAAATTACATTCTTAGCATATGGTTCTTTATCACTATCAATAATACCAGAACGTAAAAATGCTCTTCCATCAAAAGATGAGGAACCACTAATTCCAGTCCAATCTCTTTCATACGGATGATTTGAGGGCTCTTCAAATGGGTTATTTCCAAGTGGTGCTTCTACAAATGATATATTATTACCAATAATATTATAATCACCAGTCAATTTTGTAACCAAAGAATTTGTAGGATGATCACTACGTCCGGTACCCATCCACTTTCTATAAACGGTTATATCATTACCAGAAATACCATTTACACGCATAATTTCATCATTAATCTGAATTATATCTCCACTACGGAAAGAAGTAATTCCAGCTACTGTAATCCTATCATCAGATGCATATGATATAGCCGTACTATTTGTTGTTACGGCTGTAGCAACCATAGGTGATTGTATTCTATTATCGATAGTTATCAAACATTTAGAATTTTGTCTCTTAGCTCCAACTGAATGAATTCCAACAGATCCAATAGATGTAATACCAACAACAACTGGAGTATTCTTTAAAGCATTCTCTGAACTAGATGCAAATTGTACATTATTATTATCAAGTTTAACAATAAACACAGTTGAAGGTAATAGAGTTGTTGATCCAACTCCGGGGAATGTTGTAGCGTCAATTCCAATGGGAGACCCATAATTTGGAACAATATAACTAACTTCTTCACCAGTAACAAAATAATGATTGGTTATTTTAACAGTATTTGTCAATACATCAACTGAAGTAGACGTATCAAAACTCTTTTCCCATACATCATCAGTACTCCAAGTTAATGGGAAAGTTCTCTTAATACCAGATATAGTTCCTTCATAATATCCAAGAGTAGATTGTACGGATGAATTTGTAAAATTCATCATATCATTAAGTCTATAATCTCCCCTTTGCCTCAATGCATTTCCAAAAACATTAACTGTAACCCCAGTAGATGCTATAGGAGTAAATTGTAATTCTACTGTATTATTACTTGTATTGACTTTAGAACCAAAAGTTCCTAATCCAACCGATCCAGAATATCCAAATTCAGTCATATATGTTGTATCTAATCCAGATACTAAATCATAATCATCAACAACAACAATTTCACTAAGTAAAGTTTCAGTACTACTACGAATTTGAACCATAAACCATCCACAATCATGATCTAATGGATATGAACAGATTGTATTATCAGTAGGACTTCCAGAAGATGGAATTATAGTAGCTTGTGTTTTTAACTCACTAAACTTAAATCCAAGAGTAGAAATTCCTGCAATAGTAGTATTTCCAATTCCTATCGTCAAACTATTAGCATATGCGGTAGTTCCTATTCCAACCCCAGATTTTGGATAAAAATCAACATTAATAGAACTACCACTATAATATGCATGATATGTTCCAAGTCCTGCGCTATAAGAAGATGCTGTTGTACTATCAATACCAACACTATTCAATCTTCCACATTCAGTAACCTCGATATCTGAACCATCATGAGTAATATTTAATTGGTTAAATTCATATTCCATTTCACTAGAATCAGCTGAAATTTCAACCATAACCTTTGCGGAAGAATAATAACTAGAAATTTCAGAAATTGTTACTGAACCACTACCAGATATAGAACTACTAAATCCAATACTCTTACTTTGAATTAAAGTATCTCCAATTGTAGTACTTCCAACACCCAATAATGCATCATCTAAAGAATATTCGACAGTTTCAACTTGATAATCATTATGCTTATATTTTACTGGATGAAATCTCAATTCACCAACATTATTTGAATTAATAACAGAATCAAGTGAGCCCAACTCACCATCTAATGTAGAAACTAAAGCATATTGGTTTAGATATACATCAGTACCGTCATTAAGCAAATCAGCAATCATAATCTGACGTTCAGATGTATATCTAACATCCTTAATAGAAACTATGTACTTTTGAGCTATCTGTGTTGATGGTAAAAATGTGCGAATATTAGTATATTTCTCTGGCCTAGCATTATTATCAAATAATCCACTAATATCATCAAATGAAATTACTCTATTTCCTATAGATTCTACATAATCACCAAGAATTACACTTTCAAATGTAATTTGATCCGAGAATTTCTTTCCTCCACCAAACCTACCAGATACAGAATTTTCTGTTACAAGGTCAAAATCATAAACACTATTAAGATTCATATTTCTTGGAATTTCCGAAAGAATTTCAACTTCAGCAGATAGACCAGGAACACTAACTTCTGCTGTATTAGTTGGTACACTAATTAATTGATAATCGGAGAATTTTTTAAATCCCATAGTATGGGTTAAACTAGAAACAGGAATATTCCAAGTTTCATAAGGAATTTCACTTTTTAAAGTATATGAAAAATTCTGATAATAATCACTATCCTGAATTCTTTCAGAGTTTAAATTCAAAACCCCAGTAGTTCTATCAACACCTTTCTTTATTGTAGAAACAGCATCTAAATCCAGATAAGATCTATATGCCGTTACCGTAAGAGCTTTACTTTGTTTCTTAGAAGAAAGACCTTTAATAACATTACCTTCAACAAAGAGGTTATTAGAAGAAACTCTAATAATACCAGCTTTAGGGTCCCAAGTATTAACCAATCCAGTTATTTGATTGCCAGATACATCAGTTGAAGTAACTGTCTCACCTTTAGAATAAGCAGCATCATCAGTTACAACTTCAAATAATGGGAAACTATTAACATTAACGATTCTTCCTGAAGATTTGATTTTATCAAAAACACCAGCACCACTACTACTTACATCACCTGATATATTATAAGTTACTGTACCATCAATTCCACCAAGATTTGGTGTAACCGCAGTCACATCAAATAACTCATAATTATAATCTTCTGAATTATATCCACTGTCGCCAGCTTCACTAGACAATTGAGTAAGACTAATGTTTTCAACAAGAACCTTATCCCCAACACTAAATGGGAAATTATTACTAAACCCTATATTTAAAGTAACTGTTACATCTTTTGTTGTGGAATTAAAGCTAATAGTTGAAATTCCAACTCCATTAGTATTTTCTGTTGGGATAACAATTGGAAATCTATTACCAATACCATAAGAGTTTTTGAGAATAGTTACTCTATCATCTCCAAATTTAAAAGTTAAATCTACGTCATCAATAACAGTTTTTGTACCTGGGTCAAAACATACTAATTTTGGAGGTTTTGTATATCCACTACCAACAGATGTTATTCCAATATAATCAATAGAATATAAAGGATCTATTAAAATATTCTGGTTCAACAGAACAGATGGTTTTAAAGTTTGATCTGATGGGAAATCAAATCCTATATCATTAATATTAACACTCTGGACTCTACCTATAGATTCACTTACTGAGAAAGCATCAACTCCAGTACCAATACCACTACTTACTTCTATAATCTGAGGAAGAGAGTAGAAACTTCTACCCTTATTAGTAACTTCAAATTCTGTAACCTTACCCACAGCATCGGTGGAAGTTGTATCATAAGAAAGTGATGAAAGTATGCTACTATAAGAATCTTTTTCTGGAGTATCAGCTACTGTATATGTAAATGATGTAGAATTTGTAGGATATATCTCATATTCACCATTATATAAACTATCAGACACTTCAATAGTATTTCTATTCGTAACTTCATAATCAATAACAATCTCTTTCTTTTCTGTGGGAAGAGTACTCTCAAACACTGGAGTAAACTTATAGAAAAGTTTACTTGGAGTCAATGAATTTATCGTCATAGTCAGATATCCATCAGTTCCAACTATTCCACTTTTAACAACACTAAACGAAGTATCATCTTCAGGTTTATCCCAAACCCTAACCATAAACTCATCAGAGAATATATCCATAGTAAAAGCTGTATAAGTTGTAGAAAGGATAATATACGATAAACTAGAATCTGTAAGATCGAATATAACAGTGCTATTTCTATAAGCTTTTATAGATGGGTTGATATTAGAAATAGTTCCATCAAATACTGATGTTCCAATATTTACAAAAGAAGGGGTGAGGGAAGTGGTAGCATCATAGTATGTACTTGTTAATTTAAAATTATTATCATCAATTCTATAAATGTAGTAAATACCATCATTAACCAATCCATCAGTAGGAGTAATAGCTGTATGAATAACCTTATCTCCTGATAAGAATCCATGACCAGTTATAGTAATTGTATCAGTGCTTGGTGTTACTCCACTAGATACAAAATCTTTTGGATTAAAAACAATCCTTCTGTTGTAATCATTATACTTAACTACAATTGTTTCAGTAATTGATGGATTTACATCAACAAAAACCTTATCATTGACGGTAAGATTGTGATCTTCTTCTGTTTCAACTTTTACAAGGTTTCTAGAAATATTAGCGGTTATTGGTGTAAAATTGGTTTTAACACTATGATAAACACCTGTTCCAATTCCAGTAAAGTATAAAATTCTAGAACTTGCATTATTACCCAATCCCACATATTTTCCTGTGTCATTACTGAGTCCAACTCTTGTTGTGGATAATCCAATTTTATCATCATCCAATTTAGCAACATATAAAGTATATCCATCAGTTAGTGTAAATGGAGTTTGGCCAGATGTAGTATCTCCTGTATTCTCTTTAACTTGAATACCTGTACCATTTCCGGGAGAATATGTTACCTTATCACCAGTCATTAATTGATGATTTGGAATATAAAGGGATCCATTAAGAATATCAATGGTTATTCCAATTCCAATAGTTACTGGTGAATTATTACCTGTAGTTCCAAGACTAACTGTACTTTCTGGTTCAAAATATATTTGCCTATTCTTTCTACTACCAAATGTTGTTTTAATACCAGTATTAATATACAATCTTCTAGGATCTTCGGTAATTTTAGATCCTACACTATGAGCACTACCTACTGTGCCATTTTGAGCTCTAAGAACTCTTATTATAGATTGTGATTCATCTATATTCAACACCTTTACTTGTTCTGTACCAATTCCAAGAATATCATTTTCTCTAACATGATTATAATCTATATTACCTGTAACTGAAAAAGAAGTAACAATTCCCGTAATAGTTGCAGAACTAAGACCAATTGTTGTATTTCCAACACCAATCATACTTAAACTATTAGAATTAATTCCCGCTTTATGGAAACCTTCCAATTGAGTTGAAGTTGTAGATAATCCAGATATAAAAATAATATCAGTATTTGTAAAATTGTGAGGTTCGTCCATTACGAACTCCAAATCACCATAATAATTTCCAGAATGAATTTCAACATTAGATATAGAATTTGTAGATACACTAATAGTACCTAAGCCAACTCCACCAATTCTTGATACTCTTGCAGAAACTTGAGAACCACCAGTTCCTTCTGTATCAAAAACAGCATAATCGTTAATCTTATAACCAGTTCCTCCAGAATTGATTCCAATACTCTCCACAACCCCTGGCCTCACTGAGGTTACAGTGATTGTTTGTGATAACTTATTGGGTATATTAATATAATCATAAGTATTATCATCCTCAATTAAATTATATGATGTCGTATTTCTAGACCACAAATCTTTAACTAAATCATAATCATCTTGGTTTGAACTATATTTAAAATTAAAAGGTTCTGGGAATGACTTATAAGATTCTCCAATAATATATGGGAATAATGGTTTTTTATATCCAGCAAATTTAGATGCTGAAGTACCTTGTGGTGCAGTATCAAAAGTTGCAAAATAAGCATAAGTCCCTTTAGGAAATTCTGGAGTTACACAAAATCTTCCATTATTCCTATCAAGAACATCTTCATCAGAAACTTCAGTATACTTATAATCTTCAATAAAGAAACCAGAGGCAAATTTGGATATAGGAGGTCTATTTTCAAGAGTTGTAATGTCTTCTGAATATCCAGACTTCATCTGACTTATAGAACCTCCAGATTTTAATGTATATCCATATGGGCCATAAATTGGATTTCCATCATATGACCATCCAATAATAGGTGAATGATTAGTAGAATCTACTTCTAAACCAGTATTTTGGGTAAGATCTAAAGAACCAAATACAGGATTACCTTCAGAATCTACAGAATATACCGATTCTCTTAATTTTCTTGGAGCAAATATATTTTTATACTGAAGTCCATAATCATACTTTAAACCTAATGTAATATATCCGTCATCGTCATTAAATCCAACGCTCTGATTGACTTTTTCAAATAAATTCACATTCCATGTTTGAATATTGGAATTAAATGATACATCCTTTGTGTTATCGGAAGAAATAACGTTAATTAAACTATCAACATATCCAGAACCACCTTCAAGAACATTAACTTTAATTATTTTACCATCTTCAATAACAGGAACAATTGATGCACCTTCACCATCATCCTGAATATCTAATAATGGTGGTGAAGTATAATTGGAACCTTGATTTGTTACAATAATTTGCTTAATTATACCATTAAAAGTTAAAGCCTGTAATTGTGCTCCAGATCCTTTTAATAATGTAATATCAGGTTGTCTATCAAAATTAAGAACCTCAGAAGAACCATATCCAACACCATTTTCAGAAAGATGTAATGATTTAACAGATCCTTTGAAATTTGCTCTGATTTCTGGTAAAAATGATAAGTTACCATCATATTGTCTTACTTTTGAAGTTACTTCTACATTAATATCTGGATAATTGAAAATATGAGTTCCTACTCCAACACTTGTTATATCAACATATTGACTTCTCTGGTAATTTAAATCCTTCGTACTACCAACAGCACATTCTGATAATCTAAAAGAATCATCACTAGTTGATGTAACATAATATTCAGTGTTATTAGTTAAACCACCAGCAACAGTATCGGTACATGTATACTTAATAATCTCACCAGATTGATAAGTATGATTTTTAATTGTTACAACATCCGTAGATGTGTTTATTCCAGAAATACTAGATGTCTTTTTCTTATCTGCATATCCAGAACCTTTTTCATTTACTATAATTGATTGAATTGATTTTCTAGAATCCGTTGTTTTTAAAGAATGTTCTCCAATACCATAACCAGTAAAATATACAGTATTAATACCAGATATAGCGTCACTAGGTCTATTGTGAAGCCTTACGGTAGATGGTCCTACAACAGAAACATAATATACAGCATTTGTTGTTAATCCGGCAATATTAGTCTGATTATCTGTAATATAAGTAACTTCTTCAGAATTTCTAAGCTTATGATAGGTTGAAAATCCAATAGTAGAAGCATAAAAATCTTCAGATATAGTACTAAGTCCAATTCCAACAGAACTTCCAAGAGTACCTATTCCAATAGCAGATGGAAATGATGCTGAATGTTTAGATAGCTTAAGACTAGCAGAAGCCTTAGCACCACTACCATTACCACCAGTTATTGTAATAATTGGAACTTCTTGAAAATCATATCCAGGATCAATAATATCAATTGAATCCAAATGACCTTCAATTGTAGCGTATGCTTTAGCTCCAGTTCCAACATTATCAGAAATTTTTACTGGTGGTGGGGAAACTATATCATAATTAGCACCTTCATCGATTATATCAACACTTTCAATTTTTCCATATTTAATGAAATCGGGTGATTTATAGTTTTCAATTTCAACACCATTAATCAATATGCCTGTTGATCCAGAAACAGTTGGATAATTAAAATTATCATGCTTTGGTAAAGAAAATTTTCTTAAAAGTTTTTGTGAAGAAATATCCCCATCCCTAAGACTATAACTTTCAATTGTATTAACATCAACTGTTTTAGAAGTTGTAGTAACATATTTTTGGTTGTAAATATTGGAAACACTTCTAGAAAGAGAGATATTTGTTGCACTCATTCGTTTTACAAAATATAAACCTTCTTCAAATAAAGATGATACTATATCTCCATTAGTGTCCTTCTGTGGAGTATAATATACAGCATCTCCAGTATAGAATCCATGATCTCCTGTAGATACAATCTGGAAATTATCTCCACTAAAAGTACCAGAAAAGGTTACATATCTCTTATCAGTTTCAATTTTATATGCAGGAAGAGATGGTGATGCCACCATTATTGGAGATTCAAATACTTCCTTACCAGCATCATCAAAATCAATATTTACTTTCTTCTGTTTATATACATTTTGTATATTACAATTAAATCTATCAACACTAGTCGATAATCCAACAAACGAAGCCTTTTTAATCCTCCTCTTAGCAATATATTTTAAATTAGAATCTAAAGTAACTCCAGCACCAAGGATAACTTGAATAGATTGAAACCCCTGTACCGATGAAACTGTAGAATCTGATAAAGAAACTCCATCACTGCCACAAATTACTAACGTATCTCCAAGATGGAAATTGTGATTTACATTAAAGTTCAATGTATAGGTACTATTACTTGCATCTGCAAGTGTATATTCATTAATTTTATAAGTTTGTGGAACATTATAACACCAATTCTGGGTCTTAAATGTATCATCATCATCACCTAAGGTCTGAATCCTACCTACACTACCCTCAAAGACTTGTTGAGTTGTATCTTCTAGCCTACTTTTACTCAATACTGAACATATTCTAACTTCAATATTTTCACCACTTACATTAGAAACTCCATGGGCTAATGTATTAATACCAACTGTTGAAGAATCTAAAATTGTTCCAGTAATATTGGAACAACCATAAAATTCTGTTAGAGTTTTATCTGTATATGATACTTTACCTATTGTTTCATCATTATAAGTTACTCTTAATTCGCCAGTATTACCAAATCCAACTGTAGAATCAACTGTTAATGTAGTATTACCAGCAGATACTGATCCAACTAACTTAGTTTTAGGGTGAACAACAAAAGTACCATAAGTTGAACCTCGAACACCAATATCTCTGTTATAACCAGCATCAACGCTAAGTTTATAATAAGTTACCCCAATTCCAGCTGGAACTTCCTCCACATCTGTAATAGGAGCATATGATTTATCAATAATAGACCCATAAGATGGTTGGAATAGTGTAGCTAACTCTAATTCCTTTGGATTACCTGTAATAGGCTCAACTACAAGGTCATCAGTGATAACATTATAAGCATCAGATGGTCTGAAAGTAAATTCTCCAGGCCTACCTATTTCTACATCAGACCCATATAATGCTTTGAAAAGAATTTTAAAACCTTTATCTGTTCCTCTACTATTATAAAAATCCTTCGATTGTTTAATAAAAACATTCTGATTTAAATTATCAATAAGCTTTTTACCAGATAATCCTGGTAAAAACTGTTTTTTAGTCTTTTTCAAGAATTCGTCAAGAAAAAGAACACTTAAATTGTCTATCTTAGACCCACCTATATGACTCTGTGCAGTTGTTGAATTAAATACAACGTGTTCTGGGTAGTTCTCTGTTTTGTATGAACTAATCCCTACAAACCCCCGCACACAACCAGTAAATGAAGTTGATGATGTTCCTGTGTAAGTAACAATCTCATCATCAATCTTCAATAATCCATATGACTTAGGAAACCCATCTGTACCAGCTGGATAAGTATCAGTATCAATGAAAATGGTACTATCTGTAGCACCAACATCATTTTTTAACCCAACGTGACTAATTTTATTGGTAGTATTATCAAGCTTGATATACCTATCAATATTCTGAATTAAGTCCGATGGACCTCCTTCATATTCTTGAGAAATATAATATTGCTTTAAAAAACTAGCAATCAACGGATAATCTTCTTTCACATATGAAGGAAGTTGATTTTCAATTACTTGATTTAACTGAATTCTCTTTTCGGTCATTTTGATTGTTCTATTTTATTGATAATCGTTGATTTAAGATGTTCTTCCACCAGCACGTACAAGAGATCCACCTGGATAACTTGAAGATAATACATAACTTGAAGCAGTTGGATCAGCTCCAGAACTTATTTGGTCAGTAATAGGTTCTATCGTGCTACCACTTATATCTAGTCGTAAATAAAGATCCTGTAATCCGATAATGTCATTAGAAAGAGGATCTGCTTGAATCTGAATAACGATTTGTCCGTCATATAACATACCACCGGTAACATTAATGGGATTTAATGTAATAGTACCCAAAGAATAGTTAATTTTTCCAGCATTTCTCCTTACAACAGTCGGAGAAAGGGAATTGATAGAAGGAACAGTAAAGAAAATTATAGTTCCTGTCGTATTATCACTATTAGGAAGGTCCGTAAGATAGATATTTCCATCAATTCCTGATATTTTGAATGATGATGACTTGATATTATAACCTCCCATACGAGATATAAGGAAAGGATTGCCAAATCCAATGATATATTCGGCATAAGAGTTAGTAACAACCCTCAAGTCCCTTCTCATCCTCACTCTGGTTATATTAGAAGTGATAGATTCATGAGTATTATCAATAATACTCAAGAATTTACTATACTTGAACCTTGCTCCATACTTATTTAATTCACTAGATTCCGAATACGTTAGAGCATTATTTTGTACAACCGATGAAATATACTCACCAGAAGATACTAAATTGGAATTATAATAAACTTTAGTATCAACTTCAACGTTAAGATACTTAAGATCAAGAATTTCAGGTATAATACCAGCTACAGAGTACTTTTTAAGCTTTGTTTTAATCTTTTCTTTGACTAAATTGGGTATAAAGTCACCATTTTTGGGTTTAATACTAATAAAAACCTTTCCGTATTGTGGTGGAACTAAATCTTCACCACCAAAAGCTGAAATTGACTCTGTTTCGGGGTAAATTTTAGCTGGAATTATTGTTTGATAGTCATCTGGAGTAATTGCTCTGTTTTGTGAAGCATAAATCTTAGTTGCATATTTTTTAATTGATTCAACTGGCTCAATACCACCTCCACCAGAAGAAGAAGCTCCAGGAACGATAGCAGAAATGCCACCAGTTACACTATAAGAAACTCCACTCAATGTATATGATAATTTTCCAGCAAAACTGAAGGAAGATACGCCATTTCCAGAATTTCCACTAGAAACAATGTAATTTGCTTCAACATAATTACCTTCTTCTAACTTATTTCCAAAAATTCCATCCCCAAAGAAGATTTCATACCTTTCATCATCAATTTCTTGTATAAAATACACTTTTGAGGTTGATGTTACGTCAAAAAGGTCATCTTGTAGAGAATATTTGACCTGAATAGATGAAGATGAGTTTGGTTTAATCGCAATTGAAATTAAATTTGTATCAATACCAGAATTTGGTAAAATAAATCTTTTATTTGGGTAATTTGCTTTGTATGTAAAGGTTTTCTTAAGAAGAGTCCCTTCATATATTGTAACATTATCAAATGATGCGATATTATTATAAACTGGGACTGTAATATCTTCCAAAATTGAGAAAATACCAGAAGAATTACCAAATGAACCAGCAGAACTACAAACTGGACCTTTTTTAAGAGTTAAAGTTGCTGGAGCTGGTGTAAGACCCCTACAATTTACCAAAAAACTAACATCAGTTGATGCTGATGTGACTGATCGAGGTAAATATCCAATATTTCTTGCTAATGATACAACATTTTCCCTTAATGTTGCACTATCAATGAAAACTTCACCTGCTATCATGTTAGCATTGTATGAAGTAATGTAAGTATTATAAGCTAAAACGTTTAAAATCGATGAAAGGTTAGACCCTTCAAAGTCATAATCAGTAAAATCTGAGTTTGCTCTTAAATATTCTCTGAGAGATGATTTAACCTGATCAAAATCTAGGTTAGAAAAATTAACTAATGGCATTTTTATCTACTTGGTAACAATACAAACTCTAATTGTTGTGGATCAACCCCCGCTCCAATAATATGATACTGAAGTAACATATTAAATGTATTTTCATCATAATTTGGTGAAGCTCTTACTTTTATTAATTTAATCCTTGGTTCATAGGCATCAAGTGATGATTTAATCTCATCTTCTATAATACTGCCATTAATATCATCAAGAACCTCAAATAACGAGCCCTTTAACTCAGAACCGAAGCTTTCATTGAAAAATGATTCTCCAGGAACTGTGTATATAATATTTTTAATAGAACGAACAATCGCATTAACATTTTTAATGGCAATGATGTCATCTGTAAGAGGATTTGACTCGAAAGTCATACTAATATCTTTAAATACCTTACTTTCCATATATTAAGGACTGTTAATGCAATATATGGTTATTTATAGTATAAAAAGGCATAAAAAGGAGGATACTAAATCCTCCGTGTAATTTACTATTTTCCTTGTCCTCTATAACCCTTTTTTCTTTTATTTCTAGATGTAGCTGATAGTAAAGTATGCTTAGATGACTTTCCTTGTCGCGTTTTTTTAGGTTTTCCAGGAACCCACGATTCACCACCACTTAATGTTCTTGTAAATGCCATATATTCTCCTTAAATAATACGTGTTTTTTCATGTCCAACCCTAATTCTAGGATCACACCAAATTTCATAACCTAATTCAATTGCATCAAGACAGAAACTAACATCTTCCCCACACATATCTTGAACTGCACCTGATTCAAATACTTGCATCTTAGGTGCAAACCATGGATATTCAAGTGTCTCAAAAACACCATTTTTAATTAATACCCAACCAAAACCAGTATAATCAACTGTAAAGGGCTTTTTACGCTTACTAATTGATTCTACAGTCTCGTGATTCATAACTCCGCCATTCTTACGGAAATCATCCTCTTCCAACCAATGTGCAACAGATGTTGTTTTACCATCTTCAGTAGCATACCATCCAGCTGTAATAGAACGTTTATTTAATACTTCTTCATCTAATCCTATTAAATTACCTTCTTCATCTTTTACTTCTGATTCAGCTGGTACTGAAAGATCACATAGTTGCCAAAACTTATTAGCATCAAATACAATATCACTATCAATCCATAGTTGATAATCATACTTTAACTTACCATCCCAAGGAACTTGCTTAGGACCCCTTAATACATTAGCCCCTAAACACTTACAACGTGCAAAATTAACCATTGAAGAGTAATCTTGACTAATTTGAATAGACATTCCATTTTGAACCATATCAAAACAGAGTTGTACAAAATTCTTTAAAAACGCATAAGAACATCCTCTACCAGGAAGGCAGAAAACAATAGCTTTCCCCCTCATTCGTGCTTTAATAGCATTAATATCCCACTCTTCTTTTTGAACAGTAGGAGCGTTTGCTTTAACGGTGAACCCCTTACTCATGAATCTCCCTCCGATATGTGTTGCCAAGTTTTGTTATTTACCATATAAGATATAGTAGCTCTGTGAACGTTATACATTTTACCAAGTTCTACTGTTGTATAATCACCAGTTGCATAAAGTTTCCGTATATTCTTTACATCTTCATCAGAAAACTTAGAATACCCATTACTTTCACCTTTCTGATATCCAGTATAACATCTTCCCCGAGAAACTTTATCTCTTATATTATCAGCATTAGTGCCAGCATATAAGTGTCGGGGGTTTACACACTTAGGGTTATCACAAGTATGTAAGCAATGCAAATCATTTAAAGGCTCTGAATAATAAGCTTCATAAGCAATCCTATGTGCTTTCTTTTGCTTTATTACCCCATAACCATATGCATCTAGCCCTCCTTGCCATTCCCAACAAACTTTATCAGTGTCTGGTATATAATCAGGAAGACAATCGCAGAAGCGCGTCATTAAATCCATTTACTACGTCAATCAACCCATTAAGTATAACACAGTATGTATAATCTGTCAAGGGGGTAAATCTTAATAACCACTTGACTTTTTTACAGTTTCGTGGTATAATACCATTCACATATAACCTCCCTAACTGTCCCTCTACTATCTGTCAAGTATGAAAAAAGAGCAGTACTTCCCACCATGGCAGAACTATTGCTCTTTTATTATTCTAAGGACAATACGTTGTAAAGTTAGGCGAAAGCTCCACTATCCTCCTTTCGATCTCAATACTTGTCTCAGGAGGATTAAAGATATAAGTAACAATT
>MPLX02306534.1_pt1 | contig 27754 bp, 27 predicted proteins | sample 1617341 | NCBI WGS metagenome assembly MPLX02 (sample SAMN05944804, study PRJNA350692) | marine metagenome | biome: marine; feature: ODZ; material: water; isolation source: 120 m water sample filtered on 0.2 um supor filter | place: Pacific Ocean | collected 2012-04-08 | depth 120m m | reverse complement strand
GCCTTCTGTTCGAGATGGGCTGTGTAGTTGCCTGCATAGGTTTTTGCAAGACCTTTCTCCGTGCTCACGATCTGAGTGCAGATGCGATCAAGGAATGCGCGGTCATGGCTGATCACGACCATCGCGGAGCTTTGGGCAAGTAGATAGGACTCGAGCCACTGAATGGTTTCCACATCCAGGTGGTTTGTGGGCTCGTCGAGCAGCAGCAGATCGGGATCATTCAGAAGAATCTTCCCCAGTGCAATCCTCATCTGCCATCCACCTGAATAGGCTCCCACTTTTTGCTCAGAATCTTCCTGGGTGAATCCGATTGTGGGCAGCAGTTTGTCGACGCGTGCGTCCAGCTCGTAGCCATTCAAGGCTTCAAAATGATTCTGGAGCCGGCTCATTTCGTTGATCAATAAGTCGAGATATTCAGCGTCCTCTGCGGCTCTGCTCGAAGACATGGCGTTCTCAACGCTGCGCTGTTCTGCCAGAACGTTCGCTGCCTCCTCAAAGGCCTGGAAAAGCTCATCCCGCACCTTTCGCTCTGGATCAACATCAAACTCCTGCCGCAGGTAAGCGATCCGGGGCTCTGTCTGACGCACGACCAGGCCAGTACTGGGCTCCTCGATGCCAGCGATCAGTCGCAGCTGGGTTGACTTGCCTGCTCCATTCACACCGACCAGACCAATCCGATCCCCCTCCTTCACTTCCCAGGTGATATCTCGGAGAACCTCGCCAGTCGGGTAGATCTTGCTGACGCGCTCAAGTCGCAGCACAAAGAGAATGCCATCGCCGGCTCATCATCTCTCCTGAAGGGCAGGCAGACTGGTCAATATCCGTTCCAGATCCCAACCATGCTGAAACTGGAACAGATCACGGCTCTGTTGGTGGCCGGTGGCTTGGCCATTGCCAGTTATCTGTTGTTTTTCAGTTGGTCTGGGGGGGGTGGCTATGAGCACAGGGGAATTGATCAGGCTCCGGATGCACGCAGTGAACACCATGCAGATGGAATGATTCGATCTAAAGCCCACCACGTGCCTTGACCAGCCATTGCTTCGTCCCTTCATCATCGAGGGAGGACAGGTGCGCGAAGACTTCCTCAGCAGTAACCGGCAGGCCGATCTTGTTGCCAATCTCACAGATGGCTTGCATGGCTCCTTGTGGATCCTGAAGAGCCTTGCGGAAAAGTTCCTGAGTTTGCTCTGGATTGCTGCTGATGCGCTCGTAAAGCTCTGCGGCGTTGCTTGCCATTGGAAGGGTTGGGGCAGGAAGGTGTTGGGCTGGAGAGTGATGGGCTCAAATGCAGCCTATTCACCCAGGCCTGCGCTGATTTCCAAACGATCTCAGGCGGCTTGCTCAAGATCGTCATCACGGGTCCCCGAAGCGGACGCGTCCTCCATGCTCCTGGCATCCATGCAGAGAACTTTGCGCAGCTGGGCATAGTTGCCGGCGAGAGATTGCCTGCCTTCCTGATCGGCGCCGAATTCAGCACGTTGCAGGACGTGATGGAGATGGGTCAGTAGATAGGTGCTGATCACAGCGGAGATGAGCACATCGCTGTTTTCCCGGGTTTTGCGCGGGGAGCGGCGGCGGCGGCTGGTGGCGCGAGCTGCCTTGGTGCTGGATGACGCTGCAATCGCGGTTTTGACGGGTTTGGACATGGGAGCACTCCTGTTGGGTGACCGGGTCAGCGGGGCCTCAGGCTTTTGAAGGGACATTGTTCGCTGGGAGTGGGGGCTGGATCTGGAGGGGGTGGGTGTAAGCGCTGAATCGTGGGCTCATCATAGTCTTGGATACTATCCTTGCACATCCTTGTATACTTTTTAATACCGCATACGTTGTCTGGGTCGTGGCTATCCGCCAGTCGTCATCCAGTGGGAAGCCCAAGTCCCCCAGGATTCAGGTTGTGTTGCCTGAAGAGGTCTGTGCGCGCCTCAGCGATCTTGCCGACCAGGAATCGCGGACTGTCAGCAATATGGCCAAGGTGTTGATTCAGCAAGGCTTGCAGCGCTATGAGCAGGCCCCGAATCAGCAGGTTCAGAATCAGGAGTCTGCTGAACTTTCCAGTTCCACCATCACAGATCAATTTCGTTCCGCCCTTGAGGCGCAGCCTTCAAAGCGGTTGAAAGGTCTACCCAGCAGGATCCGGCGTCCTCGCCCTTGATCAATGCCCTTGATCAAGCCGGCTGGGCGATCACACCAAGCACCGCCGATTGCTGGGCTCCGGTGATTGCAGGGGCATTGCCAGGGATTCCCAGGCGATACCACCAGGCCAGGAGTGCAAAGGCAAGGGCTTCTCGTGCCTCGCTGGGAAGGCCAATCTCGTCGCTCAGGCGCAAGCGCAGTCCTCGACAACGTTGTCTGAGCGCATGCATCAGAACTGGATTGCGGCCGCCGCCTCCGGCCACCACAAGCTCGACAGGTCTGATCTGCTCCCTTGTCTGCAGATGGTGCAGATCCTGAGCCACCACAGCTGCTGTGAAGGCGGTGAGGGTTGCGATCTGATCCGCTTGCGCAAGGGCACCAAGCTCTGCCAGGCGGCGGTTGGTGTCGGCAGCACCGAACAGTTCGCGTCCGGTTGATTTCGGTGGCAGCACTTGGAAGTAGGCCTCCTGCAACCAGTTCTGGATGACGGCTTCATCGGGTCGTCCGCGAGCAGCCATGGCTCCGTCCCGGTCAAAGCTGAAACGGCCACTGCTGATTTTGGTCATCGCCAGATCCACGAGACTGTTGGCCGGACCGCTGTCCCATCCCTTCACCGCAGCATCAGCATCCGGACCGCTTGAAGGGGGAATGAGGCTGAGATTGGCAATCCCGCCCAGATTGAGCAGAGCGCGCCAGCCACCTATCCGCCCCATTAGAGCTGCATCTGCCATCGGCACAAGCGGTGCCCCCTGCCCGCCAAGGGCTAGATCAGCGGCGCGGAAGTCGTGCACAACAGGTTTGTTCAGCAATTGGGCCAGCAGGGGAGCCTGCAGGACCTGCCAGCTGGCTCCCCGTTGATCAGCCCTCGGCGGACGATGCCAGAGGGTCTGGCCATGACAACCGACCATTTTCGCGCTGCTGCTGGCGTCACAGTGCTGGGCCGCCTTGGCCTGCACTTCCGTGATTGCTTCGGCAAGATCAAGCCATTCACCACTGCTCAGGGCCTTCCCCTGCCCCGCTTCGACAATGGAGTCATGCAGTGCAGTGGGGTAGGGAACAAAGGCCTGGTTGAGGAGTGTCCATTGCGGTTGCCTGGGATCACCGCTGAAGGTGGCCAGGACGGCATCCACTCCATCGGCACTGGTTCCACTCATCAGGCCAAGAACACGCATTGGTGTCAGGTCTTGGGAAGTCGTTGAAGATCGTCCATCACACCCATCACCACCAGCACATGTCCTTCATGGAGCATGTGGGATGCGGGGGGATTGACGGTTAAGCCATGGGCGGGGCCAGCGGCGAGCACATTGACCCGAAAGTTCTTGCGCAGGTTGAGGTCTCGCAACGATCGACCCACGAATTTCTCTGGGACCTTGATCTCCTCGATGCAGTGCTTTTCGTCAAGTTCCAGTCGTTCCATCAGGTTCGGTCTGACCAGTTCGAGGCCGAGACGCTCCCCCTGCATCCGCGATGGAAAGACCACCCGATCGGCACCAACCCGTTTGAGCATTTTTTCGTGCAGGTCACTGGTGGCCCTCGCAATCACCTGCTTGACCAGGCTGCCTTCGCTGTCCTTGGCGATCAGGGTTGCGGTGATGCTCGCTTCAATGGGTTCACTGATGGCCACTACCACCGTGCCCATTTCAAGGACGCCTGCTTCCCTCAGTGCTTCCTCATCCGTGCAGTCGACCACCCGTGCCTCAATCGATGGTTCCAGCTGTCGAAGTTCATCCACAGCTCTGACGGAGCGATCCACCGCCAGAACATCGGCGTCGTTCTCCATCAGCTGCTTGCAGACGGCACTGCCGAACCTGCCAACCCCAACCACGGCGAATCCAAACTGATGCCCCTCCTGTTGAGGGGACCAATGCCACCACTCCTTCATGGATTGACCTCTGCAGAAAAGAGAACGGGAGTTGATCGATCACACATAAAGATCCTCCTTGGGATAGCCAATTCGATTGCGGCGATGGACCTGGTCACGGTTCATCGCTTCCCAGATGGCACTGAGCAAAAGAAGAATGCCGAGGCGTCCAACAAACATGCCAACCAGCAGCACCAATTGTCCAAAATGGCCGAGATTTTCCGTCACGCCCACATCCAGCCCGACCGTGGCGAATGCGGAGATGCAGGTGAACAGCATCTCCAGAAAGCTGAAGGATTTCTCGCCGCCAAGGTCACTGGACACACTCAGCAGCAGGGCCATCATCAGCACGAACAGCAGGGATCCGACAGTGATACCAACGGCCCGCAGCACCACCTTGTCGGAGATCTGACGGTGGCGGATCACCACATCCTCACTGCCACGAAGGGTTGAGCGAGTTGCTGCCATCAGTGCGGCAACGGTTGTGGTCTTGATCCCACCCCCTGTTCCGCCAGGACTGGCGCCGATGAACATCAGCGCCATCAGCAGCAGCAGTCCGGAGTCGGAGATACTTTCCAGAGACAGGGGCATGACGCTGAAACCTGCAGTTCTTGCAGTGACTGACTCAAACAGTGCACTCATCAGTCGTTCTGACCAGGGCATGTCATGGAAGACCTGTCCATGACTGAGCCACTCCGTGATCAGCAGCCCCACAGTGCCAATCAGCAGCAACAGAATCGAGGTTCTCAGTACAAGCCTGGTGTGCAGGCTGAGATTGCGACGCTTGAGGCGTTTGCGTTGATTCCAGAGGTCGTTTGTGACCCTCCAACCAAGACCTCCCAGCACGATCAACAGCATGATCACGGCATTGACAACAACATTGCTGCGGTAATCCTCCAAGCTGTTCTGCCAAAGTCCGAACCCGGCGTTGTTGTAGGCCGAGATGCTGTGGAACACTGCTGCCCAGAGGCGTTCGCCGCGGTTGGGGATGTCGTTGAAGCCAAATCCGTATAACACCACAGCACCGATGATGATCAGCACCAAGGCGGTGACTGCGATGTTCCTGAAGGTGCTACCGACACCGCCGATGCCGAACTGATCCAGGGTCCGGCCGCGATCAAGCCGTCGTCTCAGGGCCGTGCCTCGGACCACAAACCCCTGCAGAAAGGTGGTGATCGCCATCAGACCAAGTCCACCAACAAGAATCATGGCGGCGAGCACGCCCTGACCAAATGGGGTCAGCTGGGTGCCGATGTCGATGATCGACAGACCCGTCACCGTCACCGCTGAGGTGGCTGTGAACAGGGCTTCCCAAAGTCCCACGTCTGAACTGGAACAGAGAGGTGTGGCCAGGAGCAACGTTCCGGCAAGAATCACCAGAACACCTGTGAGCAGAGTGAACTGTGGAACCGTCAGTCGGCGATACCACTTGTGCTTGCGATGAACAGCTGGAGGGAATGGCACCGTGGATGTCTGCTGTGTCGCTTGAAGGGTTCAGCGGTGTTCAGGCGCCACCGTAATGCCACAGAATCAATCCAGGGATGAGAACTGTCATCAGGATTGTCAGGCCGGCGCCATAACGGGTGACGTCAAGGAAGCGATAACGGCCTGGGCCGAACACCATCAGATTGGTTTGATAAGCCACTGGAGTGAGGAAGGATTGACTGGCCCCTAACAACACTGTGATCAGCATGGCTGTGGGTGGCAGATTCAAACCTGGCCCCAGTTGGATCGCCACTGGGGCGAGCAGCGCAACAGAGGCGGCATTGCTCAACAACTGTGTGATCAATGTTGTGCCTAGAAAGATGACCAGCAGAGCTGAATAGGCAGGCCAGCCATGCAGCCAGCGTTCCAGATCCATGGCCAGGGCATCAGCGAGGCCGGTTTTCTGCATTGCAACACTGAAACTGGTCAAGGATCCCAGCAGCAGGATCACATCCAGCCGGATGGATCTCTGCAGTTCCCCCGGTCGCAGGCAACCTCCAGCCACCATGGCCACAGTGGCCAGCAGCACTGAGGCCACAAGCGGTACGGTTGTAAAGGTTGGCACCAGAAGCATCGCCACAGCGATGGAGATCGCCAGCGGCTTGCGTCTCACGGTGGGAAGATCCTGTTCCAGTTGATCAAGCACGAGAAGATCGTTGCTGGATTGAAGGCCGCGGATGGAATCAAGGGGTGCCTGAAGCAGCAGCACATCTCCCTCGCGCAGCACTGCCTGTCCAAGTCGTTCCTGCACGGTTTCCTGACCACGCCTGAGGGCAAGCACAGTGGCGTTGTGCCTTTGCCGGAATCTCAACTCACGCAGATTGGCACCGGCCAACGTGGAGCCTGCCGGGAGCAGCACTTCCACGGTTTTCTGCCCGTCGTCTGAATTGGCTGAATTGATCAGGGCCTGGGGCTCCTGAGCCTGGGTTGTGAGCTCAACCGTGTCCTCCTGTTGAAGCCTGAGCAGATCAGTACGTGTGACCCGTAGCAAGACGCGATCACCCGCTTCGAATGTTCGATCGGCGAGAGGGGGCAGCAAGCGCTCGCGACCTCGCTGCAGCTCCAGCACATCAACGTCAAATCTGCGCTGCAGCCTGCTGTTGTGAAGAGATTTGCCGACGAGTTCCGATCGATTCGGAATGATCACTTCCGTGCAGTAGCCCGAGTTGTCTCTGCCGTTCTGGAGATCGTCTTCGCCGCCGCGATCGGGTAGCAGTGCACTGGGTGCACAGATCAGATAGATCGCACCGACAAGCCAGATCGGAATGCTGATCAATGTGAAACTGAACAGTTCAAGGGAGCCGTAGCCAAGCTGCGCACTGATGTCGCTGACCAGCAGATTCACGGAACTGCCAAGCAGGGTCAGTGTTCCACCAAGCACTGTGGCGAAGGAGAGGGGGAGCAGCACTCTTGATGGTGAGACCCCGCGACGGTGACACCAGTTCTCGATCACGGGCAGCAGCGCGGCCACAATCGGTGTGTTGGGAACCACCCCGGAGATCGGTGCGATCACGAAAGCCATCAGCGCGATCAAACGTCGCGGACTGCGAATCTGTTCCGAGGCGATCAGTTCCCGCAGACGATCAAGCGCACCGCTGCGATACAGCGCGGCGGAGACCGCAAAAAGCCCCATCAGTGTGATCAGGGCAGGGCTGCCGAAGCCCACCAGGGCCTGCTGGGGATTGAGGACACCACTGCCCATCAGCAGGCCAACACTGAGCAGACCTGTGACTTCTGGGGCCAGGGCCCCATGGATGAACAGCACCACGGCGACCAGCAGGACCGCCAGAGTGAAGACTGCCTGTGGATCCTGAAGAGCGACGCTCAGCTCTGTCATGCCTGTGAATTGTCTGCATGCTGTGGCGCTGATTCTGCCTCTTGCTTGCAGAACTGGTCACTGAGCGAACTTTTCAATCCGATCAGCCCGGCGCCAGATGTCGCAGAGACATAGAGAACATTGGGCTCAACTGTTCTGATCAAATCAAGTTCTTTCGAATCACAATGGTCGATCTGATTGGCCACTACCTGTCGGATCGCCTTTGATCCGAGTGAGTTGAGCAGCTGATGCACGGTGTTGAGATGTTCACCCCAGTCTGGATCTGCAAGATTCACCACCAGCAACAGCAGATTGGCATCGAGAGTTTCTTCCAATGTTGCGCGGAAGGCCTCGATCAGGGGGGTTGGCAGATCACGGATGAATCCCACCGTATCTGTGATCAGGATCTCCTTGGCTGATCCCTGCGGCTGGGGAATGCTGAGGCGACGTGTGGTCGGATCCAGGGTCGCAAACAGTTTGTTTTCAGCCAGAACACATTGATGCTGGTCTCGATGGCAGAGGCTGTTGAGCAAGCTTGATTTGCCAGCATTGGTGTATCCGACGATGGCGACTCTGGGCAGCTCGGAACGGCGTTCACGCAGTCTGGCCCGATGGTTCTCGAGACGCCTCACGTCCTTCAGCAGGTGTTCGATGCGGCGGCTGATCGCGCGACGGTCCTTCTCGAGCTGGGTTTCACCGGGCCCCCTCGTGCCAATCCCTCCACCCTGCCGGGAGAGGCTTCGGCCTCGGCCGATCAGACGCGGCATCCTGTAGCGAAGCTGAGCCAGCTCCACCTGCAGCCGACCAGCGGCACTTGCTGCTCTTTGGGCAAAGATGTCGAGGATCAGTTCGCTGCGATCCATCACAGGGCAATCCAGCCAGCGTTCGAGATTTCTGACCTGAACCGGGGTCAGTTCACGATCCGTGATCACCAGAGAGGCTGAATGTCGCCTCACGTCCAGGGCTGCCTGCTGCAGTTTTCCCGTCCCCCAGATGGTCTGTGGGTTCGCCATGCCTGTCTTCTGAAGGCCTGCTTTCTGACGCACAACGGCCACAGGCTCTGCCCCGGCACTACGCACCAAACCCTCGAGTTCAGCCAGCTCCCGTTCACTGCGAATTGAATTCGTACTTGTCAGTGTCAGCAGCAGGACTCTTTCCGCACCCCCATGGCTCTGGACAGGTCTCGAGCTGGATTGTCCCTGATCAGTTGATCGTTCAAGATCGGCGCAGAGCCTGGGGAGGTGATCGGTTTCCAGCAGTCGCCATCCGCAGGCTTCGCGGGGATCCGGTTGCCACAGGGCTGCAAGGTGCTGGCCGCCACTGTCGGTGGTGGGGGAGAAACGCAGCCAGCCGCTTGGCTCCAGATCGAGCCCCACGATTGCTTCCTTGGCTTCCGGATGCAAGTCATGGCCTGAGACCTTCAATGGGCAGCTGATCAGCCGCCAGCCCTTGGTCTGCCCCCGAGTCTTTCGACCTGTCTTTCTGCGTGGGGAGGCAGGAAGTTGATCGAGAAGACGCCCGGATTCATCGAGAGGGCCTACCCAGAGCAGCCGACAAAGTCCTCTCCCATCCAGCACCAGGTGAAGCGGCTGTCCAAGGTTGATGACTTGCTCTGCAAGTCTTTCCAAGGTGAGTTGATCAGCGCCACCCCTTTCTGGGTGGCGGCGGTGGCTGAGGCGTTCCAGTTGGCGCTGTTGAGATGGACGCAGACCCTTGGTCCGGCCAGCAAGGTGGGCTTGTTTCAATGTCTGATCAGCCAGGCTCCAGCAGAGCGCAGTCCCTGAGATAAGCCAGGCATCCGTGTCAGGTAAGCGATGCGTCGCAGCTTGAATGCCAGAGGGCCGGCAAGGGTGACTCCAAGTCCAGTGAGGGTGGCTTCGCCGATGCCGAGGCTGAGCATTTCACCGAGATCGTTGAATTCAAAAGCTTCTGGAGTGTTCTGTCTGCGCAGTGCCATGACTGTTCGGGCCGCGGCTTGTCCCTGCTGCAGGGCCACCTGAGCTGTGCTTGGCCAGGGCTGTTCAATGTGGCAGGACGCATCGCCGAGAGCAACGACCTGATCCAGGCCAGTGACCTGCAGAGTCCCATCGATTGGCAGTCGTCCGTTGATCAGCTCAGGTTCAGGTTCGATCAATGGAATCACAGGTCTTGTGCCCGCGGCCCAGATCACTCCAGCATGGGTCAGCCTGAACACTGCAGCCGTGGCTGAGCTCTCCTGGGGCAGGCGCTGGCAGATCACATCTTCAGGGGTGATCTGCAAAACACTTGTGCCAAGGTGCAAACGAACGTCATGGGATTGCAGAGCTCGTTCCGCCTGTTGACGATTGAAAGCCTTCGCTTGCGGAAGCACCCTCTCGGCCAGTTCAATCAGGTGAAGCTGGGCTGCACCCTTGAGCAGATCCGCCAATTTGCAGGCCAGTTCCACGCCGGTGGGGCCTGCCCCGACAATCACCAACGCCGGCGATTCGGCCCCCGCTGGCCTGCTCTCCTGTTTGAGATCCCGGATGCGTTGCCTGAGAGGTTCAACGTCCTCAAGGCGGTGGAAAGACAACGCATGTTGCTGAACACCGGGGATGCTGAAATCAGCTGGTTTCGAGCCTGTGCTCAGCACGAGTTGGGCATAAGCGATCTTCAGCCCTGAGTTGGTGGTGAGTGTCTGATCAGTGGCGTTGATCTGCACAACCCGTTCTTTGAGGATGGCGATGCCGCGGTCGCTCAGCAGCTCTTCATAGGAACTGGCCACCTCCCATGGCTGCATCTCGCCACTGAGCAGCTCATACAAAAGGGGAAGAAAGACAAACTGACGTTGCGGCTCAATCAGAACGATGGCTGGCCGGGGATGGCAGTGGCTGAGGGCGAGCGCTGTGGTGAGCCCGCCAAATCCGCCTCCAACCACCACAACGGGGGAGGACTCGACAGGATTGGGCACCATGCACTCCAGGGCTTGGGGAGGGTCCTCAAACCATAAGCACGCTTTCGGTCATGCCGACATTGGAGAATGCTGTGATGGTGAATGGTCCCTCGGCAACATCCTCGGCAAGATCAATGGCACTGTCATCGAAGGCATCGTCATCCGCGGCCTCCACATCCGTGAGCCCGTCTGCTGAGGCTGAGGCTCAGGTGCCGCTGGATGAGCCCCTGCAGGAGTTCAGGTCTCAGCTTGAGGGGCTTTCTTCCCAGGCTCGACTCGCCTGGGCTCTTGATCGATTCGGGTCGGGTTTTGTGCTCACAACCAGCTTTGGCATTCAATCTGCCGTGCTTTTGCACATGCTCAGTTGTGTGGCGGCAGGCAAGGATGTGCCGGTGCTCTGGGTTGACACCGGATATCTGCCAGTTGAAACCTACGGCTATGCCGAGCAACTCACCGAGCTGCTCGATCTGAACCTCAGGGTTGCCCAGAGTGGAATGTCTCCAGCGCGAATGGAGGCTCTTAAAGGTCGCCTCTGGGAGAGCGGTTCGGTGGAAGATCTTGAGACCTATCACCGCATCCGCAAGGTTGAACCTCTAGAAAGCGCCATGCATGATCTGCAGGTGCATTGCTGGGCGAGTGGCGTTCGCAGTGGGCAGACCGAGCATCGTCGATCGATGACCTGGTTGGATCCCATCAGGGGCCGACTCTCGCTGAGACCTCTTCTCGACTGGACTCAGAAGGATGTTTACTACTACATGGAGGCGAATGACCTGCCTCAGCACCCTCTTTTCGAGCAGGGATATTCAACTGTTGGCGATTGGCACTCCAGTGCTCCGGACGGCACCTCAGTCACCGGCAGAGAGACCCGCTTTGGCGGCCTGAAACAGGAATGCGGCATGCACCTCTCCGAGGGCAGCGGTGAGGGGATGATGGGTGAGGGGATCTAACGGTGAAACAGCTCAGGCGTTGCCTGTTGATCGGCAACAGCCGTTGGCATTGGGCTGAGCATGATTCCCATGGATGGACCTATCGCCACACCTCTCCGGATCCGGCCGCTGTTGGCTCGGGTGCCGCGGATATCGAGGCATGGGCTGCCGTGGGTGTGCTGCCCGCAAACAGTGGTCTTGACCCCAGGCGCAGATTGCAGTCGGTCGATGTGCCGTTGAAGCATGTGCCCCCCTGGCTGGGCATCGATCGTGTTTTTGCCGCCTGGGCGGCATTGCAAAAACAGCAGGCCAGTGGATCTGTGCCTCAGGGGCTGTTGGTGGCCGATGCCGGCACTGTGCTGAGCCTGACCAGGGTGATGGCGGATGGTGGTTTTGCTGGCGGCCAGCTTGTGGCGGGATTGCGGCTGCAGTTGCGGGCCATGGCTGAGGGTGCACTTCAGTTGAGCGATCCAGGCCCCAGCCTCAAACTGTTGGATGGTTTCCCACGATCCACAGCGGCAGCCATGCAGCAAGGTGCCTTGCAGGCTCTTGTCGGTGTTGTCGAGCAGGCGCAACGCCTAGCGGCTCAGCCCCTCTGGCTTTGTGGAGGGGATGGTCCTTCGTTGATTGAACCGCTCAGGCAGAGGGGTGTTCCTTTTACTCACGAGCCCGAACTCGTTCTTGAGGGCATGGTGAATGTCCTTGATCTGCTCAGTTGAGATCTAGGTCAGTGAGGATTTGATCAGCCATGCTTGCCGCCTTGACCTTTAAGTAGATCCTTTCGAGATTGCCTTCAGGGTCGATCACAAAGGTGTGTCGCATCATCCCCATATATTCACGCCCCATGAACTTCTTGAGCCCATAGCTTTCATAGGCGCTGGCCACCGGACAGGGCTCTGCATCAGTGAGAAGGGTGAAGGGTAAGGAGTGCTTGCTGATGAATTTGACGTGGGAGGTTGCGCTGTCCTTGCTGATGCCAAGCACCTTGATGCCGTTTTGTTCAAACCCTGCCCATTGATCTCGGAAATTGCAGGCTTCCTTGGTGCAGCCTGGGGTGTCATCTTTTGGATAGAAATAGATCACGACTCTTTGACCTCTTAGGGATGCGAGCTGAACTGGGTTACCGTCCTGATCTGGCAGGGTGAAATCCGTTGCAGGAGCACCGATCTGAAGAGACATACAGGGGGGCTGAGTGGTCTTCAAGCAGCGTACTTCCGTTGTGGTTGTTCCAGAGGGATACTCAGGAGAGACCGATCAGTGAAGCCGAGCAGGCCTGGGCCCGTCGATTGCCAGAGAGTCGATCAAGGCAATTCAGGCAATCCCGAGGCAGTGTGCGTTCGGCCCTTGCTGAGCTCTGGAATCTGAACGCCCTTGAGGTGCCGCTGCATGCCCCTCCCGGCAAGCCGCCAACCCTGGCCTCAGGCTGGGGGTGCGTCAGTTTCAGCCATTGCCGGGATGCTTTGCTCGTCGGCTGGTCCCCCCAGCGTCTGGGTGTTGACATTGAGAGAGCTGACCGTTCGATTCCTGCGGATCAACTGTCTCGCCGTTTCTTCTGCAGCCAGGATCGGCAAGTGATCGTCAACCTTGAAGAGGAGGAGATGCGAGCGGCTGTGCTCAATCAGTGGTTGATCAAGGAAGCTGCAATCAAATGGCAGCGGGGCAGCATCGCTGCGGATCTGATCCATTGGCAATGTGACCTGCAGGCATCCGTCACCTTTCATCGCTGTCATGGTTATCGGCTCAGGGTGCAAGGCCTTTGCCATGGTCCCTGGACGATGGCTCTGGCTGTTGACGTGGCAGGGATGCAACAAGCTCCCATGGTCTGCCTAGTCTGAGTTGATTGCGTCAAAGGACTGAGCATGGTCAGTCTGCTCACTTCAAGACAGCTACCTTCTTTTTTTGCAGCGGCTCTGCTCTGCGTCCTCGGAGTCATGGGGATGCGTCAGGAGCAGAGCCCACTGCTGCTGGCCTCCGAGTGGGTTGGTGTGGACGAAGGTTCATCACCGCTGCTCAAGCGTGAGGCTGTGCTGAATCAGCGTCGTGAGGTGGAGGAGTTGCTGATGGCCTTCACCCGGGCGCAGATGACAAGGCATTACTGGGGATCATTTGCGCCCACATTGAATGAGATGGGGCTTTCAGTGAGCGATCAACTCGAGCCGAAAGTGACAACCTCCAATACAGAAGCCTTGCTCTGGTTGTCATCTCGTCAGGGAGATGAGGCCTATCTGGCGGTTGTTCGCAGGAAGAATGTACGCCTGATGAGATCTCAATGCCGGGGATCAAAATCCCAGGCAGGCAAAAGCTTTGAGGGGGTTTGCCCGCCGGGCTGGATCCAGCTGAGCTTGGATGAAGCTGATTGATGTTCTGGTGTGCTGATCTGATCCCTGCAGTGCCGCGGGGACCAGTTGCTGCCTGAACTTGCCGGCCTGACACTGCCGGCCTGAATCTTTTTAACTGAGTCTCATTCGGAGAATCTCCGTTTCGCGGCTGCCCGAGAAGTGTTCCCTGGCTTGTTGTGAGCTGCTGTCTCAGTGAGGTTCATCATGAAAGTTGGCGAATTTTCCTTTAGCAGCTATTTTTAAATATGACGTCCTTTTTCTTGCCGTCCGTGTTCACTCGTCTCGCTGCCGGTCTTCTTGCCGGTGCATCTCTTTCCGTTCTGGCCATCCCTGCAGAGGCCGGTACAAAGCGCCCAGTCCGCTGGAATTCCGGTGGTGCTGTCTGGACCACAACATCAGGTTCTTTCAAGACCTTCTTCGATGATGGTTCCATCGATGATCGTGCTCTTGAGGCTGGTATCAACGCCTCAGGTTGGACCGCTGATGAGATTCGTTCAGGAATGACAAAGACCTACGAGGTTGACCTTGTTGGTGTTTCCCGTTTCCTCTATTCCAAGAATGGAGTCAAGTTCCTCAAGAACGCCACTCGCAGCTACTTCCCTTACTGGAAGATGACCAAGACCGCTGTGCCTGCTCTGCGCTCAGCCATCATCGCTGACTCCATCGACGGGAACCTCTCCTCGGCTGGAATCATGGCGAATCTGCCTGTTGACTTCCGTCTTGCTGATACCTGCGGCACCTATGACGGCGCCCAGAATGTCTGTGCCGAGGGTCAGTGTCAGGGTGATCAGCAGTGCACCTCCCTGCTGTCCTGGTACGTGTTCCTGCCTGCCTGCATCCAGGCCAACTCAGCGATGCCTGCTGATCCCATCCGTCAGTCCTCCACCACCATGCCTGTTCCTGGTCTCTGGTGATCTGCAACTGGGACAGGATCCTCCTGTCATCACTGCCCCGGCATCGCCGGGGCTTTTTTTGTGCCCTTGGGCAAGGGGCTGATCAGTGGATTCAGGCGGAGTTCAGCCTGCCTGCAATCCGATGATGCAGCAGAGGCAGGGGCAGATGTTCCCCAGAGAGTCTTTTCAGCAAACTGCGGAAGTGGTCGACGACCTGGCTGGTTGTGGAATCGGCAATCTCTGATCGGTAGGCACAACCAGGGCTTAGCCATCGATCTTCAAGCTCGCTGTCAACCTTCATCGACAGCGGTTCCTGCCATGTCTCGATCGTCACCTGCCAGCCCAGTTGGTGGAGTTGATCAAGCAAACGGTTGTGCTGATTCTGAGTGTCAATCCAGATCCTTTCCTGTTCGACCAGTGGCAAAAGCAGAGACAGCTCAGCGTCGCTACTACCGCTTTGCTCAAGGCAGCGCAGCACTGCTGCCGCTGGAGCCAAGGCACTTCTGCTGTTGAGAAGCCTCAGACCTGCATCTTGAACACATCGCTGCGTGATCGTCTCCAGGCAAACCCCTATCTCCGGGGCATCGAGATCCTGCTGGCTCAATCGCCCACCAAGCCATTCGAACTGTTGCTGGCCAGGTAAGTCCTCAACTTCTTTTTGGTTCTGCAGCAGCAGAGTCGGGCGCAGAACAGGATCGAGCATGTCCAGTTGTGCGGCCAGTCTGATCCTGTCGGTTGCTTTTGGGCAGAGGATGGTGACCCCTCCCTCCGGGGTCTCACGCAGAGGATCGATGGCCCAGAGCAGAGATCGTCCGGACAGAATCGCGACTCGATCATGACGTTGCCAGTGCACCCCAGACCAGAGACGTTCACGCAGCAGATGGAGACGATTTCCCTCTTGATTCAACTGGCGTTGAAGCCATCTCTCCAAATCTGGACGTTCGGGGCCACTGCTCAGCAGAAGGGGTTGTTCAACTGCTGATTCCGCAGCGGCCGCGAGTTGGGCTGCGCGACGATCCAGCATCTGCAGGCGACGTTGCCCTTCCCATCCTTGGGAGCCCGGGCTCCAGAACACTTCCCCCTGCAGAGCATTTGGAAGGTATTGCTGCGCAACCCAGTGCTCTGCAAAGGAATGGGGATAGCGATATCCGACTCCATCACCGAAAGCGGCCCCATCTCGATGGCCATCACGCAGATGGCTGGGCACCTCCTGGCGTTGGGCGCTCTTGACGGTGCGCAGGGCTTCAAAGAATCCCAGCAGGCTGTTGCTTTTTTCGCTGCAGGCCAGATACAGGGCGGCCTGTGCAAGTGGGTAAAGCCCCTCTGGGAGGCCAACCCGTTCGAAGGCCGCGGCACAGGCCTCAACCACAACAATGGCCTGAGGGTCGGCCAGGCCAATATCTTCGCCGGCAGCAATCAGCATCCTGCGGAAGATGAAGCGGGGATTCTCGCCAGCTTCAACCATGCGGGCTAGCCAGAACAGAGCCGCATCGGCATCAGACCCGCGCAGAGATTTGATGAAGGCGCTGATGGTGTCGAAGTGGGCATCACCCTGCTTGTCATAGAGGACAGCCCGCTCCTGAATCGACTCCTCAGCGATCGATAATGTGATCTCAATGACACCGAGTGCATCGGGGCTGCTGCTTTCGACGGCCAGCTCGAGGGCATTCAACAGGCTGCGGGCATCACCGTTGGCGACGTTGGCCAGATGGTCCGCAGCTTCGGCGCTGATTTCGATCTTGCGATTCCCATATCCCCGCTCCTGATCGGCAAGAGCCCTCTGCAGGAGTTGATTCAGATCATTGGCATCGAGAGTCTGCAGGCGGAACAGCCGTGATCGGCTCACCAGTGCCTTGTTCACCTCGAAATAGGGATTTTCTGTGGTGGCGCCGATCAGTGTCAGTGTGCCGTTCTCCACCCAAGGCAGCAGGGCATCCTGCTGGGCGCTGTTGAAACGATGCACTTCATCAATGAACAGGATCGTTCGCAAGCCGTGGCGTTCCAGCCTTGATCTGGCGGCTTCCACCTCTGCTCGCAGATCCTTCACCCCTGCAAGCACAGCATTCAGAGAGCTGAAATGAGCCCGTGTATGGCCGGCAATGATGCGTGCCAGGGTTGTTTTGCCAACACCCGGTGGCCCGTGAAGCAGCAGATTGCCGACTCGATCAGCCGCAATGGCTCGACGCAGGAGACGACCCTCCCCCAGGATCGCGGTCTGGCCCACGAACTCATCCAGGCTGCGGGGACGCATCCGGTCCGCCAGTGGAGCCTGGCGTTGACGGGCTTGATCCCCCTGATACGTGAACAGATCCTGACTCAAGAAAGCTCCGAACCTGAGGACAATTCTTGCGCTATCCCGGCAAGCAAGTCAGTTCTGGGACTTTCTTTCAAAATGATTTGAACATCATGGGCTCCCTTGCCGTTCCTGCATCGTTCTCTTGTCGCTATGGCGGCACTGGTGCTGCTTTCATCCTGTCGTAAAGATCACGCTCAAATTCCCCAGCTTCCGGTATCAGCAGAACCAGCGACGCCTGCGATCTTCACAACAGGGGTGGATACGGTCAGCACTCTGGAAGCTCTCGAGATTGTGCAGCTGGCGGCTCAGGCCGGCGGAAGAATTAACAGCTTGATGGTCAGTCAGGGGGATCCCGTTCAGGCCGGCCAGCTGCTTGTTGTGCTTGATCAGGCCCAGATTCGTTCGCAGGTGGCAGAGCTTGAAGCCAGGCGAGACCTCGACAGGATCAATTGGCAACGGTATGAATTTCTCGCCAAGCAGGGTGCTGCATCACTCAAGCAGCGGGATCAATACAAAACCATGTATGAGGTTTCTGTTGAAAAGTTGAAGTCAAAAATGGCCACCCTGACCTACAGCAACCTCAGAGCTCCCATCGCCGGCACCATTGCCGATTTGCAGGTGAAGGTCGGCGATGTGATCCAGCAGGGTGATCCATTCAGCAAGATCGTCAAGAACAACATGCTGATGGCGCGGGTGGAAGTTCCCGCAACGTTCTCCAGGCAGCTGAGCCTTGGTCAGCCGGTGATCTTGAGCCAGCCGGGCTCAGGCGAGGTGCTTGCCACCGGGGAGGTGAATTCCATTGACCCCACGGTTTCTCCAGACAGTCAGGGGTTGCTGGTCAAGGCTGCGTTTCTCAATCCAGCAGGGGAGCTTCGCAACGGCCAGCGACTGCGCACAAGATTGCAACTCTCACGGAGACAGATCATCTCTGTCCCGTTTGCCGCTGTTAGCCAGACCTCCGGCCAGAGTTTTGTGTGGAGGGTCGGTAGCTTCGAGGCGCTGAAGGCCCAACCCGGTAAAGCTGAAATCGAGAAGCTGAACAGGGCCAAGCAGAATGGCATGATCCCAGCATCGGCTCGATTCGCCATGCAGACCCCTGTCTCGATAGGGGCGCTCGAAAACAATCGATACCCTGTGACCAAAGGACTTGAGGCAGGTCAGCTGGTGATCAACTCAAACCTGCTAAATCTCAAACATGGCATGCCGGTTCAGGTTAAGAACTGAGTTGGTATATGTCACTCTCTGATAAGTTCATCACCCGACCAGTACTTACAACGGTCTGCAGCATTTTTATCGTGATCATCGGGCTGATTGCGATCCCAATCCTTCCGGTTGAAAACCTTCCAGATATTGCTCCACCCACGGTAAAGGTGCAGGCCACCTACACCGGTGCCGATTCAATTTCCGTTGAACAGGGCGTGACCTCTGTCCTTGAACAGCAGATCAATGGTGTTGAGAATATGGACTACATCTCCTCCACTAGCTCTTCTGATGGGGTGTCTTCAATTTCAGTGCTCTTCAACAGTGGCACAGATGGTGATATTAATCAGGTGAATGTCCAGAACAAGGTTTCCCTCGCGGAACCCCAGTTGCCTGAAGAGGTTCGTAAGGCTGGGGTTACGGTTAACAAGGCCTCGAACTCTATCCTGCTGATTTATAATTTTACTAGCGATGATCCAGGGAGGTATGAATATAGTGTCGAGACGATCAGCGGCCTGCTTGATAAGAGCCTCACGGATAACATTAAGCGCGTTAACGGTGTTGGTGATATCACTTATTTCGGCAATAGAAAGCTTGCTTTTCGCCTCTGGCTTGATCCTGAAAGGCTCAGTATTTATGGCCTTACGGCAACTGATGTTGTCGACCAGCTTCAGAGTCAGAACAGGCTTGTCCCTGCCGGCAGCGTCGGCGGTGCACCTGCTCCAGAGGGGCAGGAATATACCTTCACTGTTCAGCTTCAGGGAAGGCTCACAACTGTAGAGGAGTTTGAAACTATAATTCTCAAAGTCAATAACAACGGTGGCCTTGTCAAACTCAAGGATGTTGGTCGCGTCACGCTTGGTGGTGAAGCCTATGGGATTGACGCCATTGATCTGAATGGAACGGCCTCTGTGGGGATGGCGGTTTATCAGCTCACGGGCAGCAATGCGATTCAGGTCTCTGATGGTGTGAAGGGTGTGATTGAGGAGTTTGAGAAAACTCTGCCTGTTGGCCTTGTCTCGCAGAAGATTTATGACACCACTGATTTCATCAATGCTTCGATCAAGGGGGTGACTGATTCACTCAGAGATGCCGTGATCCTTGTTGTGTTGATCCTTTTTCTTTTCCTGCAGAACTGGAAGGCAACCCTAGTCCCAGGGATCGCCATTCCTGTTGCTCTGATTGGAACCTTTGCTTTCGTTCTTGCCACTGGCTTCTCGTTGAATCAATTGACCCTGTTTGGTTTGGTTTTGGCCACGGGACTTGTGGTGGATGATGCGATCACAGTGATTGAGGACACCGCCAGTAAATGCCAGGCAGGCTTGAGGCCGATTGAGGCTGCAAAGGCTGTGATGGATGAGTTGTTCGGCGCCATCATTGCAACTTCGCTGGTGAAGATGGCCATCTTCCTGCCGGTGCTCTTTTTCCCCGGTGCAACGGGAACCATTTATAAGCAGTTTGCGGCAACAATCATTTTCGCCATTGGTATCTCCACATTTAACGCTCTGACATTCTCGCCAATGTTGTCTGCCTTGTTGTTGTCCCAGCAGGGTGGTAACAACCCGAGCCGCAAGAATTATGCGATTGCCGGCACATCGCTTGGTTTCAGTTACGGATTGCTTTTTGTTGCTGATGGAGCATTGTTGGCCCTGGTGCCCACATTGGCAGGAGCGTTGATTGGGTTCATTCTTTTGAGAATAACCTCTCTGCCTTTGAGGCTTCCATTCACAATTACAGGCGCAATTCTGGGGCTTTTCATTGCCAGTGTCAGCAACATGGTTCCGATTGTTCTGTTCACAGCAATCGGCCTGCTGCTTGGTTGGTTTGTGCCCAGCATCTTCCTCGCATTCAACAGGTTCTATGCCGGCTTCGAAGCTCGTTATCAGTGGCTGTTGGCCTGGGTCCTTGGACGCAGGTCTCTGGTGATGACGATCCTGGCCGGGGCCATCTTGTTGACTGGATTTGCCTTCACTTCTGTGCCAACTGGATTTGTTCCAACTGAAGACCAAGGATATGCCCTTGGCTTTGTTCAGGCTCCTGAAGGCGTCTCAAACGAACAAACACTCAAAATCAATCAACAGGTGGCTAAAATCCTACGAGAAGAGAAGAATATTGATTCTGCAGCTCTCTTCAGTGGTGCTAGTTTTGATGGAAACAGCCCCAATAAAGGTCTGTTCTTCTTTGGTACCAAAAACTGGGATCAGCGAATGGGCAAGGATCAGTCGGTCAAAGCCATTGCTGACCGATTGAACAAGAAGCTGAAAGGATCCATTGATGGAGGCCGTGTCTTTGTGGTGGAACCGCCATCCATTCCTGGTTATGGGACAAGTTCTGGCTTTGAATTCCAGTTGCTTGATAAAAGCGTTGGCACTCTTAAACTTGATCAGGTTTTTGCCAAGGCCGTTCAGCTCATTCAGAAGGCCAATCTAAGTTCGATTCTTAATCAACCTGTGTATACCCTTTTCTCTCCTCAGGCACCTCAGTTGAAGGTGAATGTAGATCGCGAAAAGATGGCTTCTCTCGGCGTTGACTTTAAGGATGCAATGAGTACATTTAGTGTTAATTTCGGCGGTCGTCATGTTAACGATACTTTTCAGGAAGGCAAGGTTAGGAGAGTGTATATCCAGGCTGATAATGAAAGCCGTGCTGTTCCCGAGAAGCTCGTCTCCATCTATGTGAGGAACAATCAGAAGCAGCAGATTCCTCTTTCCGAGTTCTTCACTGTTGAACCAACGACCGGCCCAAGTGTTGTGCCCCATTTCAATCTCTACCGTTCGATCAAGATCGATGGATCACCTGCGCCAGGGAGGAGCTCCGGACAGGCCATCAATGAAATGAAACAGGTTTTCAATGCTGCCAATACCCAGGGCTTAGGTTTTGACTGGAGCGGCATTTCTCGTGAGGAGGTGAAAGCTGGTTCACTGGCTATCGTTATCTTTGCTCTTGGTATCCTTGTCGTTTATCTACTGCTCTCCGCTCAGTATGAGAGCTATGCCGATCCATTGATTATCCTGATGACGGTTCCCACTGCTCTGCTTGGCGCATTGGTGTTCCTTTCAGGTGCAGGTCAGGTTCTGAATATTTATGCCCAGATCGGTCTTGTGATGTTGATCGGTCTAGCCGGAGGTAACGGAATTCTGATTGTTGACCTTGCTAATCAGAAGATGGCGGAAGGGTTAAGTGCTATTGAGGCTGCCCAGGAGTCTGCAAAGTCAAGACTTCGGCCGATCTTAATGACGGCTATCTCTTCCCTGACAGGCTTCCTTCCTCTGATGCTTGCCACGGGAGCAGGGGCCAGCAGCCGCAATTCTCTGGGATTGGTTGTTTTCGGTGGATTGCTTGTTGCCACTTTCCTCTCCACCCTTGTGGTGCCAGTGTTTTATGTCGTGGTGAAGACTTTGGTTGGGCAGGCTGAAGCGGCTGTGGTCGATGCGGCTCCCCAAGCCAAGAGATGAGGCATTTGCTATGGATGGACCAATCTTAAATCCCAATCCCAACAATTTCAGTGGCGTGAGGTCTCTTGTGGCGACCTTTATTGGCGCTCTGATCGGATGTACCGTCTCTTATTTCCTGAGTATTTTGATTTCCAACTCGCCGACAGGTTTGGATCCAGCCAGGTTGAGATTATTTTATATCATGGTGATCATTTCTGGCTCTTTCGCTGGTTTTGGCATCGAAATTACAAGACAGATGCAGGCATCATCAACCGAGCAAGATTATTATCACAAGCGCCATCAGAGTTACAATCGTAAGGATCGCTGATGGTCGCTTAGCTTTTGGTTGTTCAGCTCTCTACAACGTTGTTTGAAAAAGCCCAGCAACTTTTGATGATGTTGGGCTAAGAGGCTTGGTTCACGAATCACATCCAAATCTGTTCCTGCTACTCAGGTGATCACAGTGGGGCGATCCATTTCTGTGCGCTTGCGGATCTCGGCAAGCTCATCAATACCGCTGATCAGGTCGGCAAGGGCCACCTGCGGGTCCTGACTGAGGTTGCCGCTGTTCGGAACATAACTCTCAAGGTAAACCCTCAGGGTTGCTCCTTTGGTGCCCGTGCCGGAGAGGCGCAAGACGATGCGACTGCCGTCATTCAGAAGAATCCGCAGACCCTGCCCCTTGGTGATTGAGCCGTCCACGGGGTCGGTGTAGCTGAAGTTGTCGGCCTGACTGATGCTCCTGCCCGCAAAGGGTTGCCCGATCAGGCTGGGGAGCATCTCCTCAACCCGGTCATAAAGACCATGGGCCGCTTCGCTGGCAATGGCTTCGTAATCATGGCGTGAATAGTAATGTCGCCCGAAACGCTGCCAGTGCTGTTGCATGATTTCGGCAACACTGCAGCGCTTCTCTGCGAGAATCTGCAGCCAGAAAAGTACAGCCCAGAGTCCATCTTTCTCGCGCACGTGATTACTGCCAGTGCCGAAGCTTTCTTCACCGCAGAGTGTGATTTTGTCGGCATCAAGAAGATTGCCGAAGAATTTCCAACCGGTTGGCGTTTCAAAACATTTGATGCCAAGCTGTTTGGCAACAACGTCAACAGCGGCGCTCGTCGGCATCGAACGTGCCACGCCTGCAAGGCCTCCGGCGTAGGCAGGCACAATTTTGGCATTGGCGGTGAGGACGGCAAGGCTGTCGCTGGGGTTAACGAAGCAGCCTTTGCCTAGGACCATGTTGCGGTCGCCGTCACCATCGCAAGCGGCACCGAAACGATAGGCGTCACCCTTGAGCAGCAGATCGGCCAGTTCATGGGCATAGGTGAGGTTAGGGTCGGGATGCCCGCCACCGAAATCCTCCAGTGGCGTTCCATTGCGCACAGTGTCAGTGGAAGCTCCGAGCAGATCCACTAGTAGGCGGCTTGCATAGGGCCCCGTGACCGCATGGAGTGCGTCGAAAACGATCGGGAAGTCATCGCGAAGCAAGGCTTTGATCTTTTCGAAATCAAACAGCTGCTGCATCAGCTCGACGAAGTCATCGACTCCATCGATGACTTCGATGTTCATCGCTCCGATCTGGTACTGCCCGGGTCGATTCAGCGGGATCGAGGGGGCCTCTACAGAGCTGTAACCATCAAGGGTCTGGGTGCAGGCATATATCGCATCGGTGAGGGATTCAGGTGCCGGTCCACCGTTAGCACCATTGACTTTCACGCCGAAGTCTCCTTCCGGTCCTCCAGAGTTGTGACTGGCTGAAAGGATGATGCCGCCGATGGCCTTGCGCTTGCGGATCAGGTTGGAGGCGGCTGGCGTTGAGAGAATGCCGTTTGTGGTTGTGATCACCTGGCTCAGTCCGTGGGCTGCCCCCATCCGCAGAATGATCTCGATGGCTCGGAGGTTTCCGTATCGGCCATCGCCACCCACCACAAGGGTTCCACCTTGCATCCCCGGAAGTGTCCTGAAAATCGCTTCGATGAAGCTTTCCAGGTAGTGGGGCTGTTCGAATTGCTTGCTGCTTTTGCGTAGACCGGATGTGCCAGGTTTTTGATCCCTGAACGGTGTGGCCAGTTTGGTCTGCAGTGGTGTGGGCTCTGCATTGGCCTGGGTTTTCATCTGATCAATCAGCAACTCTCAAGGGGACCATAAACACAGTTCACTGCCTTGGAGGTGCTGGGCGGTACAAGTTATTTGCCGCTAACTTCTGGAAGTGCCGTCAGATCGCCTTTGAAAACGATCAGCTTGCGCAGCATTGGTGGGCTTTTCGCCTTCCTGACGCTTTTCAACGGGCTTGTCCAGTCAACAGCTCCCGTGATGGCGGTTCAGGGACTCGGACGCAACATGCCCTATCCAGAGGCTGAAGGTCTCACCAGAACAGCTGCTGATGCTGTTCTGGCCCGATCAGGCAGCGAAGATTGCCTGCGTGGAAAATTGACCAATGCACTGCTTGATCTTTCCAGCAGTTGTGAGATTGAGGGGCTTTCATCCTCACTCTGTGAATTGGCAGATGATGTGGCCTCCCGTGAGGATGAGTTCAGCTTCGCTGAGATGACGAGCACGGCGACCAGCCTGTTGCAGCTGCTCGATGCCGGCAATGGCCCTGAAAGCCCCTGAGCCCTTTCTGCATCAAGGCGATGGAGATCAATCATCCCAAGACCAAGCCCCTCGACGCAGACCAGCAGCAGCTTCTGAAGGATTCCAGGCAGCATGCTTGATTGGATGATCTCCTGATGCCCGGCTAGGGCTTCACGTTTGACTGGGAATGAGGCCCCCCTGCTTGGGAGTCTTCTGTTGTTCAGGCTTGGCTGGATCGATGCAGATCACAGTCAGCCTGCGGGCTGGTTTGTCAATTTCATCTCTGCGCTGAAAGCTGTTCTCAGGAGCTCTTACGGCGACCTGGATCAGATTCCAGAGCGCGTCCTTGCAGATCACTGACAATCTCGGATGATCCATCAGTGGATCCGCACCCTGGCGGGTAAGCCTGCAGGCCTCCTGGGAGTTCTCCCTTGAGCAGTTGAAGGCATCCAGTTGAATTCTGCGCAGCTCTTGCCTTGTCGGGTAAGGCACAACCTCGGCTTGGCCGGTACTTGGGATGGCAGAGAGCAGCAGAAGGCCAAACAGGGCTGCTGCTGATTTGGTATGGATCAAAGTCATGGGCACCATTCTGCCTGTATCAGCAGCCTGCCAAAAACAAGTTGATGGATTGTGGCGGCAGGCTCTGCTGTTTTGGGCTGATGAGCTCTTGTCTGAGATTCATGCTGCTTCAAGATAGTTGTTTATTCTCAGCCCAGGTTTCGTTCTGAGGTGATCACTCGATTGGAGGCTGAGAAATTAAGGACATTTCAAGTTGATCTTGCGATCCTCAAATTTTTGATCAGAGGTATTCTCCCCTGTCTATTCATAAGCTGTTGCCAGGTCAGTGAGGGCTTAGGAGGATTTTGCAGCATGCAATTGTCGCTTGGTATTTCACCATGCAGGTCAAGTTCCTCGGGAGGATGTAATTGTTTTAACTTTTTGCAGTATCGGCGACCCTAAGGTAAAATTTCTGCTGTTTGCATCGTCTTGTTTTTTTGAATGCTGCCTGTTCTCCCGATTTTGCGCAGGAGAAAAATCTTTCTGCTTGGTGTTGGAGCTCAGAAAGCTGGCACCAGTTGGGTCCATTCACAGCTTCGTCAATCCAGGCATTTTGATGGCGGTTTTTGTAAGGAATATCATGTTTTTGACGCGATATTCTCTACGCACTGCCAGGAGTTCCGTCAACTTCGCTTGGATGAGTTGAGTAGAAAGTTGCGCAATAATGAGTTGGCATGCAATGCACTTGCTAAACCTGATCTTTTGCGCCATCTTTCATTCCTTGATTCTATAGACTGCTATTTCGACTATTTTGACTATCTGTGGCGACGAAGTCCTCTTACTGTTGCCGTTGGCGAGATAACTCCTTCATACTCTATTTTGGATCGTGATGCCTTCGGAGTTATCAAGAGTGGGCTTGAATCTAGAGGCTTTGAGGTGAAAGTCTTATTCCTGCTCAGGGATCCTGTCGAAAGGATCTGGTCGATGTTCCGTATGCTTAAAAGGAATCAGTCCAGGCTAGGTCTTTGGGATCCTTGCTCTAGTTTACTGAATATGACAGCACTATCATACAAGTTGCCTGAAGTTGAACTGAGGACAAGATATGACCGTACAATTACAGAGCTTGAGGCAGTATTCAAGCGCGAGAATATTTTTTATGGATTTTATGAAACACTTTTTTCTGCCTCGGAATTCTCTCGGCTGACCTCTTTCCTGAAGCTTGGCTCCATGGTCCCAGCTCTCGAAAAGCGAGTCAATGCTTCGCCGGATCCCGATGTTTTACCTATGGACCTAGGTAAGGAAATTGCCATGTATTACGCTGATGTTTATAGTTTCCTGTTCGAAAAATTTGGCGAAGACCTTAGAGAAATTATGGCTAACGCCTCCTATCTCTAGATGGTTGAGATTGAGTCATTTTTTATTCCTATGAAGATAGGCAGAGCATTATCATTGACCGATCGGCATTGGCTTGTGACGAATTAGACGCCAGTAGAAGCAGGTTGCCTGCTCCGGTGGAAGACAGATCAACAATTACATCATATAAAACGCTTGCTGTTCATTGGGATTCACTAGGCGCCTATCCTTTCTAGTGAGTTTATAATTGAGTATAGAAATGATTCTTGCCCAGAATCTGCTGAAGCCAGTCCTTTCAGTATTTCTCTCCTCAATACTTCTAACCTCTTCATTCCTTTCTCCAGCTCCAGTCTTCGCGAATGGCCCCGGGCTGCCGCCACCTATCTCTGATCTGGCTAAGACATTTTCGAACAAATATTGTGGGGCAATTTCAGATGGTAATAGTTCAGAAACTGCTGCCAAGGGTGCTGGCAGTGAAATGATTGCTGGCTTAGTCTTTTCAGGCGCTTTGAAGGAACTAAGGTCTATTCCAAGGCAAGAGATGGTTTCATACCTTGATGCGATGATAATCGATAGATGCGGAGAAGAGATTGAAATTTCTGAGCAAGAGCTTGATAAACAGATGCTTGAACTCGCGGATGATGCTCTTGGTGGGTTTCGGGCTAAATTTTTGAATTCTGCTGTTTAGTCAGAAGAAGATGAGTGCTTAATAACAAGTTAAACTGGTAAATGAATAGCCTGCCAGGTTCCTTGCTCTTGCCTCTGCATGAATATGGAATATTTGCCTTTCATTAATATCAGTCTAAATGATTCTAAGGTTAAAACAACCAAAAGGTTATTGATGCATTATAACCATAAGGACTTTGAAAAAAGTTTGTTGATGATCTCACTGATTATTGATTTCAGTTGTCCAAGCTGGCTTACATTGCCGGCAATTGCATGGTATTTCTTGGGAAATTCTTCGTAGATCTTGCTCAAGCAATTATCCTGTATTGCTTCCTTGCGGAAAAGATGGCTAATCAAGCAGCTCGTTTGTAGGGAGCTGAATAGAAACAGTCTTGAAATATAGAAAGTATCTAATTAGTGTGTAGTTGAAAATAGCAATGGCAACTAACTCTAAAGCTTCTTCAACTGTGCTGAAGAAAAAGTAAAGTGGAATTGCTGGGTTTGCCTCTAGGCGAAGAGCTTGGAGTGCAATGAGCTCCATCCCTACACTTCCTAACATAAATAGGACAAACGAGATGACCATCAAAATTCTAATTCTTTTTGGCAGGCTCATCACAAAAGCTGAGTATAAAGAGATGAAAACTATGGAACCAAGAAGATAAAAATATGCCCAGGAACCAGCTCCACTGAATTCGATCCTCTCGTGAATGCCCTCCCATTCGTCTATGGAAAGTGCCAAAAACATCACTCCTAAGCCAACCCAGAGTAATCTACTTTTGCGCTTAAGTTCGCTGATTAGTGAGATTGAGATAGACAATAAGCTGGTGCATAGAAGAGATAGAGTCGCAATTAGTGTAGGCAGATTTTCTTCCCAATCCAATGAAAAGAATCTTGCCCATTCTTTTTGCCAACCCTCACCATAATTTCTTGTGCCAAAAATCAAATGAGCAACAACAAGTAGCAGGATTAGTATTAGATTTGCTTTGAAAATTGACTTAGGTGAGATTCTAATTGAAGTTTTCATCGACCCCTTGGCAAGCATTAGGTTGTGTTGCTGATGCTGCTGGCTGATTCTTTAAGCGAGAAAAGCTTTTAAGCTTGCCTTCACTCTTGGATTGTTTTTTGGGTCTCAATCTGGTAACTGTTGAGTCTTTGTTTTGAGCGTAGTGCAAGCGGATGGCTTCTGCTACTTCCACATAGCTAGGTTTGCTTGTTATTTTGCTGACGCGATATCTGATTGCCTTTGGTTGACTATGAACCCCTTCTGATATGGGTGATTTAGGCATTAGCATTGAACTGGTTCTATGCATTTGCTTATAAAGAGTAATCGCGTTCTCATGAATAAGCTGTGACCTCAATGTGGCAGATGATACGTGGG
>MPLX02130829.1_pt1 | contig 27895 bp, 26 predicted proteins | sample 1617341 | NCBI WGS metagenome assembly MPLX02 (sample SAMN05944804, study PRJNA350692) | marine metagenome | biome: marine; feature: ODZ; material: water; isolation source: 120 m water sample filtered on 0.2 um supor filter | place: Pacific Ocean | collected 2012-04-08 | depth 120m m | reverse complement strand
TGATGAGCCCATTTTCGTATGTGGCAGCCCAATCTGAAAACGCCTTGATGTCTTTCTCTGTTATTGTTCGTTGGCCGACAAGATTACCGTCGGAACCAACAAGATACAGGTGACCCCCTTCAAGGCGAAAAACTGTCGAATTCATCTCTGTTCCCTTACTCTCTTCACCCTTGCCATGCAAGGCAACGAAATCCGTAAAACGCCACGAATATCAGCCAAAACAACCCCGCAACAGCGGTTGTGGGACACAAAACCACGTCAATCAGCAGTAGTACAGCATAAATGTGTGTGAGGGTATGAGAAGATTATGCACAGAGTAGCCATAGGTCGATTTAAGCTTGCCCCGGCTGTCCTGCTTGTGCGTCCCTCGAAGGACTGCCATCAACGCTGGTGCCTGCAACTGTCGTCCTGACCGCCTGTGAGAAAGGGCCAATAAAACAACTTCACTTGATTTTTTCACCACCAAGGCCCATTTATGGGGCTCACGTATGGGGCTCACGTTTTTTCTCGCGCCCCACCGACAAGTTCATGAAGTTAAAGGCAAGTCCAACCATGTTTATCCAGACCGAAGGCACCCCCAACCCGGCCACCCTGAAATTCCTGCCCGGCTGCGATGTCATGGGAACGGGGGGTGCCAACTTCACCAGCGCCGATATGGCGGCGCGCTCGCCGTTGGCGCTGCGCCTTTTCGAAATGGAAGGCGTCGAAGGCGTTTATCTGGGCACTGATTTTATTACCGTCACCAAGACATATGAAAAAGAGTGGGAAACCATGAAGCCCTTGTTGCTGGGCGCTATCATGGAACACTTCACAGCCGGTCATCCGGTGATAGAGGGCCAGGGCGAAAATGATGGCGATGAGTACGACGGCAGCATTGAATCGCAAATCAAAGAGCTGCTTGATACCCGTGTGCGTCCGGCCGTGGCCCAGGATGGTGGCGATATCATCTTCCATTCCTTCGAAGACGGCGTCGTTTATCTGACCATGCAAGGTGCCTGTGCCGGTTGTCCGTCATCAACGGCAACCCTGAAACACGGCATCGAAAACATGCTGCGCCACTACATTCCGGAAGTCATGGAAGTCCGTCCGGCGGGGTAGTTCTCACGGGTTATGCACATCTGTGGATTGAATCAGCGTGACTTGAGCAGCGGGCTTCCCTAGTATCCCGCCCTGCCGGTCACGATTCCACGCCGCTGCACACTTTGGGCACAAGATTTAGCGTGTGTGTTGATTTAGTCACGATATATAGTATATATTGCGAAAAAATTTACAAGGTGGACAAGCTTTAGTCATGAGTCATGAACATCAGGTTTCGGGTAAAAGAAGCGGTTCCCGGATAGATTCAGGGAAGAATATGCATTTTCAACGTGGCGCTCTCGCCCTCGTGGGGGCTTTTGTTTCCATACTGATTGTGGTGGCAATGTTTAGCCCGCCCCAAAGTGGTGCGGCATCACCGCGCGCGTCCATTGGCATGGCGGAGCCCCTGATCATTACCGGCGGTTTGGCCCCGCATCTGGTTACCAGCGCGCCAATTTCTCCGCCTGAAACCCCCGAAACCCTGAATGATTTTGATGTCGTCGCTGGTCCGGTCGGCTCTAGCGCAAAAACCCTGCACAAGACTTTCGGGCGGCTAGGCTATCATCTGGACAACATTAAACGTGGCGACAACCTGGTCCCGCGCGTTTTCCTGTCCTCCCTGCCCGGAGATTTGGCGCAGGTGCCGGAAAACAAAAAACGCAAGGCGATTTTCTTCCAGGCCATGCTGCCGCTGGTCTTGCAGGTAAACGAGGAAATTATCTCCGACCGCCGCCGCCTGTGGAAGCTGCGCTATCAAACCGGCCTTGGCGAGAAACCCAGTGCTGCCGACCGCTTATGGCTGCGGGTCATGACCGAGCGTTACAAGGTCGAGGCCGGGGATATCGACGCCCTGATCAGCCGTATCGACATTATCCCGCCCTCACTGGCTTTGGCCCAGGCGGCCGAAGAAAGTGGCTGGGGAACATCACGTTTCGCCAGGGAAGGGAACGCCATGTTCGGCCAGTGGACGTTTTCAGAATCCTCGACAGGCCTGACACCGGCAAAACGCGATGAACATAAAACCCACAAGGTTCGGGTCTTTGAGAACATAATCGATTCGGTGCGCGCCTACACCATGAACCTGAACAATCACCGGGCCTACAAAGGTTTCCGCAAGGCCCGTCAGGATATCCGCCGCTCCGGCGGCACCCTGGAAGGTCGCCAGCTGGCCGGTAAGCTGACCAGGTATTCCGAACGGGGTCAGGCATATGTTTCAGCCCTTCGCGGCCTGATAGACCACAACGATTTAAGCCCCCTTGACGGTGCACGCTTAAACGACACGCCGCCCGGCGAACAGACGGCGGCGGCTATTTAGAGTACTTCGTTACTGATTGGTGTAAAACTGGTGCCCGAACCAGTACCAGCGACCGTTGCCGGCAGGCAGGGTGCAGTTCAGGCGTGTGCGGCCGTTGGGTAAGGGCTTTTGCATTCTGATTTCGATTCGGGTCTGGCCGCTTTCACCGCCCAGTCGCGACACATCCAGCTTGCCTTCATGAGAAGAGAAGCAGGAAAGCTGGTTCAGGCTCCCGGTCAGGGTTTTGTCTCCCGTAACAGTAAAACCGAAAGCCGGAGGATTTTCATCATCCGCATCAACGAGTGGATCGCCCGGGGTGACGTCTTCCACCTTCAGGGCGATGGAGTTCGCCGCCAGGCGAAAACGATCAATATCCCCATACTCTTCGTTCAGCGAGAAGCGCGGCAGATAGAACATGTTCGGTAGTTTCGCCGCCGCCCCGGAATGTTGACCAAAAGCGGCGATAAATCCACTTGAACGAACCAATTGCCCGATTCTTTCGCTGCTTTCCCCATAAGGATAGGCGATCAAATCCGGCTTGTAGCCCAACTCGTTAAGCAACCGGTCGCCGGAATTGTCCAGTTCGCTTCGATTGTCCGACAGGCTGGCCTGCGTCATATGCAAATGCGAAACAGTGTGATTTCCGATCGTCGCCCCGCCCCGATCCATTTCACGAATCTGGTCCCAGGACATATAGCCCCTGATGCCCATGTCCACAGGATCGCTCGAGACAAAAACGGTAAATGGAAAACCCAGTTCCCTGAATTTTGGCCAGGCTTTTTCGTAAGCCGACAAATACGCTTCATCAATCGTCAGGGCGACAGCCTTTTCAGGCAGGGTGTCTCCGTTTTTAAAAGCTTTAATGATGTCGCCTAGCGCCATCACATTGTACCCACCGGTTTTCAATTCCTCCATATGGGCCTCGAACTGCTCAATCTTTATGGAGGTCGAGGGAAAATCGTCTTCACCAAATCGATGATATATAAAGATAACGGCGGAATTTTCGGCCCATGCCAGCGGCGGTCCGAAAAGCGATAGACCAAACAGCAGCCCCAACAGGAAACGCCGGTATCTTTTCCTGAAAAATCTCATTGGCTTACGGGCCGCATGGCACACGCGACCTCCCTGGCAATACGTACATTTGCTTGATTGAAGGGCCATTTTTTTCTCATTTTTTCATTCTATCTCGCTTCGGGACTAAACACCTGACCCATCATCGGCTGGTCAAGTACCGCATCACAAAGCACCTCAAGGGATCGACTGTCGAAAAGCTGGTTATGGAGATCAGGTCCATGGCCGGGAATAGTCCCTTGTCGTTGCAGGAAATCCCAGTATAACCCTCTAATCGTAAATGGGAGCAACTAAAACGATGCGAATTCTGGCTATGGATACGGCGACCAGCGCTTGCTCCGTCGCCCTTTGGCAGGACGGGGATATCACCCATCATCGTTTCGAGGCGATGATGCGCGGCCAGGCAGAGGCCCTGGCACCAATGATTGCCGACGTGCTGAAATCAGCCAACGTTGAAAGTGAAGAACTGGATTTGCTGGCTGTGACGGTCGGGCCCGGAGCTTTTACCGGGTTGCGCATTGGCCTGGCCACGGCGCGGGGCATGGCGCTCGCCGCGAATATTCCCTGCCTGGGCCTGACCACGACGGAGGTCCTCGCCCATGCGATCGGTGAGGATCAGTTCCCCAATGGATCCCTGCTTGTGGCTCTCGATTCAAAACGTTCCGACATTTATGTGCAGGCCTTTGCCCTCAACAGGGCGCCGGTTGGCGATGCCGAAGCCATTGAACCGGCCAACCTTGGCCAATGGCTACAGGATATACCGGGCCCCGTACATGTTGTCGGCGACGCGGCGACGCTGGCTGTTGCTGCGCTAAAGGAAACATCCATTGAGGCACATGCGCCAGAAGCCAACGACGTTCCCGATGCGACGGTAATTGCCGCCCTGGCGGCTGCGCGCTGGTCCCCGGACGCACCCCCCCCTACTCCTTCACCGCTGTATATCCGACCGCCAGACGCGAAACTTCCCCGAAATGGTGGGCGTCTAAGGCCATGACGAGCACCATCGTCGAGGCGAGCATCGCCTTCGCTCCGGTAATTTCGGCCTTGCACAAGGCCTGCTTCGATCAGCGGTGGGACAAAAAAGCAATTGCCGACATCCTGACCATGCCAGGGGCATCCGGCCTGATCGTTCAATCTGACAAAAAAACACCCCAAGGCTTTATTATCATTCGCGTCGCAACCGACGAGGCCGAGATTATATCCCTTGGCATCGAGCCCTTCTCACGCCGAAACGGATACGCCGGACTGCTATTGGAAGAATCTATAAAGCAGGCCGTCCAGAAGGGAGCGGCCAGAATGTTCCTTGAAGTCGCAGAGGACAACGCCAGCGCCATATCATTTTATGAGAAGACGGGATTCGAAATCACCGGGCGGCGGACGGGATATTATCAGCGTCCCATTGAGAAAATTGATGCGTTGGTTTTTGTCCGGGAAATAACCGGTAAGTAATCAATTACTCCGCCACCCGACACCTTGACGTGAATTTCAGGTCTTCAAAACCAGCAATCGATAGACGCCGTCACCGCCAGCATCGGTGTCGACGGGATCAAGGGAAAGAACGCTGTGACCCATATCCTGCACGGAACGCGGTACATTTTCAAGCGGCTCGGAACCCTTCAAATGGACCTCGATAATTTCACCTGACGCCATCTTTTCAATCATCAACTTCGTACGAACGAAAGTCATCGGACAGGTTTCGGGCGTAATATCGAGAAAGAAATCAGCCCTTTGCTGATCCTTGTTTTTATTCTCTTTATTCATGTTTATAGCTTGCAGCCTGGTATTATGGTCTTTATGTAGTGTTTAGAAGCCAATCTTATTATGGAATTGTTCTAGTATGAGTGACAAACCTAACATAAATGAAATTCTGGAGCTTACGACCGAAATTGTGTCTGCTCACGTCGGCAACAATACAGTCGCCATCAGTGACCTGCCAAATCTCATTCAGGAAGTATACAAAACCCTTTCAACAGTTGGAAGTGAACAGAGTAAGCCTGAACGGCCCCGTCCCGCCGTGCCGATCAAAAAATCGATCTTTCCTGATTACATCGTCTGCCTTGAAGACGGCAAAAGACTGAAAATGCTAAAGCGTCATTTGAAGACCTCCTATAATATGTCGCCCGAAGAATACCAGGAACGATGGGGTCTGGGGGCTGACTATCCGATGGTTGCGCCTAACTACGCCAAGCACCGTTCAAATCTGGCGAAGAAAATCGGCCTGGGCACCAAACCTCGCAAGGGTCGCCGCAAGGGCGGTTGAGGGACAAAGCCTTAAATGAGCGCAATATCCCGGATCGAACAGATCTGCATCGACAGGGGCATGAAAATGACCGGCCAACGCCGTGTCATCGCGCAGGTGTTATCTGACTCTCTGGATCACCCTAATGTGGACGAGGTTTATCATCGCGCCTCGCAGATCGACCCAAAAATTTCCATCGCCACGGTTTATCGAACCGTCCGCTTGTTCGATGAAGCCAATATCCTTGAAAAGCACGATTTTGGTGACGGCAGCGCGCGTTATGAAGAAGCCACCGAAGATCACCACGATCATCTTATCAACATCCGGAACGGGAAAGTTGTTGAATTCCAGAACGAGGAAATCGAAGCCCTGCAAAAAAACATCGCCGAGAAACACGGACTAAAGCTTGTCGGCCACAGGCTTGAACTGTACGGCGTACCCCTGAATGATGAAAAATAGAACCGACGTAAATCACTTGCGCCATTTCCTTGACACTCCGCCTGCCGGTGCTACCTTTTTAGTAGACGCTTTAGATGAAGCAATCTGGCCACGTAACATATTGATATCGTGTGATTCAGATACTGATATCCGGCGCATTCAATGAGCCGAATTTCAGAATCATCACACCAGGAAACGCCCGACACTTGACCAAGAAACTGCATATCAAGACCTACGGCTGTCAGATGAACGTCTATGACTCGGCCCGGATGACTGATGTCCTCCTGCCACTGGGTTACGGCGTTACGGACAATCCGGACGACGCCGATATGGTCATCCTGAACACCTGTCATATTCGCGAAAAGGCGGCCGAAAAAGTTTATTCTGAGCTTGGCCGCCTGAACCAGATCAAGGCTCGCAAACGTGATCGGGGTTCGGACATGATTTTGGCCGTCGCCGGTTGCGTCGCACAAGCCGAAGGCGACGAGATGCTACGCCGCGCCCCGTTTGTCGATCTGGTCTTTGGGCCACAAACCTATCATGATCTGCCTGAAATGGTCGCCCGCGTCAGTCGCGCCAGCGGCGCGGTCCTGAATACGGACTTTCCGGTTGAAGCCAAATTCGATCACCTCCCGAACACGACGGGTGAAAGTGGCGCCATCGATGGGTCATCCGCCTTCCTGACCGTTCAGGAGGGTTGCGACAAATTTTGTGCTTTTTGTGTCGTTCCCTACACGCGGGGTTCAGAATATTCCCGTCCCGCCGCTGATATCCTGGAAGAGGCCCGCAGACTGGTCGATCTTGGCGTCAAGGAGTTGACCCTTTTGGGTCAAAACGTTAACAGCTATCACGGTGTCGGAACTGATGGCCGGGAATGGGGGCTTGGCCGCCTGATTGCCGTCGCCAGCGAGATCAAGGGCATCTCGCGTATTCGCTATACCACGTCTTATCCGGCTGATGTCGACGATGAACTGATCGCTGCACACCGGGACATCGAACAGCTTATGCCGTTTTTGCATCTGCCGGTGCAGTCTGGATCGGATCGGATACTAAAGGCCATGAACCGCCGCCATGGCACCGAAAACTATCGAAATCTGGTCAAACGGCTGCACGAGGCGCGCCCCGATATTGCCCTGTCTTCCGATTTCATCGTCGGATTTCCAGGTGAAACGGATACTGACTTTGAAGACACAATGAGACTGGTCAGGGAAATCGGTTTCATTCAGGCCTATTCATTCAAATACAGCCCCCGGCCCGGCACCCCCGCCGCCGACCTGGAGAACCAGATTGACGAACAGGTAAAAAGCGCCCGCCTAAAAATCCTGCAAGACGAGTTGAATCGACAGCAGTTGGCCTTCAATGAAAGCTGCGTCGGCGAAACGATGCCTGTTCTGCTGGATAGATGCGGGCGTCACCCGGGCCAAATGGTTGGGCGCAGCCCCTACATGCAACCGGTTCACGTAAGCGCACCCGATGAACTGTTCGGTTCGATTGTTAATCTGAATATTAGCGCCGGGCAGGCCAACAGCCTTTCCGGAGCACTGCAGAAACCGGTCTCACATGCCCCCCACAAGAAAAACGAGAATGCCGCATGACGCCACCGACCAAACCGAACCAACTGCAAGACAACGCCTCCGACAGCCGCAAATTGACATTCGACGACAACGGCCTGGCGCAACAGTTGTTTGGTTCTCATCATTCTCATCTGGCGATCATCGAAAAGGAGCTTGGCGTTACAGCGCAGGCGGTTGGTAACGAAGTAACGCTGATTGGCGAATGCGATGATATTAACACCGCCGCAGATGCCATGACGGGTCTTTATGCCCGGCTGGAAAAAGGCATGGCGGTGGATCGCCATGAGGTCGATGCCGTACTGCGAATGGCGTCCCATTCCGGCGCGAATGTCACCGACGCCGATATCGAGGTCAAAACCCGAAAGCGCACAATTTCACCGCGCACCCCGACCCAGGCGACATACTTACGCGCCATTGATGAAAACGAACTGGTTTTCGGCATTGGTCCGGCGGGCACCGGCAAGACCTATCTGGCTGTCGCCAAGGCCGTCGAACGGCTCGTGCGCGGCGATGTGGATCGTATAATTCTTTCACGACCAGCGGTCGAGGCCGGGGAGCAACTGGGCTTCCTGCCCGGAGACATGCGAGAAAAGGTAGACCCCTATCTGCGCCCTTTGTACGACGCCTTGTACGATATGCTGCCAGGCGATCAGGTAACCAAGCGCCTGGAAAGCGGTGAAATTGAAGTCGCCCCACTCGCGTTCATGCGCGGGCGCACGTTATCCAACGCTTTTGTCATCTTAGATGAAGCGCAAAACACCACCGCCGTACAGATGAAAATGTTCCTGACCCGCCTTGGTGAAAACGCCCGCATGGTCGTCACCGGCGATCTGTCGCAGGTCGATCTTCCCCGCGGAACAAGGTCGGGCCTGCGCGATGCTTCGGAAATTCTGAACAATGTTGAGGGCGTCGCCTTCACTCGTTTTGGTCATGAGGATGTCGTTCGTCACCGCCTGGTAACGCACATCGTCATAGCCTACGACGACGAGGAAATGCGACGCCGGGCTTCTGCGCGATATGAAAAGGAGGTAGCTGCAAAAAGCGATGTCTAAGCGCCTTGAAATTGACATATCAATTGCCGATCAGGGCTGGTCTGCCGCCCTTTGGGACGTTGAAAATATATGCCAGTCGGCCGCCGGTACCGCCTTCGAAATGACGGCGCACGGGGAAACTGAAAATGCGGAAGTCAGCATTCTGTTAACCGACGACAGTCAAATGCGCAGCCTGAACAGGGACTACCGGAACAGGGATCAGGCTACAAATGTGTTATCCTTCGCCGGTACGGACGAGGGTAAGCCTTTTGCTACCGGTCCCGTGCTCCTGGGTGACATCGTTGTCGCCCTGGGTGTTTGCTCACGCGAAGCAAAAAACGAAAAAAAATCCCTGGCCGATCATCTGGCCCATCTGGTCATTCACGGTATGCTTCATCTGCTAGGGTACGATCATGAAATTGAAGAAGACGCGGAAAAAATGGAATCCCTCGAAATTGAAGCTTTGGCTAAACTGGGCGTCGCCGATCCTTATACCGAAAGCAATCAGGGGGCCTCGCGATGAACGATCCCGCTGACATAAAAAACGCACGAAGCAACGGTACCGACGGGCATTCGCCGCCAAGCGGACTGGGCGGATGGTTGAAAAATATATTCAGGCCCAAAAACGGCGAAGGCTCGGCCCGCGACGTTCTTGAGGGACTGATCGAGGAACGCGAGGAAGCAGAAGTTCCCATTGATGACGAGGAGCGCTTACTGCTGGCCAACATTCTCGAACTCAAGGGCAGCACCATTCACGATGTCATGGTGCCAAGGGCCGATATCGTTTCAATAGAATGCGAAACGGGACTGTCCGACGTTATCGACTTGATTACCCAGGAAGGGCACTCCCGCCTGCCGGTTTTCCGCGAGGCCCTGGACGACGCCATCGGCATGGTGCACATCAAGGATGTTATCGCCTGGCGCGGAGAGGACAGCCATTTTGCACTGAGCAATATCGTTCGCAAGGTGCTGTATGTACCCCCATCCATGCAGGTGTTGGAACTGCTTCTGGAAATGCGCGCGACCCGCTGCCACATGGCGCTTGTCGTCGATGAGTACGGCGGTGTTGATGGATTGGTGACAATTGAAGACCTGGTTGAAGAAATTGTTGGCGAGATCGAGGACGAACATGATCGCACGGATGAGCCAATAATGGTTGATGGGCCGGGCGGCACCCTTATCGCCGACGCCCGCGCGACCATCGAAATGCTGGAAGAACGTCTTGGCGGCATTGTCAGCGATGAGGAACGCGAAGATATCGACACCCTGGGGGGGCTGGTGTTTTTTCTGGCTGGCCGCGTACCGGTGCGCGGAGAACTGATTGCTCACCCTTCAGGGCTCGAGTTTGAAATCCTTGATGCCGACCCCCGGCGAATAAGGAAATTGCGACTACGCGGTGTCGAAACCATTACTACAGCCAGTAATGATGAAGAATAAGGCTGCGCCATGACTGCAAGGGGAACAGCCACAGGACAAGCACTTTACAACCGAATAGAACGGCAAAAATGGTGGCAGCGTTTGGCGCTGTCTTTTCTCCTGGGCGTTTTGGCCGCCGGTGCCATGGCCCCCGTGCATGGCGTCTTTTTGCTGGTTCCCGCCTTCACCGGATTATTGTGGTTGATTTTTTCCGGGCCAGGAAATCGCAACGCCTTTGTTTGCGGCTGGTGGTTCGGACTGGGTTACTTCACTGCCGGACTCTATTGGATATCAAATGCTCTGCTTGTTGACGCCGATAAATTTGGCTGGCTTGCGCCGGTAGCGGTCTTGGGCCTGGCGGCCGTCCTGGCGTTGTTTCCCGCCTTTACCTGTTTGCTTACAAGGATTTTTGCGACGCGCAATTCAGCCGTCGGTCGAATCTTCGTCTTTGCCGCCATCTGGACAGGCTTCGAATGGTTTCGTGGCTGGGTCCTTACAGGATTCCCCTGGAACCTGATTGGCAGCGCCTGGGTTTTTTCCGATTCCATGATCCAGTCCGCCGCCCTCACCGGTGTTTATGGGCTTAGCCTGTTAAGCGTACTTCTGGCCGCCCTCCCTGCGGTTTTCGGTCAAGGAAATGGATGGCCCACGATGGCTTCTCCCTTCAGGGTGATCGCCGTCGGCGGGGTTAGTTTAATGATCATATGGGGTGGCGGCGCAATAAGACTGTCCGGCGCTGTGGAAGAAACCGTTCCCAATGTCCGCTTGCGCCTAGTTCAGCCGAACATCGATCAAAAGCTGAAATGGAAACAGGATCAAAGAGTCAAAAATTTCCATGATCAAATACGCATGGGAGCGGCGCCTGCACAAGACGGCGCGCCCGGTCCCACTCATATTATCTGGTCCGAGACAGCGGCGACCCACTTCATCGCCAACAATATAAACGCTCGAAAGGCCATTGGTCATGGAACGCCGCCAGGGGGATTGACCATAACCGGCGCCCCTCGCGGCCAAACGGATTCCACATCCGGGTATCAGGTATGGAATAGTCTGCACGGCGTCGATGATGCAGGAGAAATCACTGCGACATATGACAAGCATCATCTTGTTCCTTTTGGTGAATATATGCCTTTGCGTTCAATATTCGGCTTCGCAAAAATTACCGCCGGGGCTGGTGATTTTTCCCCCGGGCCAGGCCCGCGCACACTCGACATGAAGGGCCTGCCGCCGGTCTCACCGCTTATTTGTTACGAAGTTATTTTTCCGGGCCGGGTAACTGATAAGACGACGCATCCGGAATGGATGCTGAATTTGACCAATGATGGCTGGTACGGTGTAAGTTCCGGCCCCTATCAGCATTTTGCCGCCGCCCGTCTTCGCGCCGTTGAAGAAGGCCTGCCTCTGGTTCGGGTCGCCAATACGGGAATCTCGGGAGTTGTTGACGGTTATGGCCGCGTCTTCGCCATGTTGGAACTGGATACCAGGGGAATTCTGGACAGTGATTTGCCTCGCGCTCTTGCCCCGACACTTTATGGAAGGCTGGGTGACTGGCTGGTCATGGTATTGATTTGTCTCGTCGCCGGTGCGGGAATTTTCTCAAAACCCCGCCATCGCAAAGGTTGAATAATAATTCCAGGATCATCGTATCGTGGGCTTGAATAGTGCCACACTGATACCAATATTTAGTATTGAGTCGAAAATATCAATATCTGCTTGAAATTTGGATATTTTTTGCGTATCAGAATAGTTCTATTTTACGAAAAACTTCAAGATTGAGTAGTTTTCATCACCAGAAGCAATGGTAGATTTATGACAAAAGCAGCGACCAAACGTAAACCCCGCGCCCCGAAGGCCGATGATGCCCTTTTAGGTGTTCCCCGCGCCGTTGACATTCATGTCGGCGCCCGGCTAAGACTTCGCCGTACACTCCTTGGCATCAGCCAGGAGAAACTTGGCGAGGCTGTCGGACTGACCTTCCAGCAGATACAAAAATACGAGCGGGGCACAAATCGTGTTGGAGCTTCACGCCTGTATGAATTTTCCCGCGTGCTTGATGTCCCTGTTTCATTCTTCTTTGACGACATGAATGAAAAAACGAGGGCTACCCGGGGTCGCCGTATTGATCCCAAGATACTTGCAGACAACGCTCAGGCGGAATTGGAATCCGATCCACTGGCGCGTCGAGAAACACTGGAACTGGTCCGGGCCTATTACAAAATTGATGACCCGAAGCTTCGCAAGCGCCTGTTCGAATTGACGAAAACTCTCGCCAACAGCCTTAACGCCGAATAACGATTTGCTCGAACGGGCGTGGCCGCGCACCGAAGCCCCTGCTTCGGGCGTGGTTTTATGTCGTTTGTTCGATGTTAAAACTGCTTGACCCACCATTAAAATATTGACAAAAACGACACGGTTTTGTTCGCAGGAATAGAACCTATTGTTCGTGGATGGATTTGGACTGCTTGCCGCCACGTAAAATAAAGCGCTAAGTGGGCTATCTAGATCAAATTTCCATCAAATGATTATTTGATGGAAGATAATTTGGTCGGCTCGTATAGAGTCGGAGCAACTTGTCCGCCCACTATTCGTGTGCAGGTTGCCCTTAAAAACGGTAAGGCCGTTTCAGCCCTTGGTCCAGTTGGACAATATTCTATGACCGAAGGGATCAAACGTGTCAAATTCCGACTACCTGTTTACAAGTGAATCAGTTTCCGAAGGCCATCCAGACAAGGTTTCCGACCGTATTTCAGACGCCATCGTCGATGCCTTTTTAGCCGCCGACCCCCTATCCAGGGTTGCCTGCGAAACCCTGTGCACGACCAACCGGATTGTTTTGGCCGGCGAGGTTCGCGGCCCGGAGTCGCTGGTCGATAGCGACGGCAACGTCAACAAGGGCAAGATGGAAGAACTCGCCCGCCAGGCGATAAAATCCATCGGCTATGAACAGGACGGCTTCCACTGGCAGCATGCCGATGTCGCCGTTCACCTGCATGGTCAATCAAGTGACATCGCCATGGGCGTCGATGCATCCGGCAACAAGGACGAAGGCGCCGGTGATCAGGGCATCATGTTCGGTTACGCCTGCACCGAAACCGAAAGCCTGATGCCTGCCCCGATCCATCTTTCCCACGGTATTTTGCAATCCATGGCCGAAGCCCGCCATTCCGGCATTGCACCGGAACTGTTGCCGGATTCCAAAAGTCAGGTGACGTTGCGTTACGCCGAGGGCAAACCGGTCGGCGCGACCTCTGTCGTGGTTTCGACTCAACACACCGAAAGCCTGTCTCAGGACGATATCCGTGAAATCGTTCGCCCCCATGTCGAAGGCATTTTGCCGGATGGCTGGATGTGCCCGGAAGAAGAATTTTACGTCAACCCGACTGGTCGTTTCGTCATTGGTGGGCCGGACGGCGACGCCGGACTTACGGGGCGCAAAATTATCGTCGATACTTACGGCGGCGCGGCTCCCCACGGCGGCGGCGCATTCTCGGGCAAAGATCCCACGAAAGTTGATCGCTCGGCAGCTTACGCCGCGCGTTATCTGGCAAAAAATGTTGTCGCTGCAGGCATTGCCGAGGGTTGCACCATTCAACTTGCTTACGCCATTGGCGTATCAAAACCCCTGTCAGTCTATGTCGATACCCACGGTACCGGCGAAGTCGATGAAACCAGACTGGTCAAGACGTTATGTGAAATGGTTGACCTTAGTCCGCGTGGCATTCGCGAGCATCTGCAACTGAGCCGGCCAATTTATGAACGCACCGCCGCATATGGCCACTTCGGGCGCGACCCCGAAGATGACGGTGGCTTCTCATGGGAAAAAACCGATCTCGCCGCTACGTTAAAATCGGCTTTTTAAGCTAACTTGCCCTCTAAGTGTCTGATCCGAAACTAATCAGACTCTGGGGGATTTCATTAAAAAAGTGAAGCCCCCAAAATCGGTCTGTAAAGGCACCCTGTCACATATTCCTGTCGTTTCGCTACCTTCTGGGGAGTACCCTCGCAGACATTTTTTTTAAAGTTTTCTGAAACAAAGATGGCGAAGCCTACATCGTCATTTATTGTTACCTGGGCAGGAATTGACGATGTCGTTGATGCCAACAAATTCTTCCCATGTCGAATTCTTCCCAATTTGCATTTGCGCCAAATGATGCTAACGTGTCCACCATGATTACAATTGAAAATGTCGCGCTTCATTTCGGTGGCGTAAAAGCTGTCGATGGAACTAGTTTCGATATAGAAAAAGGCACTATAACTGGATTGATCGGACCAAACGGGGCAGGCAAGACAACTTTGTTCAATCTGCTCGCAGGCATGTTTAGACCGTCGGCAGGATCGGTTTCGCTGGCTGGAAAAGACGTCACCGGTCTGAAGCCTCACGAGTTATTCGCTAAAGGCCTGCTCAGGACGTTCCAGATCGCCCATGAATTTTCCTCACTGACGGTACGCGAGAATTTAATGATGGTACCTGGAGGTCAATCGGGCGAATCCCTGCTCAATACGTGGTTCAACAGATCCAAGGTCGCCCAGGAGGAACGTAAGATCTGGGACAAGGCTGACGAGGTTATCGATTTTTTGAACCTTGGCCATTTGGCGGACGAACCGGCAGGCATTCTATCAGGCGGTCAGAAAAAACTGTTGGAATTGGGCCGCACCATGATGGTCGATGCAAAAGTGGTGCTGCTTGACGAAGTTGGCGCTGGCGTCAACCGGACGCTTTTAAAAGAAATCGGCGACGCGATTATTCGTCTAAACAAAGAACGGGGCTACACCTTCTGCATGATCGAACATGATATGGATTTCATATCCAGGTTGTGCGACCCGGTCGTCGTCATGGCCGAAGGCAGAGTGCTGATGCAAGGTACGGCTAAAGAAGTTAAATCCAACGAAAACGTCATCGAAGCTTACCTGGGCACAGGTCTGAAAAATAAAGTTGGGGCGATTTCATAAAAGCAATAATAATAATTGGGGAAGAAATCACGTGAGTTTCCTAGCGGGGAAAGACATAAGTGGTGGCTATGGCAAAGGTGCGGATATTCTGCACTGCTGTAATATTTCCGTCGATAAGGGTGAAATTGCCGTTGTTGTAGGCCCTAATGGGGCCGGCAAATCGACTGCAATGAAGGCCTTGTTTGGGATGATGAACGTTCGCGAAGGCTGTGTCACACTGGGCGACAAAGACATTACCAAACTGACGCCGCAGGACCGGGTCAAGGAAGGCATGGCTTTTGTGCCGCAAACCAACAATGTGTTCCCTTCCATGACGGTTCAGGAAAACCTTGAAATGGGCGCCTTCCTGCGCCGTGACGATATTTTCGAAACCATGGAACACATCTTCGACTTATTCCCGATTTTAAAGGAAAAACGCAATCAACCGGCAGGCGAACTTTCTGGTGGCCAGCGACAACAAGTGGCTGTTGGAAGGGCCCTGATGACGCAGCCGGAAGTGTTGCTGCTGGACGAGCCGACGGCTGGTGTCTCGCCCATCGTCATGGATGAATTATTCGACAGGATTATAGAGGTCAAACAGACCGGAATCGCCATTTTGATGGTCGAACAAAACGCCCGTCAGGCCCTGAATATTGCCGATACCGGCTATGTTCTGGTCACCGGCAAAAACAAGTTTACGGATACCGGTCAGGCCCTGCTGGCCAACCCGGATGTCCGGCGCGCATTCCTGGGGGGGTAGAGATACTGTGACCGATATTCTAGACGCCATAATCCTGCTTTCTAATTTCGTTATTCTGCCGGCGCTGGCCTACGGATCCCAGCTTGCCCTGGGGGCATTGGGGATCACTCTTGTTTACGGCATCCTGCGCTTCGCCAATTTTGCGCACTCGGACATGATGACTTTCGGAACCATGGTTACCGTACTGATAACGTGGTGGCTGCAGTCCATGGGGGTCAGCTTTGGTCCTTTGCCCACAGCATTGCTGGCGTTGCCGTTTGCCATCGTCGTCACTGTTATAATCGTCCTGTTTATCGACAGGTCCGTGTTCAGGTTCTATCGAACAAAACGCAGTACGCCTGCTATTTTCGTTATTGCCTCCATCGGAGTCATGTTTGTTTTGAACGGCGTCGTGCGCTTTATTATTGGACCCAACGACCAACGCTTTGCCGACGGCGAAAGGTTCATTATCAAGGCTCACGCCTTCAAACAAATGACCGGCTTAAACGAGGGACTGGCTATCAAGACCAGCCAGGGTTTGACCATCGTTCTGGCACTGTTGCTGGTGATAGCCCTTTTCTGGTTTTTGCAAAAGACCCGCACTGGCAAGGCGATGCGCGCCTATTCGGACAACGAAGATCTAGCCCTGCTGTCCGGGATCGACCCGGAACGGGTGGTCATGGTGACCTGGATACTCGCGGCGGCGCTGGCGACTATCGCCGGTACGCTCTATGGACTTGATAAAAGCTTCAAACCATTCACATATTTCCAACTTTTGCTGCCGTTTTTTGCCGCCGCAATCGTCGGCGGTATCGGTCAACCGCTGGGTGCCATTGTTGGGGGATTCGTTGTAGCCTTTTCAGAGATCACCATTACCTACGCCTATAAAAAATTCCTGGGATATCTGACACCCGAAAGCTGGGCTCCTGAAGGATTGGTGCAGTTGTTATCGACCGATTATAAATTCACCGTCTCTTTCATTATCCTGGTAGTCGTACTGTTGATCCGACCGACCGGCATTATTAAAGGTAAATCAATATGAGCAACACTAGCCGTGCGGTTCTATCTTTTTCGATCATGGCGGCCCTGCTCATCGCTGTCGGCATCGGCCAATCCTGGTCCGTGGCGATGGTTATTATAAACCTTTGCCTGATTTCATCGGTGATGGCGCTGGGGGTTAACATTCAGTGGGGTTACGCAGGGCTATTCAATGTTGGAACAATGGGTTTCGCCGCCCTTGGCGGTGTCGCCACTGTGTTGGTATCCAAGGCGCCAATTCCAGAAGCCTGGGCTGTCGGCGGAACCGGCTTGCTTATGGCCGCCATTATGACCCTGGCGACCATTGCTGCGATTATTGTAACCTACCGCCGCACGGATCGAGGCCCGCTTCGTAATCTTGCCATTGCAATTATCATTGTTGTCGGATTTTTCCTTATCCGCTTCTTCTTTGATCCCGCCGTCGCCGCGATTGAAGCCGTTAACCCGGCCAATGCCGGATATTTGGGCGGTCTGGGTTTGCCTGTTTTGTTTTCCTGGGCTGTTGGTGGCGTGTTTGCCGCAGGCGCCGCGTGGATTGTCGGAAAAATTTCCCTTGGCCTGCGATCTGACTATCTAGCTATCGCCACGCTTGGCATCGCCGAAATCATTATCGCAATTATTAAAAATGAAGACTGGTTGACCAGGGGTGTCAAGAATGTCGCGGGCCTGCCCCGGCCTGTCCCCTACGAGATTGACCTACAGGAATCCGATCAATTTATCGGTTGGGTTAAATGGTTAAATGAAAGTGCGCTTGCAGCAGTATCGGAAGCGGAGCGCAACACGTTCTTGATGGAAAAGGTTACCGAATACTCCAGTCTATTTGTAAAGCTGTGTTATATGGGGCTATTCGCAACAGTTCTGGCTATCATTTTCACCCTTTCGGTGCGCGCCCTGAATTCACCTTGGGGCCGTATGATGCGGGCCATTCGCGACAACGAGGTATCGTCCTCCGCCATGGGCAAGGACATTACAGGACGCCATTTGCAAGTTTTCATCATCGGCTCGGCCGTTGTCGGCATTGCGGGTGCGATGTTAACCACGATGGACGGTCAATTGACCCCCGGGACCTACCAACCGCTCAGATATACATTCCTGATCTGGGTCATGGTCATCGTCGGTGGCTCAGGCAACAACCTTGGCGCCGTTCTTGGCGGATTTATAATCTGGTTCTTTTGGGTTGAGGCAGAACCGGTTGGAATCTGGCTGATCGATTTTGCAACAAGCTGGATGGATGGTGAAAATCCGGTCCGTCTACACCTGATGGACACCGCGCAACACATGCGAATGTTCACAATGGGATTGATATTGTTGCTTGTTATGCGGTTTAATCCGGGAGGCATTCTGCCCGAAACCGTTAATCGGGCCGAAAGGCCAAACGTTTAGTTGACGACTGATCGTCAATAAAAACCAAACAGTGGAGGAATAAATGAGAAAATTACTTATGGCATCTGCAGTGATGGCCGTTGCGGCCACGCCGGCATTTGCCGCTGACATCAAGGTTGGTGTCATCCTGGGGTACACCGGACCGCTTGAATCCCTGACGCCGGATATGGCAGCTTCCGCCGAACTGGCATTCAAGGAAGTCAATGATTCCGGCTTGTTGCTGGGCGGCAAGAAGATTGAGTCCGTTCGCGCTGACTCGACCTGCATTGATTCGGCCGCAGCGACAACAGCAGCTGAAAAACTTGTCACTTCTGACAAGGTAAACGCCATCATGGGCGCTGACTGCTCCGGTGTTACCGGCGCTATCGCCAACAACGTTGCGGTTCCTAACGGCGTTGTTATGGTTTCCCCATCGGCGACATCCCCCGGTCTTTCCGCGCTGAAGGACAAAGGCTACTTCTTCCGTACAGCACCTTCCGATGCACGTCAGGGTGAAGTTATGGCGGCAATCCTTAAAAAACGCGGCATTATGGAAGTTGCCGTCACCTATACCAACAACGACTACGGCAAGGGCCTTGCCGATTCTTTAAAGAAGTCCTACGGGGCCGTCGGCGGCAAAATTTCAATGGTCGCGGCGCATGAAGATGGAAAAGCAGATTATTCCGCAGAGGTTGGCGCGCTGGCTGCATCTGGGTCCAAGCACCTCGTTGTCTACGGTTACCTGGATCAAGGCGGCAAGGGCATCATCCAGGCTTCGCTTGATTCCGGCGCCTTCGAAAACTTCATCGTTGGTGACGGCATGATCGGCGACACCCTGATCGAAGCAATCGGCGACGACCTGAACGGCACCATTGGTACATTGCCGGGTTCCGAGAGCAAAGGTGCGTCATCCTTCCTGGACATGGCTGGTAAAGCCGGTATCAAACAAGGCGGTCCTTTCACCGGTGAGTCATATGATGCCGGCGCATTAATCGCATTGGCGATGCAGGCCGCAGGATCGTCAGATCGCGCAGCCATCCAGTCCAAGATAATCGCGGTAGGAAATGCCCCCGGCACCAAAATCATGCCGGGTGAACTTGCCAAGGGCTTGAAAATCCTGAAAGACGGCGGCGACATTGATTATGTTGGCGCAAGCAATGTTGAATTCAACGACATTGGCGAAGTGCTTGGCACTTACAAGGAACTTGAAGTCAAAGGCGGAAAATTTGAAACCGTCAAAGTTCACTGATCGACAGATCAAATGACGAAAAAACCGGGCAGCCTTCGGGTTGTCCGGTTTTTTTTTGCCTAACATCTGTATTTTCTTTCAGGGCAATCGCATTTGAATTTTGAGCCAATAGCTTAAGAAGGAAGTCATCGTTCCACCCTGCACGCTTGAACTTAACACGATTTGATCCTTTTGTTTTTTCCTTTTTGACAAGGTTCAAAGTCATATGGCGAAGGATGGCGAGATTGTAGGGGCCGTTGTCCTTTCGGTTGATCCTCGTTCATGACCACATCAAGCGACCAGCAAGCTGTTCTCGATGCCCCAATGGGAACGGGCGGCTTGTCCGAAACGGGCAAGAATGAAAGTCCAGCAGACTGCGCAAAATACGCTGGAACACAATCAAACCGGACATATCACGTGTTACTGACACATTTCAATTTAGTTTATGTAGAGCACTACCCTTTGTAGTAAGCTTTATACCACTCAATAAATTTCGGAATGCCAACGTCAATGCCCGTTGAAGGCTGGAAGCCAAAGTCGTTTTTCATGGGGGCAATATCGGCAAATGTTTCATGAACGTCGCCCGCCTGCATGGGCTGAAAGTCTATTTCCGCCTTTTTCCCCAGCGCCTTTTCGATCTGGGCGATGAAATTCATCAGCGTTTCCGTTTTGTTGTTACCGATATTGTACAAGCGGCATGGGGGATCGCCGTCGTCGATGGGCGGTTTTTCAAGACAAGCCAAAACACCGGAAACGATATCGTCGATATAAGTAAAATCGCGGCGCATCTCACCATTGTTGAAAACCGGAATGGGTTTGCCAGCCAGAATTTTGCGGGTAAAAATGCAATAAGCCATGTCCGGCCGGCCCCAAGGGCCGTAAACCGTAAAAAAACGCAGGCCCGTCAGCGGCACCCGGTACAGATGGGCGTAGGCGTGGCTCATCATTTCCATGGATTTTTTAGTTGCCGCGTAAAGAGATACCGGGGTATCGGTGCGCTTGTCCGTCGAAAACGGCACGTCGTCGCTATCCCCGTAAACAGAGGAAGACGAGGCATAAACGAAATGCTTCAATCCATCCAGTTTGCGACTGGCTTCCAACAGCACCAAATGACCTTCAATATTTGAGCGGGTATAGGCGTAAGGATTGACCAATGAATAGCGAACACCCGGCTGGGCCGCCAGGTGGACGATCCCGGTTATGTCCGGATTGTTATTTACAAGGCTTTCAACGACGTCCCTGTCAGCGATATCCAGGCAAGAAAAAGAGAAGTGTTCTTGTTCGCCAAGATTAGCCAGTCGGGCTTTTTTAAGGGAAACATCGTAATAATCGTTCAGGTTATCGATACCGATCACCCGCCGCCCTTTTTGAAGAAGCGCCAGTGACGCAAAATACCCAATAAACCCGGCAGCACCGGTCACCAGTACGGTCATAATATCCCTGTCGAACATATAGAAACTACGTGGCTATGGTATAAAGGCACTTGCGTAAGAAATCATCCCCCTTATATGACTTGCCGCCATAGATTTACGTGAAGCCCAAGAAGGGAAATTTCCCAAATTCAATCAATGGAGCTGACGCGGGGACAATAAGCGAAAAGAATCATGACAGATCATTGTTCGATGATTAGACTGCGAGATAATAGATGTTTTGGGCAGGGATGGCTTTGAGGAAAGCTTGAATGAGACATAGCCGACTCCTTTCCCCCATGAACGGCCCTCATTATTTTTTCACGACGGCTCCCCTGCCTTGTCCTTATTTTGCGGATCGGGTCGAAAGACGAATCCTGACCGAACTGGCTGGCAAGGACGCCCAATCACTTCACGAGGCCCTGACCCAGGCAGGTTACCGTCGCTCGCACGGTGTCGCTTACGCTCCGGCCTGCCCAGACTGCGACGATTGTGTTTCGGTAAGGATCCCTGTTCGGAGTTTTAAACCTTCCAGAACTCAACGCAGAATTGGCCGCCGAAATGAAGACCTTCTTGTCAGCGAGGTAGCACCACTCGCAAATGAAGAGCAATTTGCCCTGTTCGCATCCTATCAATCCGCCCGTCATGCCGGCGGAGACATGGGAACGATGGAATATTCCGACTACCAATCCCTACTGGAAGAAAACAACATCGATACAGCGCTTATTGAATTTCGGCATGGAGAAAGACTCGTAGCGGGCATAATCATCGACAAACTCTTTGACGGTTTTTCAGCCGTTTACAGTTTTTTCGATGTGGATTTTGACACCCGCCGAAGTCTTGGAAACCACATGATTCTCTGGCTGGTACATCATGCCGAAGAATTACAACTCGATTACGTTTATTTGGGCTTCTGGATCCAGAACTGTAAAAAAATGGCCTATAAATCCGATTTTCGGCCGCTGGAGAAGTTTTCGAAAAATGGTTGGGCCTAAATGAAATAATCAACCCCTGAGAGGGCCTTTTTTATATTTTTCTTTTTTTAGTCGGGCAAATAGTAAATAGTTGATTGAAGTGAAGGCTTTGATGAGGCATCTTTATGCTGTTGAATCATCATACCAGGGAGGATTTTACCCAATGAAACGTAGAGAGGCTCTTAAACTAGGTAGCGCAGCAGCTATTGTAGGCGTTGGCGCGACCTTACTTTCAGGTTGCGAGGAAAAAAAGAAAGAAGAGGCAAAAAAGGCACCCGCCGCACCAGCGATTGTTAAAAAGACCATCGACATGGTCATGGTCGCGACATGGCCACGCGATTTCCCGGGCCTGGGTACTGGCGCTCAGCGTCTTGCAGATCGTATCAATACCATGACCGAAGGACGCATCAACGTTCAATATTTCGCCGCTAAAGAACGCGTCGGTGCTTTCGACTCTTTCGATGAAGTAGCTTCCGGCAACGCTCAAGCTTATCACGCCGCGGATTATTACTGGAAAGGCAAGCACCTGGGTTGGGCCTATTTTACGGCTGTTCCCTTTGGCCTTACCTACACTGAATTTAACGCCTGGATCCGTTTTGGCGGTGGTCAGGCCTTGTGGGACAAGCTGGCCGGTGATTTTGGTCTCAAGAATGTCATGGCTGGCAACACCGGCGTCCAGATGGGTGGTTGGTTTAATAAAGAAATCAATTCCGCTGATGACTTCAAGGGCTTGAAAATGCGTATTCCGGGCCTTGGCGGTGACGTCCTGGCCAAGCTTGGCGCATCGCCTGTTTCCATCCCGGGTGGTCAGATCTACGAAAACCTTGTTTCCGGTGCTATTGACGCGACCGAATGGGTTGGCCCGTGGAACGATCGTTTCATGAAGTTCTATGAAGCCGCCAAATACTACTACTTCCCCGGCATGCATGAGCCCGGCGCGTGTCTTGCGCTCGGTATGAACGCTTCCTGGTGGGGCAAGCTTTCGAAGACGGATCAAACCATCATCGAAGCAGCCGCTAGCATGGAAAATGACATGATGATGTCGGAATTCAACGCTAAAAGTGGCGAAGCATTGACCGATCTGGTGACAAACCAGGGCGTCAAGCTGCGTGAATTCAACGATGACGTTTATGACAGCTTCGGTGAAGCCGCAGAAGAAGTCTTCGAAGGCGTTCGCACACACAGCCCGCTTGCCGGCGAAATCCATGAGAGCTTCCTTGCTGCTCGCAAGAATTTGGGAGCATGGTCGAAAATCTCCGACCAGGCTTATGTCGCACAGCGCAACCGCGTTCTCGGCGTTTAAAACCGAAATGCCTTGAATTTGAGAAAGCGGAGTCTTTTACAGGGCTCCGCTTTTCATTTTCATCGCCGGTATAAATGACGAAAAAGACTATTCGTTGATGACCCAGTCCGATACCCAGGTCGACTATATGCCGTCTCCGATGGCTAAGGCCTTGCGCATGTTCGCGTATATGGCGACGGCTATTGGTCTGCTATTTATATTCAATAATTTCCTGATTTTCTGGCAAGGCTGGCCGGGGGTAAATGTTTTTCTCGCCCATTACGGTCTGCCTGGTCTGGACTCCTTACCCAAACCCCTTGATGGAACGACGTTAACGCTGGGGTGGGTTCAGTTCCTGGTTTATCTGGGCGCTATCGTTGGCAGTATTTTTTATGTGCTGACTTCCCCGGCGCGCTCGCTGTTAGCCGATTCCGAAAGACTCTCTTTTATCGTCGCCTACATTATTCGATCCGCCTTCTGGGCAATCCTGCTCGTCGGCGTCGTCGATATGGTCATTTCGTTCATGCGCGTCGAAGGTTTTCTTGAGAGCCTGTTTGGACTCGACGTTGCGAAAAACCTGGGACGGGCGAGTTATCGCGGCGTTTATATCCATTATCCACTCATTGGTATTGGTTTCCTGATCAGCCTGTTTACCCGTTCACTGGGCTTTACCTGGCTGGCGCTGCTCATCATTCTTGCCGAGCTGCTGATCGTCATTACCCGGTTTGTATTTTCCTATGAACAGGCGTTCATGGGTGATCTGGTGCGTTTCTGGTATGCCGGACTGTTCCTGTTCGCCAGCGCCTACACCCTGATTGAAGAAGGGCATGTCCGCGTCGATATTCTTTACACCGGATTTACCGAACGCGGCAAGGCGTGGTCGAACACCATAGGCTGCCTGATTTTAGGCATTCCTGTTTGCTGGATTATCTTGATCTACGGCATGTGGGGGAAATCGAACCTGATCAACGCGCCCATGCTAAGTTATGAAGTGACCCAGAACGGTTACGGCATGTTTGTAAAATACATTATGGCAGGTTTCCTGATGGTTTACGCCGTATCAATGATGATTCAGTTTATCGGTTATTTCCTGAACAACGCATCGGTTCTGCTGAACGAACCCGGGCACCGCCCTGAACACGATCATCAGAACGTATAAGGCTTTGGCTTAATGGAGATACTCTTTCTTCTGCTTCTGTTGATCCTGTTGATTTCGGCCCTGGCGTCGGGGTTCCCGGTCGCCTTTGCCTTGCCCGGTTCAGCCATCATTACCATTGGCGCGGCCGCCCTCACGGGGCTTTTATTCGCTGGCGACGTCAGCGCCTACTTCGCCCACGGCGATCCCAATCAATGGCTCAACGCCGCGATAACCAACTTTCGCGGCGTCTATTTTGAGGTCGAACGCGACACCCTGATTGCGATTCCGTTGTTCGTTTTCATGGGAATTATGTTGCAGCGTTCGAAAATCGCGGAAGATCTGCTGATCGCCATGGCCCAGTTGTTCGGACCGGTTCCAGGCGGTCTGGGCATCGCCGTTGTTTTTGTTGGCGCGTTGCTGGCCGCTACCACCGGTATTGTCGGCGCGACGGTTATCGCCATGGGCCTGATTTCCCTGCCGGTCATGTTGCGCAACAACTACAACGTCCCCCTTGCAACGGGGACAATCAGCGCCTCGGGAACGCTGGGGCAGATTATCCCGCCATCCATCGTGCTGATCATTCTGGCCGATCAGCTATCCAGCGCGACTGACCGCGCAGGTACCCTGCGCAAGGCGGAATTCCAGGAAGCCACCGGTTCCATCGCCATGCCGACGGAATTCGACCTGACCTCGACCAGCGCCGGTGAAATGTTCCTGGGTGCCTTGTTGCCGGGACTGGTTCTTGTCGGCCTGTATATGGCATATATCCTGGTCTTTGCTCTTCTTAAACCCAGGGAAGCACCACCAGTTCCATTTGAAGGCGACTACGACAAGGCCTTCTTCCGCCGCGTATTTCTGGCCCTGGTGCCGCCCCTGACCCTTATTTTTGTTGTTCTTGGTTCCATCGTTCTGGGAGTCGCCACGGTGAATCAGGCAGGCGCCATCGGCGCGGTTGGTGCCATGGTTATGGCCGGATACCGGCTGATGGAAGGCAAAAAACACGCCTACACGCCAGCGATATTGTCCGTTGCTTCTATTTGCGTGATCGCGTTGCTGCTAGGCAATTACAACATCAACATCAAGGCCGCCAGAACCACCGGGGACATGGTAATTCTTTTCGTGGCTCTGGCGGCGGTTTTTGTCTTCCTGGGCTCTATCGCATGGACGGGTTGGCGGACCTTCAAGATTGAGGATACCCTTGTCGGCGTGATGATCGAGACGGCCAAGACGACATCGCTTGTGTTCATCATTTTGCTGGGCGCGGCCATGCTGACGGCGGCGTTTCGCGCCTTTGGCGGCGAAGAACTGGTTAAGCATTTCCTGACCGGCCTGCCCGGCGGTTTTATCACCAGATTCATGGTTGTGATGTTCGTCATCTTCCTGCTGGGCTTTTTTCTGGACTTCATTGAAATCGCCGTCGTCGTGGTGCCGATTATCGCTCCCATTCTACTGGCCGATACTTCCGCCAACGTGACCGGTGTCTGGCTTGGCGTGATGATCGGGGTCAACATGCAGACCTCGTTCCTGACGCCGCCCTTCGGTTTCGCCCTTTTCTACCTGCGCGGCGTTGCTCCGGCGACTGTGCGCACCTTGCAAATGTATAGAGGCGTCATTCCGTTTATTTTGCTGCAATTAGCCGGTCTGGCGATTGTTGGCGTCTTTCCGTCCCTGGTGAATTACCTCCCCAACCGGGTTAACCTGACATCCGAAACAGCCCCGCCGCCGCGCAACCCGCGCCTGCAGCGATGCGTCGAGGAAATGGTCTTCGCTCAATACGACCTGAGGGAGGACGCCTTGAGGCAAACCATCGAAAGCGCCAGGGCGCTGAATATCGCTTACCTGCCCAAAAAACAAAAAGCCGCTCTCAGCAAGAGCTTCCAGTCTGCCACGAACACCTTTGATCTTGTTGGCAATGTCCGCGATGCCGAAACCGCCCTCGCGGCCTATGTTCCGGACTACCGCCCCCTACATCGCGAAGTGCGTGATATTCAACGCAAGATTATGCGGATAAGAAACGCAGTCAAAACGCAGGAGACGCAACTGCGCAGGACGACTGGGGACAAAAAGCCCATCGAGCAGGAAATCGCCACCCTTGGCGCGCAAATCGAACAACTTGAGCAAGTCATTCCCGCTGAATGGAAAGGGGCTCGCGACGGATACCTGAAACTCGCCAGGGCAGAGAAAGACGCCAGGCGCAAATATCGCAACAATGTCGATGACGCTTATGATCCCATTGCCGAAACCCTGGCGATTATCAGGGACACCCATTCCCTGGATGCGCTAAGGGACCAAATCAGGGGAATTGAGAGCGTAATCAATCTTCCGGCCAGGGAAGCCATGAAGGCCATCGAGGTCGTTGAATCTGCGGTTGGAGCCGTCAATGGCGCAAGCCAGATCAAATCGAAAATTTCCAGGGTCAGGAAAGCCTTGAAGGGTAAAAAACGTAATCCCGGGAAAGCCGCCAGGGAATTGACCGAGGCCCTGAAGATATTTGAAGCCGAAGTTAAATGGCGACAAAGAGCCGCCAGGGAACTGGCCGTCCAGCTTGGTGAATACGAGGCTGCGATCAGCGACACGATCGGCCTGCGCCAGCAGGAGCGCCTGAACCCGGATCAAGCCAGCGAAATAGCCAGTTGCAAGGCCATTCACAGGGATATCTCGCTGGACTTTTAGTCAGATAAACTCGCCGGACAGATACACCGGAGGCTGGCAGAAAAAAACAAGTTGAGCGTGCTCCGCACGCACTTTATTGTCACCATCGGTTGAAGGCCGATTGAGACAATAAAAATGGGCCACTTACGGGGATTATTCATGGAATGGCTAGCAGATGTTAATAACCTGTTTGTGGGCAATGAAACGCTATTTAGTGCCATTGCGGCTATCCTTGCAATCATTGCCGGCATTTCTTTCTTTATAAAAGAAATTGGTTATTTCTTTATAAAAAAAATTGGTGGTGTGTTCAGGAGGAAGCCACCCGTACCCCCTGGCAATCCAACAGATGTTCTTGTTAACAGACTTTTAGACTTACAGAAGGACCTGTCGTCCGCAGAGCAGGATCGCGAAGGGCTGCTCAAGGCTATTGAGGCCCTGCAACAAAACACCGGGCCTGAACATGAGGTAGAGCGGAAGGAGGCCCTGAAAGCCGTAGAAGCCGGAAACACGGAAAAAGCCGAGGCGTTGTTCCAGTCTCTGGCCAATGAAAAAGAACGACAGGGCTCCGCTGCCAACGTGGAAGCCGCTGAATGCTGGCGCTACATAGGCGCATTGGCATTCCTGCACGACACCGAAAAATCTATCCGCGCCTACCATAAGGCCACAGAACTGGACCCGGCAAATGCCGAAGGGTGGAACCAGCTTGGCCATCTACAGTTCCGGAAGGGACTGCTGGATGCCGCCATTGCGTCCTATGAACGCGTTTTATCCTTGGGGAACCAAATAGATAACCTGGAACTTATTGCCATAGCAACGGGCAATCTTGGCAACATCTTTATGACACGCGGCGATCTGGATGAGGCCGAGGCCATGTATCGGAAATCTCTCGGCCTTAACGAAGAACTGGGCCGCAAGGAGGGCATGGCAAGCGCCTTCAGCAATCTTGGCATCATCTTTATGACGCGCGGCGATCTGGATGAGGCCGAGGCCATGTATCGGAAATC
>MPLX02410144.1_pt1 | contig 28101 bp, 20 predicted proteins | sample 1617341 | NCBI WGS metagenome assembly MPLX02 (sample SAMN05944804, study PRJNA350692) | marine metagenome | biome: marine; feature: ODZ; material: water; isolation source: 120 m water sample filtered on 0.2 um supor filter | place: Pacific Ocean | collected 2012-04-08 | depth 120m m | reverse complement strand
ACCCATATCAAAACCGGGGCCAAACACTACTAAACCTGCAGTTTCATCCTGGATCGTATATTCTGAGTTTCCACTCTGAAAGTTTGGGGAAATCACGACTCCCTCTATGGTAGTTCCTATACCAACACCTGCGGAACGTGCTTCAGCAATAGTCATCTCAGAAACCACGTTCACAGATACATCATCAGTTTCAAATTCACCACTGTCATAGTAAACAGTAAGATCAAATGTAAGTGCTCCCCCTTCCTCTGGAGCGGTAAAGGTAGCAATTGGTGTCTCAGCTCCAGACAAGGATACCGATGTGCCAGCGGTCTGCTGCCACAAATAAAGGACAATATCACCCTGAGACGCAGAGCCATCCAAAGTAACGAGATCTCCCGGACTGACAAATTGATCATCTCCTGCATTGGCACCACCCGCGCCAGCCCCTGGGAAGTTAACCATCGCTGTCTCAGGTGCATCCACGCTGATTAAATCAATATAATAAACTGTTGGATCTTCTGAACCACTATATAAGCGGGCTTGAACAATCAGTGCCTCTCCAGGACTCCAGTTCTCCTGACTTGTGGAAAAAGTATGGCAAACTTGACTCCAACCTGAGCCATCAGTGTAATCAGTATTTCCATCGGCAGAACCTTGATAAGAATCGATATCATCGTTTGCTGACCAGCTGCCCCATATCCTAAGTGAGGGGGACGAACCCGGAGTATCATCATATCCATAAAAACAGGCGGTAACTTCATCCCCGGCAGATAAATCAGTTACCCATGCCACAAATGCCTGCGGGGTACCGCTCAGGGGAGCCTCAGAAACAGATAACATGGCAGACCCATCATAGGGATTGACTCCATTGGTTGAACCAACATTCTGTGGATCTGATAAGTTACCGTAATATCCCAGAATAGTACCACCATCTTCCCAGCTGTATGTAGATTGACCATAAATAACAAAAGGCAGAAGTAAAAAAAGAGAGAGCGTAAGAACAATTAATTTTTTCATAATAGCAATTCCCAATATTAAAAAATTTACAAAAAGTAGCGTTTTTTATTTTTTGTGTATGAACAGCACAAAAATCAGCAAATTATTGAAACAAAATTAAGAAATATTTTATTTAATACACGGAAAATGTTAGAGCTATTGTTCCAGACAAATTTGCTTTGACCCAACACCCCTTTCCAGGCTCTAATGAACTTACGTTGGTATAGGTGCCATCAAATTCATAAAAAGTATCCAAGATAATAATACCCTCAGGGTCCTCAATGTCTTCGACTGAAAACTCCTGGGAGATCCCGGTAATCAAGTTCCACCCCTCCAACAATAAAATGTATAGAGTGTTAATTTCCTGACCTGCAATGAAAAGATTTTCAGTCTCGCTGAATCTGAGCCAATATCCATGCCCATTCATCACATTTTCTTCTTCGGTATATACACCATTATAGCCGTACAAGGTCCCTGACACAGACGAAGGAAAAACTGACTGATAATGAGGGTCTTCCACCATAACCGGCAACCCAATAAGATTCCACCCATCGCTTACAGTTACCATAAGTCCATCATCAGAAAAATTTGATGAGCCGGGAGTACCAAAATCCCCGTCACCATAGGATTGGGATGAAGAAGCCCAATTTTCACCCAGTTCATTATCTTCAGGTGGACCCACCAGCATCATACTTGCGCCGGTTGGATCTGGAAATGTTTCTCCGTTATCGTAGGATATTTCGTCTATGATCAATCCTGTTGGATGCTGAATAATAATTTGGTCCCACGTGTTGCCTAGATTAAAATTATTGTAAACATAATTCAACTCGACACCTCCATTTAAATTAACATCTCCTTCCCTGCCTAGAACAAGAAACTCACCCGGGAGAATCAATACTCCACCATCGCTGACAACGCTATGATAATCGCCGTTATTATCTTTCAGAACCAACCCATTAATATTGATCACTGTATTACCAATGTTTGTCAATTCAAACCATTCACCATAAATATCAGGAACAGCGGATGGATTTTGCATAACCTCGTTGATGACGAGTCCCTCTGGTATATCAATAGCTTCCAGCCAAATCTTCCATTCCACAGGGCGGTGATCCGAAATATGATTCTGATAGGTGGAAGATCCCATGTAATCATCAATTCTCAGAGTTTCGATTTCACCAGATAAGTCATTTTCATCAAAAAGTCCGGATGAAATAAGAATATGATCTAACAGTCCAGCATAATTACTCCATGGATAGGAATCATAGTAACTGTTCCCGGCGATGGGTGTTGTAGTAAAATAACTGTTTGGATCTGAAACTAAAGGCCACAGTGAATTACTACCCTCTGGATCATCTATCTCATCATTAAAATCACCAGCTACGATAATATTTGTCTGGCCAACATTTTCAATCTGATATTGAATATAATTTCTTAAAATCTCACAGGAGTCAAATCGCCGTTGCCAACCATCATCGTAAGCTTTTAAATGTATGTTAATTAATTGGAACTCCAACACAGCATCACCACATGACCACCGCAATTCTGCTTTTAAAGGATAGCGGTAAGCAAATTCGTAACCATTGTTTGGGAAAAGCGTCTCATAATCCAATATAGTAATGCAGTCACTCCGGACAGCCAAACCGAGATTGTAACCATAATTCGTATTGATAAAATCATAGGCTGTAATCGCAGAACTCAAATCTTGAAAAGATGACAAATCATTTATTTCCTGAAACACAACTACATCCGGCAATAAATCTGTCAATACCTCATTCAAATAAGAGACCGTATTATTAGATAAAGGAAATTGCTTAACATTCCACGTCATCACTTCCAGACCATCCCAGCTATTCTCAGTGGGGATATTCCATAAATTCTGAGTAGGGACTATGAGGACTGTATCCTGCGGTGGACAGGTTTGAGTAAAAACAAAACCCCAAAATAAAATAAGGGGCCCTATAAAATGTTTGTTCATATCAATTATGAATTGAACCCGTTATTTTCCCTGTTATTTTTTTTCTGTGATTAATTAATTTAATAGTTTCATAGTCTGCCAGCTTATCTAACTCACTCTGTTCCAACAAATCCAATTCTCTCAGTAGTGTCATCATGCCCGGTGGATCAGCTCTCTGGTTACCATCCAATACCTTTAATGCTATTCCAATAACATTTCCGTCTCTCTGGCGAATTCCCAATCCTCTCACTGCTTCCCCTCCAACTTTCGTTACTGCTCGACCAGACATGGCTTCCATAAAATCTGTATCAAACCGTTTCCGTCCCGCAACCAGATAAGGGTGTGTAACCATTGCATCGTATAACCTGGATAAAATTGGGTCACTCCCTGAAGCAAGTTTTTGATATAATAACGCAATGCTATATAGTGACATAAAGGGTGTTGGGGCAGTGCAACCGTCAATCCCAAACTTAAATCCTGATTGTCCGGTATATCGTTCCAAAGCAGAAACGATTTTTTGCTGCACCGGATGCCTAAATTTTATGTATTCATTCAAATCAAAACCCAAATACTTTGCCGTTGCAAGCATTCCTGAATGTTTACCGCTGCAGTTATTATGCAATGGATTAAAATCCTCTCCACCCTTCAGTAAGGAAATTTTAGTTTTTTTATCATAAGGAGAGTGAACGCCACACTTATAATAAGAGGGATCAATATCAATTTTTTTCAGTATACCTGAAACGGTTGAGGTATGGATTTTTTCGCCGTTGTGGGAAGCGCACAGGACCGCCAGCTCATTGTCACTAAAACCAAACGCATCTGCAGCTCCTGTTTCTACACATACAGATGCTTGAAAAGGTTTTAACGATGAGCGTATACAGGTAGTATAATGAGGATCACCGGATGAAAACAATATTTTTTTGTTAGAGCCAACAGCTACTCCATACACCTGGTGAACACTTTCAATTTCTGTGTTCCGATATACCTCACATTTAATGACCAAAATATTACCTCATTTTTCTTGTTTTAATAGTTCTGAAAAAAAATAAATTCCTATTTGTATTCTTGCGGGTACATTAATTTATATTTTATGGCAATAAAACAATTAGCTCCAAAACCTGAGAAATCCCCAATTTATTGTCACCTAACTGAAAGCCATATTGGACTTGATACATCCCTATCAAAAAGGATATTGATCCTGAAACATGAGTGAGATTCTTTGTTATATGAGAAGCAAGGGATAGGTTTAAATTTCTCCATAAAACAGCGTTATTTGCAGAAAAAATATAGTTATCTAATGATGGTATAAAACCACCAGAAAACGAGAAAGTATTCTGTAGCTCTTGAAAAACAGTCCTATGTTCCACAAGTAAATTTCCACTTACAGGCAGTGCAGGTTCTTCATTAATATATGAGTCCATAAACCCAAAATGGGCCAAAGAAAAACCCATCTTCCAGTCCCTGTTAATTGGCTTCAGCATGGAGATGTTTCCCGATAGCCCTGAAGAAGAATGAGTATGTATTCTCAATTGAACCATCCGTAAAAGTACAGCAGTCTGAATATCGTTGAACTGAAATTGAAATCCTCCAGCAACATCCAAGCCAAATGCGGAGTAAAAACTCAGCGGATCATCAGATGGAACTTCATCTCTTAGCTCCAGATTTTCAAACCCTCCATATTTAAATCGCAGCAAACCCTGAGCACCAAATATAGGACTAGCAATACCCACCGATATAACTGAAAAATCTCCATACCAATCATTGTGACTAACAGAAAGACTCGATCTCCCCATCCGGTTTTCCGGAAAATAGATCAAGGCATTTTGGGTCCCATATTTTATTTCGTTAACAGAACCAGGGACATTTAAAAATTGTGACCCTACACCTTTTAGTCCGCCAACACATAACATGAAGATGATTCCTATGGTGTAATGATATTGTGTTTTATATACCATTTTAAAAACTGAATGAGGACGAAATAACATGAGTTATACCATTAAATTTCTGTACTTCATCCACTACTGCTGAATAATCCAAGGTAACACCAAAATTATCTAATTTGAAATAGGTATATCCAAACCCAATAGCAAATCGTTTTTCTCCAAAGCCAGATCTGAACGTAATATTTTCATTTAAATAATATTCTATACCTCCATTTAACCTTTTCCCCAATAACATTGAGTTGTTAGTAACAAATTCCACATCACACAGGACCTGAAAATTTACAAACCTTGTCTTGATTCCTGCTCTATAAATCACTGGGAAATTATCATAATAAATTGTCCCAGTTTCTTCAAAGATTGTATTGGTTTTCCATTGATACTTTGCATTGAGGTTTTGGACAACTCCACCAAGTTGGATAGAATTATTCAGCTTATACATAAGCCCCACGTCCACGCCAACAGCGGTCCCACTTAATTTTTCATCATAAATAGGTAGAGTGTGAGTCATAATTTTAGCATTAAGTCCAAAAGAAATCCTACCCGAAAACTTTTGAGCAAAGCTCAAAACAAAAGCATTTTCTCCCGTACTGATTCTCCCTAAATATTCCCCCAGTGAATTTCTTTCTTCAATACGGTTTACCCCCGCATGAATCCATGCGATCCCTATTCCAGCAGTAGGAGGCAGTTTTATGGTGACTCCAACACAGGACAGCTGTCTGTCCAATGATAATATCTGGTGCCCTGTGGTAGCGTGTCCTTTCTCCAAAAATGCAGTTCCAGCGGGATTGTACACTCCTGTCAGACCGTGATGCGAATCAGCTGTCAAGGCACTCCCAAGACCAACCGCTCTGGCAGTGGTGCCCATTCGCAAAAACGAACCGGGAAATCGCGCAAAATCCTGGCCATTGAGGGTAGATGAAATGGAAAAAATCCCAATTAAAAAAAACAGGCACATATATATTTTATTTTTCATTTTACAACAATTATTTTTATCCAGCGATCCTGCCAATTTTTTTCAGGGTTTAAATAATTGGATATTTTTAGATGTACAAAATAAACTCCATTCGCTACTAAATATCCGCTGTTATCCTTTCCATCCCACTTGAGCTCGCCAGAATCAATGTTCCGGTCATACCTTCTAGAAAATACTTTTTCCATAGCAAAATTATACACCGTGATTTCCGCCCTGCCTATAGGGTTCGGTCCGGTGGAAAACCGAATATAGCCATCACCATTTACTACATTATCCACTGAGGGAGAAAATGGATTGGGATAGGCAAATACCTCATCTTGATCTGTTTCAACCTGATAAATACTCCATGCATTCTCGTTTGGATTTAGCAATCTCGCCACTCCATCCGGTGTCCCCACCCAGAGGGTCAAATTCGGAAAATAAGCTCTATCATCCAGAGCTGCGGTATACACAACATTTGTGAGAATTTCCCGATTATAGTATTCGTTCTGTTCAACCATAGGACTGTACAATGCCCACACCACAGGGTCATCAGGGTGATTAATAATGGTTTTCCAAAGTCCGTTCTCTGAGCTGGCATACACAACTGAGTCTGTTGCTGAAATATTGTAAACCCTCTCACCAATCAAAGTTGTCTCCCACGTATCACCATCATTTGTGGTAAAGCTGACCCCCCTCTGTTCACCATAGCTATCAGCATTCATGGTTGCCGCCCAAATAATACGTTGACCATTCCACACCTGCAATCCCAGCCCCACTACAAAATTTCCAGAGATGTTATGGCTCTGATATGAATAATGCACCCAATCCACACATCCGTTCCCTCCTACAATACCTCGATTGATCCCATTAGCTGTACCAACCCACACCGTATCACTATATGCGAGAACGGAGAAACCCTTATGATTATGATTTCCTCCGCTACCAGGATCTCTTGGATTCAAAAAATAGCCAGGGATAACATTCATGCTATCATCAAAAGTGGTTGCATCACAGGTGTTAAGCTCAATTTGATGATCCTCCGGAAGCGGCATTGGTGACCATTTTGCATTTTCACTTGAAAGCGAATCTACTGATATACGCCTCAACCCTCCTGCCCAGCTGGTGATCCAAGCATAATTTGAGGTGACCGCCAAATCATAGGTGATATTATTGTAGTGAGTTGTAATCGGCAACATATTGAAAAAACCAGTTCCTATGGGCTGAAGAATATATGGTTCCTGAGAATATTCCATAGGCTGCATGTGATGGACCTGCAGAGTATCACTTATAAGATTTGGCCTATCACTATAGAATATCCCTGTACCAAAGTCTCCTAAGTTATCACCAGAGGCACAAGCAAATAATATCTGCTCACCATATGTTGCGATGGCAGAGATGGCATCATTAAGGAGAATATATTCTCCATTATTCATGAACAGGGTGTCTAGCGTAACAATGGACACAGAATCCTCCAGATAGGAAACCCCTCGCCCTGTTCCCAACCAAACAGTAGACTCTCCCTGTAAAACAATTTCGCTTATACCATTGCTTCTCAAACCAGAAGAAAGTGTCTTGAAATTATTGGGTAAACCGTTCAATTTATATTGCGATGGTATGGGCCCTTGAGAAAAACCAAAAGAAAACAGGATAATAAAAATTTCTGGTATGAAATATTTTTTCATTCTACAACAATAGTATGTTCCACAGGTTCACTTATTTCAAAAGAGTTGTCTCTTGCGATGAATTTCCAAAGGAATGTCCCGGTTTTTGTTTGATTTGATGGATTGTCCGGACCAAATATTGGGATCTGAATACTGAATTTTCCGTCACCACTGATTTCATCACCGCTGTAATAATCAGGATATATTTCTACTAGACTGCCATCGTCATACATTAAGATTTGATTTCCGTTGTTTAATAATGTGTCAGGCTCTATATGGAGTGATGTAAACCCACAGCTTAAAATATCACCACCTTCATTTTCATCAAATATATCTGCAGTGATGAGGACAAAATCTACCTCCCCTCCGGGAGGTCTGTGAATTGTATCTGGAGCGGTTATTGATAAAATGATTGGAGGGATATTTTGCAGATAGGTTGTTTGAAACAATTCAAATTTGTTTACACCATAAGTTCCCAAAATTTTATATGAGACTTCTCCAATCAGGCTTGGTTGGATAATATTATTAATTGAGTCCAAATCATTGGAGATTTTGTGGGAATACAGCCCATCACCGTAAATTATGTCACCAAATTTTCCATTATCATTCAGCCAGATAGAATCCGTATTTGCCGCCCCCTGCCCGTACCACTCTACTAACACAGACGACAGAGAGTCTCCCTCAAAATCCATTTTGCATGACACCTCAAAATAAAGGAAATTGGATTCTCTCAGGAATATAAATCGAGGATTGGTTATGGGATCAGTTTTGGCATCCTCCACTGGAAACTGCTCATCGCAGGATGAAATAAGAAAGATTGCAAAAAATAAAATAAATGATAATTTTTTGTCTTTCATTTTAACGATCAAAAATATAGTGATTTATAAGGGTGCCCACCTGATATAGACTCTCAACAGAACAATGTATTGGGGTGTCTTCATGAGTGTGCCAGAAATTTGACCATCTATTTGGATAATTAAAATCAATAATATCTATTGCGGGTATCTGAGCTTCTTCCCAGAGCGGCACATGGTCATCATAAATTTCATATTGCAACTGTTTATCAAATGCGCCCAACTCCAACTCATCAGCGAGCGTCCACAATATTTTCACCAGAGTTGGGTTTTGGGCATAAGAATTTCGTTCTATAGGAAGATGTAGCTCTGAATCACCCACCATATCTAATATAATGGCATTATCTGGTTTTGGGATGGGTAGATTTTTTGCAAAAAACTGAGCTCCCAATGCATAGGAACGAGGGTTTCCCTCAATCCCTAGATCCTCAGCATCAAAGAATACGATATATATTGTTTCGTCATGAGGATTTTGAGCTAAGATACGAGCAGTTTCTAAAAGAACAGCAACTCCGCTTGCTCCGTCATTAGCGCCTAAAATAGGTTCGTTTCTACGTTCGTGGTTGATATCATGGTCTGCAGTGGGACGGGTATCCCAGTGGGCCCCAAGCAATAAGGAATTTTCAGCTGACCCAAAAAATATTCCGACAATATTCGTCATTTCCAACGTATCTGGTCTCCCGGGAATGGATTGACGGAATGGCTGTGAGAAGACGCTATCTGCGAATCCAGAAAGTGTATGGATAAGATAACCTTTACATTGTTCATGTCCGCCTGAACCGGGATTTCGAGGACCAAAGGAACATTGTTTTTCCAAATAATTAAATGCTGCCTCTCCTGAAAACTCAGGTACTGAGACAGTGCACCCTTCAACCAATATTAAGAATACAATAATCACAGGAATACGAAGAATAACAGAGAACCTTAGTGTCAAATAATCTATCATAAATTATCCGCTAATTGAAATATTGATATCAAATCCGAAATCTCTGTCAATTTTTTTACCGGTGGTTTTGGTTTCATTTTCACGATACTCATAAATAATGCCACCACTCACATTCCGGTTGAAGGAATACGAAATACGGGTCCCAATTTTCCAACTGGAAGATAGAGCCTGTTGGGCCAGCTCGGTTTTATTTTTAGTTCCCCATGTCTCACTATTGTTCATGTCAAAATTCAATGTGAAATTCACATTATTCTGAATATCCATATCTTCAAAATACGGAATTGGGATCTTAAAACCTCCCTTATGGTTATAGCTTGCGCTTGTCGTTAGGGATCGATCTTTTTTTAGTGTTAATCCGGTAGGCATCTCATCTAGTGATTGACTCATGTTCTGTCGAATCTGTACGGAGACCCCCTTCCCGAGAGATAGTGACATGCCTATCAAAGGTGAGAAACTAGCGTTGACCTTTCCCTGTTTTTCATAATCCTTAAACGTATCAATAAATGAACTCATATCTAGAAGGTTTACCGCACCAGCATTCACATCTTCAAATTGCCATGACCGTGATTCTTTTCCGCTGAAGGAGTGGTCCAAAGATGCAGAACGAACAAATTTATTCAAAATAGGCCACTTCTCAAGTCCAGACATCCGCATGCTCCATCCGAAAAATGGTAGACCTTGTTCCAGCCTTTCTCCCCAGGGCAAAAAATCCCTTTGGATTGACCTTTGTTCTACCCCTGACCCGCTGATAGTTTGAGAAACATTTTCGCCAAAAGAAAGACTGACACTTGTTTTTTTAGTTAATTTGAACCCTGACCTCAAAGATATATCCTGTTTGTGGTCAAAATTTCCTATGTTGGAACCTATACTGGCAGAATCCTGACTTAGTCCATGGTCCGATTGCCAACCAAATCTATAACCAACCGGGACAGCTCCCTGGACACCTCTTGCAGTTCGATTCACTGTTTCGGTATAAGTGATATTTAGCGGGTCAATTCGGTTAAAAAATCCGTGCACTGCATTCAGAATAAAATTTCCTTTACCTTCTTTATTATCTTTATCATCATTTTCTCCCTCCGGTTGTACACGGGAGCGTGTTCTGCTCCGTCCTTGTGACGACCCAGACTTTTTGCTGGAAGGAGGTTTATACACCGATTCAATGATTTGTGTGAGACTCAACGAAAGATTGGTAGAAAAACGGATCTGGGTCCCAATATCAGCACCATCAATTGTGCTGCTCAATGGTTTGTCCCAACGGTATCCTGCAGAATAAGATATGTTTGGTTTCAAGAAAGATAAAAGTTCAGGATTAAAATTTGTTGTGAGGTTTTCCGTTACATTTGTGACAATACCAGGGTCCATATCCTTAACCGCTTTCCACACATAACCTCGAAAATCATTCATATTGGATTTTGACTTTTGATTGTATTTTATAGTTAAATTGCTAAACATTTTGTAATCTAATCCAAAGGAACGATTCAGGCCTAGATTATAAATATCCGGGGACCTCAATCCAGATCGTGAAAGTTTTTCTGTTAGTTTTTCACTGAAGTCTATGCTGGTATTTACTGAAGATGGTGTGTAGTACATTTGAAATTCACTCATTTTTTTCCCTATCAGGGGAACTGAATTCATCCATCCAAATGGTTTTACATAGTTATCCCTTCCGAATGAATATCCATAACTTAATTTTCCTGTGTATGTCTGATTTTCTTCCTTCTCCATAATTTCACTGGATTTCAGGGACCTGGATGTACTGAAGTTCCCTTTAATATTATCCAACGTTAAACGAATTAATTTGTTATCCGATTTGCTGGACTTTGAGATAGAAGAACTAAAGCTCAAGCTCTGTGATTTTGTCATAATGGAATCTGGAGTGTTACCCTGGTCAGCATAAATATCTGTTCCAGGATAAAACTTTGGACGGGTTGTTAGTCTTGAAAATGAAGAGCTCAGGGGAATACTCAATCCCATCCATTTTGGAAGGAGTTTGTGAAGATTAAAACTATTATTAATCCGTATATCTTCACTGGATTTGTTACTTCCTAACCGCTGCTGGAGCACATGGAAATCTGCATCTTTACGACTGTAAACGATGGAAGTATTTCCCAGGTCAGCTAAATAAAACTTTGACTGCATTCTCATCGCAACTCCTCGATCCTTTTTCACACCGCTCAACCTTAATTCATCTATCCATACCTCTCCCGAGATAGCTTGGCCCGGGTGGTCATTGAGAATCCCTGTTTTGAAAAACTGAATCCTTGACAGAGAGGGCTGTCCTTTAATGGTGATTTTTTTCCCAGTAGAGTCACCAAGTTCGTCAGTAAAAACGTATGTTCTGATATTATCACGTACGATGAGGGTATCGGTATCTCGCACTTTGTTTACATTCTCAGAGTCTTGCACTTTCAGTTTTGTTAACCAGTTTAAATCCAGCTCAATTTTATTTCGGTTCAACTGCTCATCCCATCCCTCAAAAACCGGCTGGGTGATCTCATAGTAATCATCTCCCAATCCAAACCTTAAAAATACATCCACATCTGAATTGTCCGCCTGAATCCAATCACTTGATTTTCCGTAGACATACATTTTCATTTTATCATAGATGAGAAAACTTTTTGCCCGATCGCCTGTAAGAGAAATAAGGTTTTTTTGTGCGGCGGCCTTGTTCCCAACTTGAAGGGAATCAAATTTTAATACTAATGACTGTTCTTTTGATCGAATTTCATTAATACGGTCGTATTCTCCCTTTACACCTTTGGGGGGTATATAGTCAGCATTGTCCTCTGTATTGATAACCGCAATGGAAAAAATACTGTCATTTCTAGTGTAGGTATCTTCAGACATGGGGGACACTCCCAACTCCTGCCACTCATTTCCCACCAACTCTATCCTGGCAACCAGAAGCTTTTCTAGATCACTGGGAATTCCTGACCAAATTAATCTAAGATAGCGAATCTCATTCCACTCAATATTGGAAACTTTACCAAAATGGCTTAGCGGAATCCGATATAAGCGCCACCCGGTGGTAACACCATTTTTCTCCGTTTCACCAGCAAGATAAGATGTATCTGGATGGTTTGGCTCAAGGGAAATAGTTTTAGAAAAATAATCATTTGTTTTATCAATGAATCCAGAGCGATCCAAATCCTCTGTGTCAGGATATTTTCCCCCTTCCTGGATTTGAGTGCCGGTCCCATTGCCTTCCGTACCATTAACCTGTGAATAGTTTGAACTCCCCTCAGAATAGTTCCAGTTATCTCCATTTGGGTCTGTTTCTGAATATCCCGGGATGGGAATGGAGCTGTCAATATCCTCATCTATAGATCCATCTCCATCGTTGTCAATATAATCCCATATTTCTTCGTCGGATATTCCATCTCCATCGTTATCAAAACCAAAACATCCTCCCAAGCCATCCTCCAGCTCATCGAAGCACCCATCCAATCCCACATCCTCATGGTCTTCAAGAAACCCATTCCCAAGAGTTAAACCTGCTTCAGGGATATCTTCCGTGTTTAATGATCCATCACCATTTTTATCTTCACTTATTTTTCCCAAGTTAACTGTTAGATCACCCTTCGTTCCGTTCAACCATATCTCAAAAAATTTGCTCTGGGTCTGGTCGTAATCACCTGAATAAAAAGATGTGGTAATTCCTCCCCAAAGACTATCTGGATCAAAAACATCCTGAAATGGTTTTTTCTCCAGTTTTAAAACCATAATATCTGTGGTCTCATTTTGCGCCCGAACAGATGTGGACTGGTTAGGCCAGATGTCCTTGGTCCTGACCTGTCCATATGGATTGTACCAGTTAGTTTTTAGCCTGTAGTTTTGAGGAAAGGCAATTCCACTAGAATCAAGTGGTGCTGACGCCTCTTTCCAGTATCGCCTTTGAATTGGAGGAGATGATGTTCGTTTTGCCCCCTCAAAATCATCAATATACGCTACGCCATTTGGATCGCCGGTCTCCGAATTATTTATAGGATTTGGGTTTGGGATGACCTGTGCGATTTCACCTTCCAGGGAAAAGGTAGACATTTTTTCTGTTTCTATAATTGGAAGATTATCCAGTGCGCGTGTAAGTCCGTCCATCTCCAACTCATATCGGCCGTTCAGGTCCCAGATAAAGTTCCGTGTTGGCTCGTATCCCACCTCTATTTTTTCGTTCATCACAGACTGGTCAAAAAACAGCGCGGTCGCACCTATAAACGAATTTTTCCCTAAATCCATTTGAGCTCTGCTGCCCAAGATCACTTTTTTGTCAAAGGATACCAATTCGTGTTTATCATACAGTATCTCTATATTCGCATTGGGGTCTGTAGCGGCTTCCCCCAAAACAATTGTCCCTGAAAAATAATCGATTTGATAATCAATCCCCCTGGTAAGTCTGATGCCATTTAATAGAACTTCTTCACTTCCCTCTACCAGCATAAATCCAAGACTAATGGATGAGCTGGGGTTTGAATATTCAGCTTCAATTGTAAACCGCTGGTCACCCGTATATTCAGAGTTGATCGTAGAGGTATACATTTTACCATCACCTAGAGCTGAGTAGAGAGTAACATTCCCATTCCCTTCACCATTAAAATCAAGGGTATCACTTCCTGAAGTATATGTGGTTGTATCTGCTACAAATGGTGATAAAGCCGGAAAGATCAACTCTCCTGTTACCATGTTCACAATATTGGGGTTATCCATATCAATGATGTCATCCGGAACGGCTGTCCCTGTTTCACTGAGGCTATCTAGGCCAAATTGGCTTAAATAGGTATAGCCCAAAGGATTGAGATGACTGGGAGGGGTCAGGCGTTCGTTAACCAATTTAATTTCAAACCCCTCACGGTTGATTTTTGTAGTTCCTAAATAATATACATTTTTAAACATGAGGTCCCAGGTGGGATGATTTGGATGGGGTGACTGAGGTTTTATCATTTTCAATTTGAGTGTTCCAACGCTATCACCAGGAGAGATTCCTGAGCCCACCGTTATAAGGGTGTCTCCGTTGTCCCGATTTACCAACACAAAATGACATCCAATGATCTCATCCATGCTCCGAGAGCGAAGCCGGAAAAATCCCAGGTCTTCACTGATAAAGTATTCTGTATCGCGCTCCATCCTAAGAAAATTTCCTTCCTTACTCTCATCTTCTTCATAAAGAGAGTCTGAAGGGTCAATGTACGCAACACCCACATCTGCGGCAGGGTTATTGCTCAAATCCAGTTTGTACAGTTCAAAGTTAGCTATCTTTGCATTACCAATCAGGTGAAGGCCATTTCTTAAAGGATAAAAGCTCGGAATCACAAATGTGTTTCCCTGATAGGGGAGACCTGTTGTATCTGCAGTTAATGTATCAGATAAAATTCCATTCCGAAACCATTCATGAACGAAAAAATACTGGTTCTTTACATATTCATAGTCCTTTATCCTGGTTGTCTGGGCCTCCGACCCTCCTGAATATCTTTGCTGTTCTTTTTTTGTTTGTTCTATGGATGCAATGGACGTGATATCTATAGGGCCAATCTTAGAGATCCCCTTCAACCCAAATAATCCTTTATTCTGGCCTGAAAAGGTCACATATTGTGTCGCGGGAAGAGACAGAGAAATATTTCCCGCTTCAACCTTTTGTATGATATCGTCTTCCTCTCCCTGATAGCTGATACGTATATTGTTTTCCCAGTCAAAATCCCGCTCAGAATCCTGGTCCATTAGAACGGTGATCCTGTCACCCACCTTTCCTTCAATATTTAGGTTCTGGCGCTGGTCAAATTCGATGTGTGTATTTTGCGTTTCATTGATGCTGGAACGGACAAGCTCCTGGTCCTGAAAAACAAGTTTACCGGATATATTTACATTCCCTCTTACTCTCAGCGAGGCCCGCCCCAGTTTACCCATTTCCATTCCTACGACCTCTATTGACCGGGTTCCTTTCCGGGAATCCCTGCTTTTGTCCGAGGTCCCTTTCAGCGCAATTTCATGTAATTTTTTACGAGAATTAAGGCGGACTAATTTTGTGAGATACCACTCAAGAGGAGCAGTAAAGGGAATTTTATAGATTCGTTCATCCAGTGTTTCGGTGAAGGTAATGGATGTCCAGTCCGGGTCAACAGCTATGGCTGTCTTTTTCTGTCCAAAAGAAACTTCCATCAGCCCAATTGGAGACCTGAGAGTGTCTCGATATACTCCAAAAAATATTTCCTTCTGAAACGGATCAACAACGCCCGGCATGGAAATCCTGAACCCATACCCGCTGAACATGGTTGTATCCTGAGCAGCAATAATATCTGTCGGGACAACACAAAGAAAGACCGATATCAGGACAGAAAGTGCCCGCCCTAAATTAGTTACCATTTTTATCTGATTATTTTTGATTGTATTAAGAAAATAAAAACGATATCGATCAGTCTATAAAATACTCCCTTTTTTAAAATAATTATTGAATAATGTCCAACAGAAGTTTACGAAATTTTCCCATTGCCTGTCCACGATGACTTAATTTGTTTTTTTCTGCTGGTGTCAGCTCTGCCATTGTTTTTTTTAGCTCCGGAATGTAAAACACAGGGTCATATCCAAATCCGTTCGATCCCCTCGGACTTTTAGTGATAATTCCTTGTATCTCTCCCTGGGTATAAAGTTCCCTCTCTCCGTCTGTATAAAAAATAATAGTACGGAACCTGGCTGTTCTTTTTTCAGAGGGTGTGGATCTCAGTTCGCTCAGTAATTTCATCAGATTATCTTCATAGCTAACTTTGTCCCCTGCATATCGTGCAGAGTAGACCCCCGGCGCACCACCCAAGGCATCTACTTCCAGACCTGTGTCATCACCCAGACAAGGTAGATTTGTGATCCTGTTGACTGTATCTGCTTTGAGTTTTGCATTTTCATATAACGTAGAACCGGTTTCCTCAATATCTCCTATCTCAGGAAATTGTTCTAAAGATATAACCTCAACCGGACAGTCATCTAGAACAGATCTCAGTTCTTTTTCTTTATCGATATTGTGTGTAGCAATGATTAATTTCAAATTTAAATTTCCCATTATCTGGGGGGTCTAAAATTTAGAGATAATCCCCCTTTAATAAATAAACTAGAAATTAGTCTTTTACCAATGCGAACCACCCTTTTAATTTCATGGTCAGATTTTGACCAATTTAAATACAATCAAAATGAATTAAGTTGGTAGGCTTGGTAGCTCAGTTGGTAGAGCAGAGGACTGAAAATCCTTGTGTCGCTGGTTCGATTCCGGCCCGAGCCACGCTCTAAATCCTTGTATATATTAACTTACAGGGATTTATTTTTTTATCTGAAAATATCAAAAATGACCAAAATGAGCCATTTTGGAGCATTTTTAGGCACTTTTGGGCACTAAACGGGCACTAAAACTAGATGGATTCGACTGAAAATTGTGGTGGACTTAGTTAGGGGATTTTCGTCTCATCCCTAATTCCAAAATATAAACAAAAGGGTAAAAACAGGACTTAACCCTTAACATTTACCGAGAATAAACCGATAATAATAATAGGGACAGATAGCCATTTGGGATAGTTGTGCCTGAAAAACCACATACACAATATTTTATGGATTGAAAATGAATAATGGAATCTTAGGAATAAAAGAAGTAGCAGACTATTTACATATAAAAGAGCAAACCGTGTACCGGTTGGTTCAGCAGAGGAAGATTCCAGCCTTAAAGATTGGCGGTCAGTGGAAAATCAAAGAAGAGCACCTGGATATGATGTTTGAACAAATTCTCCAGGAAAAATTAGACGAGATTCAATCCGAGTAAAAAACCCCAGCAAGCATTTCTGTATTCTGAAACTCTGGTAAGGCCATTCTGCTTAGATCGATTTGATCTAAAGTGGTGTTTAATCTTATAAATATCTCTTTAAATAACTGCTTAAAAATTTAATTTACCCCATCCCCACTTTTTTCAAAGAGGTGGGAGACAAAACCCCCACGAATGTGGGGCTCAACTTTGCTTTATTTATACAAAGTGTATTTTTCCTTTAGTTCTTTATTAATTGCTTTTGCATCACCCGTAATTCTATCCATCAATGCCCAAAAGCTGTTGCCATGATGTTTAATACGAGTATGGGCTAATTCATGTAAAATGATATAATCTTGTAACCTTTTAGAAATCTGAGTCATTAAAATATTTAGGCTAATGTTATTTTTTGCAGTACAACTCCCCCATCTGGTTTTCATCACCTTGAATCTTAATTTATTATACTTAAAACCATGCTGTTTAGCTAAATCATCAACTCTTTTGGTTAGATACTTTTTGCGAGCAACTAAATCTTCACAGGCGAAAGTATCTAAAATAGGAATTGCCGTTGAATTAGAAAATTTTGCTAGCTGCTTTTCTATCCAATACTCTTTTTGTTCTGCAAATTTATGTGCTTTTTCAAAATCTATACCTACTGGCACAGCTACTCTTATTTTCGAAGGTGACTTAACAGAAATGATAATATACTTGGCACGATAGCTGCGTTCTAATAAAACATCACCTACTTCAGAGAGAGTTATTATTTTTGATTCAGCCACTGAAATGCTGCTCTACATATTTCATCGCTTTCATTCCAAATTTTGAAAGTTTAACTGCTGTTTTATTCTGAATCATCGGCTCATTACATTTTGGGCATCTACGATTATACTTACACCCTATCGTTATTCTCTCAGTCACATTTACCAGACTTAACACATTTTTGCACATTTCTCGCCATCAATGGCAGCAGAGATAATTCCACCTGCATAACCAGCCCCTTCACCGCAAGGATATAAACCTTTTATTTGTGAGTGTTCTAATGTCACACTATCTCTAGGAATACGCACAGGAGAAGATGTTCTGCTTTCAGGAGCATGAACCACTGCTTCATTGGTAAAATAACCCTTCATTTGTTCGCCTATTTGGCGTAATCCTTCTTGTAAGTTTTTTGCAATAAATTCAGGGAATATAGTGTTGATCATAGCTGATGTTGTTCCTGGTATGTAAGAAGTTTTAGGAATATCAGTTGATAATATGTTGTTAGCATAGTCAACCAACCTTTGAGCAGGTACTCTTTGTGTTTCACCTGCTAATTCCCATGCTGATTGTTCTATCTCTTTTTGAAATTGTACACCTGCTAAAGGACCGTATTTTTCATATTTTGCAAAATCTTCTACTTTTAATTCTACTACTATCCCTGAATTAGAAGTAGAGTAATCTCTTTTAGATGGCGACCACCCATTAGTCACCACTTCGCCTGGGCTAGTGGCACAAGGAGCAATTATTCCTCCAGGGCACATGCAAAATGAATAGACGCCTCTACCACCAACTTGCTTGACAATTGAGTAAGGAGCAGGCGGTAAAAATGCACCTCTAGTCTTGCATTTATATTGTATTTGGTCAATCAGTTCTTGAGTATGTTCTACTCTTATGCCAAAGGCAAAAGCTTTTGCTTCTATTGCTATTCCTTTTTGGTGTAATAGTTCAAAAATATCTCGAGCAGAATGCCCAGTTGCTAATATGATTTTATTGGCTTTAATTTTTGTTCTGTTTTGTAGTTCAACCCCTTTTACGGCATTATTTTTAATACTAATATCTATTACACGGCTATCGAAAAGTACTTGCCCTCCATAATGAATAATTGTATTGCGAATAGCTTGTATGATTTTGGGTAGTTTGTTCGTGCCAATATGAGGGTGAGCATTCACCCTAATCTCTGGAGTTGCACCATGCCTAACTAATACATCTAATACCTTATTTACATCTCCTCTTTTCTTAGAACGTGTGTATAGCTTTCCATCTGAAAAAGTACCAGCACCGCCTTCGCCAAAACAATAGTTAGAATCCTCATTAACAATATGTTTTTTTGTGAGATTAACTAAATCTCTTCTTCTGGACTGCACATCTTTTCCTCTTTCAATAACAATGGGTTTTTTACCATTCTCAATCAATTTAAGAGCTGCAAAAAGGCCAGCAGGTCCAGCTCCAATAATAATCACTTCATCTTTCCCATTTACGTCCTGATATTCAGGAAAATCTTCTACTCTTGGTACAAATTCTTCCTTGATATAAACAGCAACTTTAAGATTAATCTTAGTTGTTTTTTGCCTAGCATCAATAGATCTTTTAAGAATCTCAATATGTTTGATCTCAGGATTAGGAATATCCAGCTGTTTTGATATAGTTGTTTTTAGCAAATTTGGGGTTGATGCCACTTCAGGTAGTACTTGTATCTGTATGGTATTTATCACGATTCAAAAATACAGATTGTGATTAATAAATAGGTATTTCTAATTTTTTTCTTTTGGGCACTAAAACTAGCTGGATTCAACTGAAAATCGTGGTGGACTTAGTTAGGGGGTTTTGGGAATAAAAAAACCCCATAGGAATGGGGTTACGGATTTTTTTGTTGATACAGAATTAATTAATCCTGCAAAGATATTCTCACCCGCTTTATGCTTTTAATCATGATAAAAACGGTAAAACTTCATGAAAATGTACAAGTATACTCTCATTAATATTATCGTTCATAATTGATTTTTCTTAAATATTATTTTATTTAATCAAATATTTACCCCACCCCTACTTTTTGACAAAGAGATAGAAAAGTTTAATTTTCTATTATGGTAATAACACCAGAGCTGTTTGTTTTAACCCAATATCCTCTCCCCGGTTCTAAATTTTCTGTGTTTAAGTACCCACCCGAACTAAACTCAAAAAATGTACCGCTAACTATTAACCCCTCAGGGTCTTGAATACTATTAACGTTTATATCTGAAGAGATACCTGTAATCAAATTCCAGCCTTCATTCATTTCAATGGAAATCGATGATATTGGAGATCCGGTAATTTGAGCTAGAGCTGACTCAGAAAATTGAAGCCAATAACCAATTCCCTTAAATAATTCAGTTTGGGAGATATAGCCCTCATTAAAAGAAAATAGTGTACCGGGAATCGCTTCAGGAAACAATAAGGTATACTCAGAGTTCTCTACTTCCGCCGGTAGTCCGACCAAGTTCCAGCCAGACGGATATTCAATCACAACCTCTTCTGAAAGAAAATCGGTTAATTTATATTCTAAAAAGAAGTCTATCAATTTTTCACTGCTGTGGAACCCCCAGCTATAGTCAAACCATATATGCCCACCATTTTCGACTTTGAAATGGACGAACTTAGTTGACGAAACTTCACTTTCATAAAATAATATATCTACATATTCATTGAGCGTTTCAACATATTCAATTGTGAGGTTGTTTAGATCACCCCAGAAATCAATTGATTCGCCTACTGTTAGTGAGCCATCAAATGAAGGAGGATAATACCCCACAACTCCGTCCGCGGTTCCATGAAAATGAATAATAGGAATTTCTCTCCCATTATCACAGCTCTGGTTATTGTTTAACATAAAATTACCGGTTACTGAACCAAAAGCTGCAATCTTTTCAGATAGATCACAAGCCAACTCATATGCCATATAACCTCCGTTAGACATCCCACAGGCATACAGCCGGTCCAAATCAATATCAAAATTGGAAGCAATGTCGTCAATCATCGAGCTAATGAATCCTACATCATCAAATGAATTCCCATCCCAATTTGCACCCACATTCCAAGATGTTATCCCCTGATTGTTAGTCATCCCTTGAGGATAGACTACTGCTATATTTTGTGGATGAGCAAATTCATCCATTTGAGTATAATATTGTTGTTGCGATGCGCTGCCTGTATAGCCATGCATATTGATAATTAGTGGACATGACCCTAGGGAATTATCAGGATATGACATCAAGTATGTTCTGATAACTCCCCCATGGTTCAACTCAAACCATTGACCACGTACGATGGTTGTAACAAACAGACTAACTAATATTGTGAATTGATAGATTTTAATTTTCATTTATTTTGATCAAAATTATAATTCACTTATTAATATTTTATTTCTTCACCCTGTCTATACTTTTACAAAGAGGTTAAATATTTTTTATTAATGAAAAAATAGGCTATCCAGCTCCGCCGCCGCCGCCACCAGAGCCTCCACCACCGCCAGCAGACGCACCTCCCCCTGAACCTGAGGCTGTACTCATGGTAGATGATGTTGCTGAAATCATAGTATTAAATGAGTTAGCGAATCCATCGTGAGAAGTATATCCATCTCCATACCAATGGAAAATATGATTAATCTCTTTTTCAGGGATATTAGAAATCATTTGTTCAACCATTTTACTCTTTATACCCAAAACAGTACTGTACAAGAGGTAATCACTTATATTGTTAATTGAATCTCCTATATCTAATTTATTAAAATGACCTTTTTTTAGATATTTTTTTAATCCTATCCATTTTTTATATAGAATTTCACCCTCAAGTGTGCGATGAACTATAGCAAATGATAGCAACAATATTAATATAGTTGTAACTCCAGAAATTATTGCCCATGGTCCAAACAGAACTATAAAAGGTATATTACATATACCTATACAACCCGTTAGGAAAAACGAGTAATTCATCCCCTTGATACTATTTTTATCCCACCACTGCTCATCCTCTGCAGTTGATTTAACTAATTTCTTCCACTCATTAAAAAATTTTGTAAATGCCTTTGTACTTTTCTTGATTTCCTTAATTGTAATTGTATTATTTCCATTGGCGAGTTTATTAAATATAAATTCTAAAAGTTGATTTTCATATTTAAGTAAGGTTGACCTATTTGAATCCCAGACATCCCTATCTATTTCCCATATATATTCATCTTTGGTTTTTATTTTTCCAAAAAAACTTTTCTTTTCAACCTTATCTCTTTTGATGTGCATAATATTTTTTCTTGAAAGGTCAAATATCGTTGCGATCAGAGAGTTTCCATAGATTTCACGATTTGCTAGTAAATATTGCAATAGAGCTGGAGCAATGGGCTCCGGGATATCTGATGAAATACCTATTTTATAAGGCACCTGGGGTCTTTTCCCAAATTGACCATAGAGATATAACCAACCAAATAAGAAAGTAATACAAAAAATAATGACAACCCATTTTCCAATTTCCCATCTCTCTACTTTCTCTCTTTCCTTAATAATCGTGTTCTGCCTTTTTTGATTTGCAACCTCTACTCCTTTTGTCTCTTCTACTATAATTTGACTTTTAACTGAATTAGGAGAAATAGGAACTTTAAAAAATAAATTTTGAGGATATATCGCTCTAATCTCAAAAAAAGTTTTTTTGGGGAGATTGTCACACCAGGCTTTAACAATGCCCTCTGGGGTTATTTTATATTCGGCCCACAATGGCCCATGCAACCACGCCTGCAGGTCATACTGAGATATATTTACTGGTGGTAGAAGTGTTATGGTTACACTCTCCTGACTTTTCCTCCAATCATTTCCAACAAACTTATGATAGATCGTGGCCGCATCATTATATCTTTCAATCAAATCATAAATAATATATTTCAGGGTAAATGTTCTGGATTCATTTTTGGCCTTGAAATTCCATCTGATTTCTATGTGGTCATCACTTTCAATTATTTGATAGCTACCCAAATCTTTTTGGCTTGATAAATAATAATAACTCTGACCTTCAGATACCGATATATTATCGTATCTAATCCCCTCTGATTTTTTTAATTTTTGGAATGCATATTTAAATGATCCTTTGAATTTATATGTTCGATTCTCAGTTACATCTACACTCCCATCTTCGATAAGCTGGCCTATTATATCAACATTGGTTATATAGTATTTTTTATTTTTTGAACCAAAAATAAATACGGGAAGGAAGAATAAAAGAAAAACTAGTTTATATTTTTTCATATTTCAATCTACAAAACAAAAAAGCCTCTATAAAAGAGGCTTTCTAAGCTATTATCGATGTAGCAGAATCCTTCCCCACTAATCTTTTTCAGTCATTGACTATTATCATCTACTTTTTCTGAATCGTCTTCGTTTTTCTTATCGTCAGTTTTTTCTAACCTATCGATTTCTCTTTGTTCTTTTTCTCTTAATTTTGTTATAAAGGATTTCTTGTCTTCAGTTTTCTTATGTGGTTTGTCTTGATATTTCATCATTTCTCCTGCTTGATCTTCAAATTAACTAGTCTCCACTTTTTTGAAGAGGTGAATATTACTAAGGTATGGAAGACATATTATTTGCATTATTCTTTAAGTAAATTACCAACAATCTTTCTTCCATGATATGCTGTTTTTTCTCCACCGGAGGAAAGTATACTGGTAATACCAGTAATTGATAGCAATTTTTCTATTGAATTAAAAATGTCGGAAGTGATATCAATTGCCTTGTGAAATGTGACTGACATTGGATAAGCTTTTTTAACCAACCGTTCCGTAGATATATAATCTATATTTTTATCTGATTTTAATAAGCCAAAAACAACTTCAGTTATACCGATACTTCTACACATTTCGATTTTTGATTCCATCTCCATTATTTCCTTTTCATTATAAATAAAATTTCCTTTTCTGGGTCGTATCATAACTTTTATAGGTATGGACAGAGACATAATTAATTTTTCTATATTTTGTTTTGAAGGTGTAAGACCATCATATTCTAATCTATCACAGAGCTCTACCCTGTCAGCACCTCGTTTTTCAGCTAAAATTGCTTCTTCAACCGTTTCTACACAAGCTTCTTTTGTTATTGAATTATATCGATTCATTCTAATTATTCATTGCTTTATCGGGTACATTATTATATCCTTCTAGAAAATATAAAATCTCTTCATCACCAATTTAAGATGAGGATAGAGTAAAAAGCTTATTAAAGAGTGTCAAAAAAATCTATATCTATTTTGAATTATATTTCCACAATTGTAATTAAATAAATATTATTGGAACAATTTTGGGTTTTTAAATGTCTATAGTTACTAATATAGATTTAGACATAAGAAATTTTTACATAGCTCATGTCATAGATCCATTTTTTAGTGGAGGTTCTTTTTGTCTACCTTTATATTAGAATTATTGACGGAGCTCTCAATTACCTCCTTGAACTGTTTCATTATACTCCTTTGGGAGCTTCTCTTTTTTCTAAAAGATACACATTTTTTAGAAATATTGGATTTAGGGAATTTTATAACCCTTAATGACTTAGTTCAACAGCACCATCTTCTTGGTTTGAACAAACTCTCCTACTCAAAAAACAGTTTGAGCTAATAGGTTAGTCATCATGATGATTGTGATTAGGTTTACTATGCTCATGGATATGATTAGAATGTTCGTGCTTCTCATCTGTATGGTTGTGATCATGTTTTTCTATATCGATCTTTTTTTCAATCTTCTGGTGTTTATCAATTCCAAAAAACCCATTTAACTGGTAAATTAATAAGAAAACACCTGCCGTGATTACTCCCCAATTAGAAAGTTTAGATATTATTTCAAAATATTTGCCCCTTATTAATAGTAACAAGGGAAATACAATAGCTAGAACCGCAATCTGACCAATTTCTACGCCTACATTAAATGACAGTATAGAATAGATTAGATTGTTGCTTCCCAAATTAATTTGTTGGAGTCTTGTCGATAACCCAAAACCATGAATTAATCCAAATAAAAAAACCATCAAAACTAAATTAGGCGGGTTAAAAAATAACCATTTTTTAAATCCACCTAAATTTTCAAAACCTTTATAAATGACACTAAAAGCAATGACAGCATCAATTAGATAATAGTTAGCGGTAATTTTAAACAAAGTGGCAAAAACAAGGGTAATACTGTGCCCAACTGTGAATGCTGTAACAAATTTTACAATATCTGAAAAACGTGTTAAAAAGAAAATAACCCCAACAAGGAATAAAATATGATCATACCCTGTAATCATATGTTTGGCCCCTAAATATAAATAATCTGTCAAAGTACCATGAATAATTTGAGTTTTATCGGACTCAGAAACCCCATGTGAAAATATTATTCCACTAGATATAAAGAATAAGATTATTTTACGAAAATCAAGCATGTTGAAATTAAAAAAACAAAAAATGCACCTACAATAATATCTTGCTGACATTATTAATCCCAATTAATATATTATATATCTCTTGAAATTCAGATTTTGCCATTATTTCAATTTACTCCACCCCCACTATTTTACAAAGAGGTGAATAGTGTAGCTTGTTTCTCCAATGATCATGGGCACTAAAACCTCCAGGTTCAACAATACCCATAGAGCCCTTGGACTGAATATCCTTATCCGGCACAATTCCCAGCCAGCGTTCACACCCGAGCCTGATGTGGTTCACGAACTAGTGGGACATGGAGCTATGTTGGTGGAACCGAATTTTGTCATGGTCAATCGGCTTTTTGGTAAGGTCTCCACTACAGCAGATGATATATTGACCGAAAAGTTAATTCGCTTATACTGGTGGTCAATTGAATTCGGTTTGGTAAAAGAAAATAAAAAAATCAAAGCCATCGGTGCAGGCCTATTGTCTTCTATAGGTGAGTTAGGTTCGATCGGTGAACATCCTCATCTACCATTTGATCCTGAAGTGATGGCAAAGACGGATTTTGATCCCACCCAAACGCAGCCCTTTTATTTTTGTGCTGAGAGCAGTGAAGTTGCCGTCTCAAAACTCGTCGAATATTTGAATGTATATCTAAAGTAAAATCAGGTATTTATGCATCCATTAGAGATTCGTGATAGTACCATTATTATAAAAAAAAATCCGCTATCTGTCTATCATTTAGCGGATTTGTAGGACTATAAAAAACAAAAATAAATTAGTGTTTAATTGAGCTGAATCTCCCTCAGTTTTTCCTGAAGCATTTCATCAAACATCTTGTCAAGATGTTCAGCTTTCACTTTCCATTGACCACCTATCTTTAAGGCTGGAATCTTTCTCTGCTGAACCAAACGATAAACTGTCTGTTCTTTCATGTTCAAATAATCAGCGACTTCTTTTATTCCTAAGATTCCATTATTCATTTTTTATCCCTTAAAAAATTATATTTGTGGTCCTTTTATAATATCTCACTTTAAAAATACCACATAAATCTGATGGCCGAAAGTGACCCGTGTTCATCTTTAATATCGGACAATTATCTCCAATTTTTAACTGTATCATATACTATTAATTGTGTGTAGAGTAATCACTAAGAAAATTGAAATATCTAGAATAAAATCGAAAAAGATATATCAGTAATGAATAAACTAAAGTAGTCTATAAATTTTAATAATAAAATCGAAAATAAATAAAAGAGAAGTTTTCACACTTTTAGAAGTATTTTCTTCGTCAAATGGTCAAAAAAAATAAAGTTTAACTAATGTCTGAAGTCGCACAATCCATTTCCTATTTTGACCTCATCTATATTATTATACCTGTCCTTATCGTCATTTATATCTTTTTCAAATGGAAGTTAAATTTTTCTACTGTGCTCTATGCACACACCCGAATGTTTATTCAACTCATCGCTATTGGGTACTGCCTTAACTATATTTTCGATAATGATCATCCAATTGCTATTTTACTTATCCTTGTTACCATGATCTTTATTGCCGGATACATTGCACCGAGACCCTTGAAGAAAAAACAATTTTTCAATTATTTATTTTCAACCATTTCCATCTTCATTGCAGGATCAGTTACACTCTATATAGTTACTCAACACGTAATAAAGATCAGCCCATGGTATAATCCAAATTTTTTAATTCCCCTAGGAGGAATGATCTTTGCTAATTGCATGAATTCCATCAGCCTTGCAGCAGAACGTTTTGAGAATGAGATCGGAAAAGGGCTTACCTATGAGGATAAAAGGAATATATCGTTCAGGGCATCTCTCATCCCCATCACCAATTCCCTGTTTGCAGTGGGACTAGTCTCTCTTCCGGGAACCATGACAGGCATGATCCTTTCCGGAATCTCCCCAATGATAGCGGTGAGATATCAGATCATGGTCATGTGCATGATTTTCGGTTCTACCGGGATATCATCTGCCATATACCTGGTCCTCATGAAAGACAAGGAAACATTACCGGGGTGACCTATTTCAGGAGCAGCATTTTTCCGGTATGTATTTGGTCCCCTGCCTTCACATGGCAGAGATAGATACCAGCACTGACATTTTTCCCGAACCGGTCCCTCCCGTCCCACATAACCCTGTGTGCTCCAGAGTTGAGTCTGCTATTTTCCAGGACCCTGATCTCCCTTCCAGTAATATCAGTAACAGAAACCTTCACCTGTACATCATAAGGAATCTGAAACTCAACATGGGTAACAGGATTGAATGGGTTGGGATAGTTCCGATCTAAAGTAAATCTTCCTGGAGTTAATGAGTTTTCATCAACAGAATTTGTCTGCCCCTCTATAACGAACCAGGATGGCAACAATCTGTTACTTGTAAATTCAGATGATGGACCGTCCGCTGTAATCTTATCCGACAATGCCAATGTACGAAGTGTCGTACTGCCATCTCCATCCGTTCTCTGAAATATGAGATGGGTGTCATCAGGAGAGTACCGGGGAAAACTTGATTTCGATCCATTGTATTCAATCCAACCAAAACCTCCTTCAAAAAGGTCACGAGCCATAATCCATACCGTTTCTGAGTTCTGATCAATATAATCCAATACGAAATAATTACCGTTGGTCTGAGCAAAAGAAGGATTCCCCATGCTGATTCCAGAGGGGAGTGCACCAAATACCGGGAAAATAATCTCATTTACTACATCCAATATGGCCACATCCCAGTACTCCAGGTCCGGTCCATCGTTCTGGGGAACTCTGTTGAATGCATCATAAATGAGGTAGGTACTGCTGGGGTCAAAGTCAAGAGCATCAGCATAGACCACCACCTCTGAGTTCACACCCTCAACCGTTGT
>MPLX02134052.1_pt1 | contig 28104 bp, 29 predicted proteins | sample 1617341 | NCBI WGS metagenome assembly MPLX02 (sample SAMN05944804, study PRJNA350692) | marine metagenome | biome: marine; feature: ODZ; material: water; isolation source: 120 m water sample filtered on 0.2 um supor filter | place: Pacific Ocean | collected 2012-04-08 | depth 120m m | reverse complement strand
TGTAGCGAAATGAACAAAGAGATCTGGGCCTCATTCAAGCGCGAAGGGATCACCATACCGTTCCCGCAATCCCAGATCTACCCAATGGAATGGCCACCGGAAGCCTTTAAGCCCATGCAGCAATCAGCAGAACAAAGCCAGCAGGCAGAGACTTGACCAAATAACTGAAGTCGGCTCAAAATCATTAAACCATCTAAACCATTCAGGCAATCCATAGGCAAGCCAACCCGGCCTTCTCAAGCATTGTTGACAGCCTATCTAGGCTTAAAGCAGCAAAGACCGCAATGGAGTCGACATGGACCTTAGCCCGCAGCATGAGGCCAATCCACTCAACTTAAATGCCAGCCATCCTTGGCATCACGACTTTCTGGATCAGTCTTCATTCCTCAAGGGCATAGCCAGTAGCGAAATCAACCTGATCGCCACAGATCATCTGATTGTTAATGAAGCCATACAGACCATGGCCGAACCACTCGAATTGCCAAGGGTCCCTGGTCAGGATCAAATCACAGGCACTAATGCAGCCCTGAAGAGTGCATCCAAAGCCACAACCCTTGGAGATGGTATTACGATTGATTCACTCGCAATAGATGGTAACTCAGATCAATTTTCAAAACGTTCAAAGCCTACATCTTTCACAAAAGAAGCGAACAAAGAGCAGACAAAAGACTTCAACTGGGAAGACACTAGTGATTTCAACGATGCCAGCCAAGGGCTACTATCAGAAGGGATGGCTGCGCCTGTGATAAGGGATGAAAACGGCAAAATAGTCTGGAATATGCGCAAGTATGTGCGAAAATTAAACTCTGAAGAAGCACCTGATTCTGTAAATCCAAGCCTCTGGAGGCAACAGAAATTAAATTCAGAGTATGGGGTTTTTGAAGTCACAACTGATCCTGATAGGCAAATAGGTATCTATCAAGTTCGAGGGTTTGACTTAGCCAACATGAGCCTGATCAAGGCTCCAGGCGGCTGGATTGTTGTGGATCCCTTAACAACAGAGGAAACCGCAACTGCAGCATTAGAAGCAGCCGAAAAATACATCACCAAAGAGAGTGCCGGCATTCGATTTAAGGCCAAAAGAATCAAGGCCGTGATCTTCACCCACAGCCACGTCGATCACTTTGGTGGAGCTGGGGCTATCTTAAAAAAGCTTAGTCCTCGCCGACAGGAAAAATTACAAGTCTTCGCACCAGATGGCTTTCTTGAAGAAGCCACCAGTGAAAATGTTATTGCTGGAACAGCCATGGGCAGACGAGCCATCTATATGTATGGGAAAAGTCTGACCATTGATGAACAAGGACATGTTGATGCAGGGCTTGGCAAAGGAGTAGCTACAGGAACGATTGGAATATTAAGTCCCACGGATATCATTGACAAAAACACAGATATTGACTCGCCAGAAAAAGTTGCCGGCCTAGAAATTGTATTCCAATACACACCAGATTCAGAAGCACCTGCAGAGATGACATTTTTCTTTCCAGAACTTAACGCTTGGTGTGCAGCTGAGATTGCCTCACAGACAATGCACAACATCCTCACACTGCGTGGAGCAAAAGTCAGAGACGCACTTGGATGGAGCAAATACCTCAACGATGCACTCTATATCTTTGATCCAGAACAAAAAGAAAGCCCGATCAATGTCGTCTTTCAATCGCATCACTGGCCCACCTGGGCCGAGAGTGAGGATGACAATTCCAATGTGATCAATTACATCGCATCCGAAAGAGATAAGAATAAATTTATTCATGATCAATCCGTGAGGATGCTGAACAATGGTCACACATCTATCGAGATTGCTAATGAGCTAGAATTGCCGGATTCTCTTGTAAGCACATGGTCATCACATGACTACTATGGGACATTAAGTCACAATTCAAAGGCTGTATATCAACGCTATATTGGCTGGTTTGATGGTGTTCCTGCGAACCTGAATCCTCTACCCCCCGCTGAAGAATCCACAAAATACATCGACGCAATGGGTGGGCAGAACAAGGTCTTAAGAAACGCAAAAGCATCTTACAGAAAAGGTGAGTATCGCTGGACTGCAACACTATTGAATCATGCTGTATTTGCAGATCCAGACAATAAATCAGCACGCAAGTTACTGGCCAAAGCATACGACCAATTGGGCTATCAAGCAGAATCTGGTCCTTGGCGTGATTTCTATCTCACAGGGGCAATGGAACTTCGCCAATGGCCTGAAACAACTGGATCAGAATCCGAGAATGCTATCGATCTCGTCTCTTTAATGCCAAAATACAATTTCTTTGATGCCATTGCTACAAGAGTCATCCCCGGGGAAGTACCCAATGGATTGAGCTTTAACTTTATCTTTACAGAAGACAGCTCTGAATCAAACTCAAATGAATACTTCCATTTATCACTTTCAAATGATGTTCTGAATTACAGAGCGCTTGAGATCAATTCCGAAAAGGATCTCCCGGAAGCAGATCTCACGATAACAAGTTCCTGGCAGTTTGCCGTTGACTTAATTGTTGATCCTCGTGCTGCCTTAGACATCTTGGACGAGTTTCAAATGGAAGGACAGCCCAAAGACAAACGAAGCTTCCGGAAATTCTTCAGAAAACTTGATCAGACAACGCCTGACTTTGCGATTGTCAACCCCTGATGAAAATACTCAACAGCTGATGGGAGCTTCAGTTCAGGCGCAAACCTTTAAGAGCGTATGGCCAGAAGCCTGAGGATGATGCAGCACGCCGCTGCATCACTCAGGCTTCCGCCAAGGGATCGCCACAACAGAATCCAGCACTGTCCAGCTGCTTTGTGCAGAGACAATCCGCTCTGTAAGAGCCAAGGCATCCATGGCTGAGGCGATCTGTTCAGGCAGAAGAGCAGCATCGCTGCCCATCGGCATCACCAACACTGCAGATTCAGCCGGGTCAGCAATGACCTGAAGCCCAGGGTCCTCCAGGAGACGCTCAAAGAAAATGCGCCTCAAGCGCGCCGTGAGCTTTGGACCAAGACTCTCCGCAAAAAGTTCCAAACCCTCACGCTCCCCAGAGACTCCGCAATTGAGAGCCATCCAGATCAACAATTTGGCCCAGCTGTCTTTTGTCCACAGTGGCGGAAAGCTATCCCGGTGCTGGCGCACAAGCTCGGCCAGTGCAAAATCGACCAGTTGACTCTGCAAGCGGGTGGCGATGGCGTGATCCATGGCAGACATCCTCTCCTCCAGACGGCAGAATGTTGGAGTGTCTCGTCCGGCAGGGCCCATGACCCTGGATCTGAACGATCCCGAACTCGAATTTTCGAATTTGGTGGATGCCTATATCACCTGGGTACTGGCAGTCATCAACGATGAAAAGCTCGAGGCAGAGGAGGAACTCCTCACCGATGACATCGCCGAGGATGCGCTCAATGCGATGCGCTTCCTGCCAGGTGATGTGACCAATGCCATCGAGACCAGCCTGGCTCGCGTCTATGACGTTGATGCAGAGGAACTGGCCTCGTTGCTGTTCCCCGAAGACTGAGTCTCAGGGGCGACAGGGCCCAGACAAGCGACTAGGACCTGAGCCGCTGTGGTGAGGAGCCTGAGTGGCATTTGCCGCCAGCACCAATGACGGCTGATCATCCCGCATGGCTGTTGCACGCTCATGGCTGTTGAGCACTCATGGCTGTTGAGCGCTCATCCCTGCGAGCAGGGATCCCCACTGCGCAAACAAGCCGGGCAGTTTCTGGCTGAGGCCCACAGTTCTGGAACTGCAGACGCCACGATTGCAACACTGAGACCAGCTCACCCCAATGCCCTGGACAACTGTTGACATCCCTGATCAACAGGGCCGGGTGGCACTGATCACAGGTGCCAACAGCGGCCTCGGTCTCGAAACAACAAGGGTCCTGCTGGCCAAAGGCGCCACCGTGATCATGGCCTGCAGATCCCGCCTCAGGGGGGAAGCTGTGAGACAGAAGCTGCTGCATGAGCACAACTCCGCTTGTCTTGACCTGCTTGAACTCGACCTTGCCGATCTCAACAGTGTGCGGCGAGCCGCAGGGGAATTGCATCACAACTATGGACGCCTCGACCTGCTGTTCAACAACGCCGGTGTGATGGCACCGCCAAGACGGCTCAGCGAGCAAGGCTTTGAACTTCAATTCGCCGTAAATCATCTCGGCCACATGGCCCTGACTCAACTTGTGCTGCCACTGATGGAGACACAGGCATCGGCAAGGGTGGTGAGCGTGAGCTCCGGAGCCCATTACTTCGCCAGGATCAACTGGACGGATCTTCAGGGAGAGGTGGCTTACAACCGTTGGCAGGCCTATGCCCAGAGCAAGCTGGCCAACATCATGTTCGCCCTTGAACTCAATGGCCGTCTGCGCAACCGCAACAGCTCCGTGTCCTGCCTGGCCGCCCATCCCGGTTTGGCACGCACCAATCTGCAATCCAGCTCAGTCGCCGCGAACGGTTCCTGGCAGGAAAGCCTGGCCTACAAGCTGATGGCTCCTCTGTTCCAGAGCGCTGCCATGGGTGCACTCCCCCAGTTGCATGCCGCCACAGCAGCATCAGCCCTTGGTGGTGAGCTCTACGGCCCCGGAGGCCCGGGCAACCTCAGAGGATTTCCGACCTTGTGTCCCATCGCCCCTGCGGCGCTGAAGGCCGATGAACGCGAGCGACTCTGGACGATCAGCCAAGAGCTGTGTGGCTGCTGAAATGCCAGGAGCTGCTGCTGAGCAGAGAGGGGTTACAAGCCAACACTGAGCTTGCAACACTGAGAGGGTCGCCATCACCCGTCTGCGGCGACTGTGCAAGCTGATGCCCACCTCGCCCACCCGCAACGACATGGCGCGGCTGGCCCCTTATCTGGTGGCCAGGACCAGGCGCGGTGTTGTGGGCAGCAGCCGCTATGCAAGCAAGCTGCGACAGGCCATTCACGACGCGGCCCAGGATCCGTCACGAAAGACCGTGCTAATCAGCGGTGAACCCGGCCTTGAGAAGGACAACCTTGCCGGCCTGATCCACTTCGGCTCCGCAGACCGAGACAAACTGTTCCTGCGCTTCAATGCCAGCAAAATGCGTGCCGATGGGGCCGAGTTGTTCGGCAGGCCAGGCAGTCAGGAGCCAGCGCTACTTGACACGCTGCCGGACGCCACGCTGCTGATTGATTGCATTGACCTGGCCCCAGCTGCGCTGCGCTCACGTCTGATCGGCCTGATCAGCAGCCCCCATCCGAACTTCCATGGCCGGATCATCTTCACGGCGGAATCCAGCATGCCTGAGCTCAAGGGCCTGGCCAATCAAATTCGTGTTCCACCCTTGAGAGTGCGCCGCTCTGACCTGGGTGAATGGTTGCGATACAGCGTGCGTCAGCAGAGCGGAATGTTCGGCTGGGATCAACCTCCGAGCATTCCAGACACAGTGGTGAAACGCCTGCAGAGCCATGATTTCCCCAACAACATCAGAGAGCTCGAAGCCCTGGTGGAGCGAGCCCTGCTACAGGCTCGCAAGCAGGCCGTCGCCAAGCAGCACAGTCCAAGCCAAGGACCTGTAGCACTGCCAGCCGCCCTGCCGGAAGAGGTGTTCTGGGTCAATAGCCGCGAACGGACACTGCGCTTCGACATCTGGGCCTGGAAGCCCCAGCTGCGGGACTTGATGCGTTCTCAACGGCTCTGGCAAGTCCTGCTGTTCGCCGTGGTGAGCTGGCTGTTCATCGCCGTGAATCTGGCTCTCTGGATCGGTCCTCAGACACGGGCCGACAACAGCGTGATGAAATTGTTCTGGGGCTGGTGGTGGCCTCTGATCCTGTTGACATTCCCCCTGGTGGGACGACTGTGGTGCGCCTTCTGTCCCTTCATGGTGTGGGGAAGCATTGCGCAAAGCAGCAAGCAGGCCCTGGCCTCCCTCAGTGAGCAACTGGGCTGGGGGAAACAATGGCTGCGGCTGAGGCCATGGCCCCAGCAGGACAATGATCGCTGGGGAGGCCCGTTTCTGGCGGCAAGCTTCGCCTTGATCCTGATCTGGGAGGAGGTTTGGAACCTCCCTGACACCGCCTGGCTGAGCAGCTGCCTGCTGCTGCTGATCACCGCAGGAGCGGTGGTCTGCTCCCTGCTGTTCGAAAAGCGGTTCTGGTGCCGTTACCTGTGCCCGATCGGCGGCATGAATGGGCTGTTCGCAAAACTCTCCATTCTTGAATTGCGAGCCCAATCCGGCACCTGTGCTGGCAGTTGCAGCTCCTACGCCTGCTTCAAAGGCGGACCGAAAGAAGGAGAGGGAATGGCCACAGCCGGCTGCCCCCTTGGGACCCATCCAGCCCACCTGAGGGACAACCGCAACTGTGTTCTCTGCATGAGCTGCGCCCAGGCCTGTCCCCATCGTTCGGTGCAACTGCGCCTGCGACCACCTGCTGCAGATCTGCAACGGGATCTTGAATCTCCGGCAGGTGAACGGGGTCTGATCCTGGTTCTTGCTGGAGGCATCACTCTTCACCACTGGGATCGCCTACTGGGCTGGCTACCCCTGGCACCGGATTCTCTCCAGGCCGGCCCCCTGCTGGCGCGACTGACGTTTGCAACTCTGGCCCTCAGTCTGCCAACTGTGCTGGGGCTGTGGCTTGATCGCCGCTGGCTCTACAGCGGCTTACCGCTTCTCTGGGGTTTGCTGCTGGCGCGTCATCTACCGATCGGAATGGCTGAGGCTGGAACCTTGTTGCCCCAGGGCTGGCCATCCTGGAGTGCGGATACAAATGTGATCAACTTCTGCCAGAGCCTGGTGGTGGCAACAGCCTGGGCAGGATCTGCAGTGCTGTTGAGCCGACTGATCACCCGGAGCTGGTTCCCATGGATCCTTGCCAGCTCTGCCCTGTTGATGGTGGCCCTGGGGGGCCGATGGCTGCTGCAGGGATAAGCGCAAGTGGGCTCAGCAGCACGCCGGATCCGCAGACAACCAGCGTCCAACAGGGCCAAAAAGAATGACAGCAGCCACCAATTCAAAGCGATCAGGTCCATAGCAAGCCGTTCAGGCATAAAGCTCAGCTAAAAGACGGGATGAATGCATCCAGCCATGCCCGCAGGCAATCCTCAGCTCACGGCAAAGCAGATCCAGCTGCTGGAGGAATTGCAACGCTTTGGAGATGAAATGAGCGGCCAGCAGCTGCACCGTCTCCTGCAGGAGACTCCCTACACGATGGGGTTGGCGACGGTCTATCGGCATCTGCGCCAACTGCAGCAGCTCGGCATGGTCCGTTGTCGCCATCTACCCACCGGAGAAGCGCTGTATGCGCCCGTGGATCACGACCGCCACCATCTCACCTGCGTGGACTGTGGTTGCACCCAGGCGTTGAACCATTGCCCGCTCCATGACATGACGATTCCGGACGACCAGCAGCAGGATTTTCAACTGTTGTTTCACACCCTGGAATTCTTCGGCCTTTGCAGCAACTGCAGAAAGCAGCAACAGTTGCATGATCTCTGACTTGATTTCGCCCACAGCGATGGGAGCCGTCGTCCGAGCAGAGCCTGGATCAAGCTTGAACTGAGAGATCCCCGCCCCAGCCAAGACCAACCTTCGCAGCTCCGCCCTAACCCTGATCTGCGACTTTCATGCCGAGTGAAGCCAGCGTCAGGATCTGATCCTGGAAGCAATCCAACCAACGGCAGCTTCTGAGAGTGCGATCACTCATACTCAACAGACAGTGACAGAATGGATGAATAAATGTCTGAAATAGCACCTGGCTCTGTTCAATTTTCTTTTACAGGAAGAAGTGAAGATCCGACGATAGCTGTGCCATTGGCTCGTGACCAATGCCCCCTTCAGGACAGGCAAGCGGCAAAGGGGATAACAATGATCTGCCAAAACCCACCAACAAGGTTGAGCGAACGCTTCAACTCACACGGGTGAGAGATTGGTGCATGGAACGCCTCTCCGATCTGTCCATGGAAAACCGACTGAGTGATGCACGAGCAATCACCTCGGAGCATCTGGAACTGCTCGAAAAAATTGACGCCCATACAACCTTGTGGATGATTATTGAAAAAACAAAACCATGAGCAACCATGCCTCCAGAAAACGCCAGGAAGATCCAAGGGATCTGCTCCAACCCAAACGGACTGGGCAAGCATTGCGAGCCAGCACGATGGGCTGCACTGCTTAGAGACATGGTGACAGGCAACTACAACTCGCTGCCAAAATCACAAAGCCGCCCAGCGCTCGCAGCCGTTGGATCAAGCGAAGGCAACAGGGCTATGTGCCAGATGATACAAGAGCTGATGCATCGTTGTTCGCCGCTGATTGATCAGCCAAAGTCATTGATGCAGCATGGATTAGCGGGGAAGCTCAGAAGTGTTCACCCTGGTTCACGCCTCGACAGCAAAGCAGTGGGAACCCCAGAGAGGGGCACAAAACTCTCAAAATATGTTTGAGCACATTTAGTGAAAACTCTGGAATCTGTCCATCAACTACAGCTGACTGAGAACCAGACATTTCTGTTGGCTCCACCTTCAGAGAAACACCGTTTCGTGCGTCTGCGCTTCACTCAAGGAGTCGCAAGACTGGCCTGCTCATTCGGCGAACTCTTTCCAGACATCACGCTTGCCTTTTGTGGTGAACAGGAGGTGAAATGGCTAAGTCTTCCCTTCCAGAACAATTTCATCCTTGAAGCGATGAGCACGAGTTCTCTTGAGCTGCAGTATGAAGATCATTGCCTATTGGAGCAGGATCTTATCTGGGAATGGTTATTTGATCTGCACCTAGTTCGCCATCCCGTTGGCGCCGAAGCAAGAGTTGCAGCATTACTTCAACTACTGGTGAATCGATTCGGGATCAGAAGAAGCGATGGCTATCTTTTACCTTTTGTACTTGGACATGCTCGAATGGCAGAGCTGATCGGAGCGACGCGTTCAACTGTGACACGTCAAATAACTCTATTGCGACAGCAATCAGACTTAAGTGTCTGCGAAACAAGCGGTAGATTCATCCTTTCTGCTCGGGTCATCGAAAACATGCCAACGCCAAGGCCAAGATGGTGAGCAGCCACCATGTGGAAGTCAGCAATGTCTGGTATCACTACGGAGATTCTCCAGATGCAGGCTGGGTCCTCAAAGATATCGATATTCAGATCAACCCAGGGGAGCTGGTAGGCCTCCTGGGACCTTCTGGATGCGGCAAGACGACCTTGCTGCGCCTGATCGCAGGGTTTGAACGGCCGATCCAGGGCACGATCACCATTGATGGCAGGCAAGTTGCCAACGGAAAGCAATACATCCCACCTGAACGACGAGGGGTAGGAATGGTGTTTCAGGATTTTGCCCTGTTCCCCCACCTCAATGCCTGGGATAACGCCTGTTTCGGACTGAAACGGTCGCAAGATCAAGACCGTGCGGAGTGGCTGCTGAAGCTCCTCGGTCTGGGGGAGCTTCGATCTCGTTACCCCCACGAGCTTTCAGGAGGCCAGAAGCAGCGCCTGGCACTGGCGAGAGCATTGGCCCCTGGAACCTCCCTGGTCCTTCTCGATGAGCCTTTCTCAAGCCTTGATGTAGCTGTGCGGCTGCGCTTGAGAAGCGAATTGTCAAACGTGCTGCAAACATGTAACGCCAGCGGGATCATTGTCACCCATGATCCTCAGGAAGCAATTGCTATCTGCGACAGGGTTGCGGTAATGGCAGATGGTGACATTCATCAATACGGAACACCATGGGATCTGCTTGAGAGGCCAACCACACCATTTGTAAGCAAGTTTGTCCTACAGAGCAACCTGCTGCCAATCTGGAAGGATGGAGACAGCTACTTAACACCAGTAGGGCCTGTATCTATTCCCAATCATCTACTGGCGTCAGAAACAAAGAAAGAAGTGATGGTCGATGAAAATGCCCTCCAGATCGAAGAAGATCCTTCAGGCAAAGGCGAGATTCAAAGTCGTGAGTTCCATGGTCATCACTGGATGCTGATGGTTAAATATGGAGGGCATACCTTTCGCATCAAACATCCGCTGGAAAAAGCCGTTGAAGCAGGGGACCACTGCAATGTCATGCTAAGGCTTAATCAGAAAGGCATTTTCTATCCAGGTGCGATTCAAGGGCTTTTAAACTAAACAACTCAACAAAAAATCCCCTGATTCCAGGGGATTTGATCGATAAAACCCGTTTTGCCAAACCCTAATGAATCAGTGATTCATGCACTGATTTTCGCCTGATCCATGCCATCTAAAGCCCTCTCAATATTCCTGAAGTCGAATCCCATAGCACGCAATGAGTGCCAGAGATGTCCCTGCAGGAAGAAGAAGCCAAGATAGAAGTGAGCATTGGAAAGCCAGCCACGCGCGGTGTGGACATTATCTGGCAGGGACACTGTGTCGGCGAAATAGGGAGAAACATCAAAACTGAGCTTCAGGGTCTCTCCATAAAATTCAACTGGATAAATCGTGGTGTTCACCGAGCACCAGAATGCCGTGATGAAAGCCATTAGCGCAACACCAGCTAGTGAATAAGAGAGGATCGCTTCCCCGCTCAAAGCACTGATCTTATTGAAAATCCCATAGGGCTTGGAAATAATGTGCCAAATGCCTCCAAAAATAAGCAGGCATCCCAGGAAAGCATGACCACCCATCACATCCTCAAGGCTGCTGATCGTCATGAAGGTGCCTTGATAATTCCAGATTTGGCCAATATCGATGTTCGCCTGAACAGTCCGAACAGCGCCAATGGAGGTATCCCAGATCCCGTGATACTTGGCGTACTCAACGAACCAGACGCTCCCGAAGCCAAGAAACATCAGATGATGGCCAAGGATGAAGGTGAGTTTATTTGGATCATCCCACTCAAAATCAAATTTCCTGGCGCGACCCTGAGCTTGCTTGAGGTCGCCAGGCAGTAAAACGGAGTGCAGCAAGCCGGCAGCTCCAAGCACTGCAGAAGAAATCAGGTGGAATGCTGAAAACTCGACGTAATTGGTGGTGTCAACGATCACACCGCCATCTGCCATGCCGATGCCCAGTGTTGCCAGATGGGGAAGCAAGATCAAGCTCTGATGCCCCATGGGCAGGTTGGGGTCGTAGCGGGCAAGCTCCCAGAGCGTGAAAGCACCAGCCCAGAACATCATCAGACCAGCATGGGAGAGATGGGCGGCTAGGAACTTTCCTGAGCGCGAAGCAACACCTGAGTTACCCGCCCACCAGGCATAGGTAACTGACGGTTTTCCATAGGTCTGCACAAATAATTTGCGAGGCCCATTAAAGGTATTCAAGTGTGCTCTTATTTATCGAAAGGTCTTCACATTGCTTTTAGCGACTGTGGCGAATGTGCGAGCCCGTGCAATCATTGATCACCCCAAAAAGTAAGAAGTCAGCAACATCTTTAGCCAGTACATTTGGTATGTGTGCTGCCTTTGACAATTTCAAAAGGCAGTGAGATACACATTTCAGCAAAGTTGCCGAGTCGTCTTGTTGGCTGCCAATCGATTGGCAAAACAGCTCGGTGAGGAGAAACAGAGCAATGGAGACCAGATCCTCTTGGTTGATGGCCCACCAGATCGATGCCAAAAAAATCAGTGATCCACCTATCCGATCCAATCCAATCAAAAAGCAGCTTCCGGCAACTCATCTATATCTATGCAGCCAAACCTGATAAAGGAAGACAGAATTCTTGCCAAGTTAAAAAACGACAAAAAAAATCCCCTAGATGCTAGGGGACAATCTTGATGTTTTTGCCTTAAATCAAGCGTATTGATTCAGGACAAGCTCATCGGATTCAGACGCTGATTTTAGCGCTATCCATGTTATTCAGAGCCTTCTCAATACGCTTGAAGTCGAAGCCCATGGCACGGAGTGCATGCCAGAGGTGACCCTGCAGGTAGAAGAAGCCCAGATAAAGATGAGCGTTGGACAGCCATGCGCGAGCTGTGTGACCATTGTCTGCAAGGCTGACGGTGTCACTGAAATAGGGAGAGAAGTCGAAGCTGAGCTTCAGTGTTTCTCCGTAGAATTCAACTGGATAAACAGTTGTATTCACAGCACACCAGAAAGCTGCGACGAAGCCCATGTAAGAGACACCAGCCAGTGAATAGGAAAGAATAGCTTCACCGGAAAGCAATTCTGATCCTTTAGCCTTGTCATAAGTGCCGAATGGACCTGTAACGATGTGGAAGATGCCGCCGCCGAGCATTAAGAATGCAAGGAAGACATGGCCACCCATGACATCTTCAAGGCTGCTGATGTTCAGGAAGGTACCCTGATAGTTCCAGACCATTCCGAAATCAACGTTGGCCTGAACTGAACGCACAGCGCCAATCGAGGTATCCCAGATGCCATGATATTTGGCATACTCAACGAACCAGACGTTCCCCAAGCCAAGGAACATCAAGTGGTGACCAAGGATGAAAGTCAGTTTCTTGGGATCCTTCCAATCAAAGTCAAACTTCTTGGCACGGCCTTGGGCTTGGCCAAGGTCGCCTGGAAGAAGGACGCTATGCAGCATGCCGCCAGAGGCGACAACGGCTGAAGCAATCAGGTGAAATGCCGAGAACTCGATGTAGTTGCTGGTGTCAACGATCACACCACCGTCACCGACGCCAATTCCGAGTGTGGCGAGATGAGGGAGAAGGATCAATGCCTGGTGACCCATGGGCTGTGAAGGGTCGTAGCGAGAAAGTTCCCAGAGGGTGAAAGCCCCTGCCCAGAAGAACATCAGCCCGGCATGTGCCAAGTGAGCGGCCAGGAATTTACCTGAACGCGAGGCTGTTCCTGAGTTTCCAGCCCACCAGTCATAAGTGACTGACGGGTTTCCATAGGTCTGCACACATTGTTTGCGAGGCCCTACTAAGGTATTCTTTTGGCCTCAGACATACCAGAACTCTTCACATTGCTTTTAAAAGCTGTGGCGGATGCAAGATCCAGTCCAATCATTGGCTACCCTGAAAGGTACGAATAGAACAAGCTTCGCAACCGGTGAGCTGGCACAACCACTCCGCTGACAGGCCACGACAGGGGGAATGGCCCAGAAGAGCAAATTACTGACATGTGTGCTGCTGCATGCTCTCATCCCTCTCTAGCTCCATGCATTCCATGGACGACGAGCCACAAACACGAGCGGCTCGAGCAAGGGCGGCGATGCAGCGACTGATTCAATAATTATAATTTCAACCTCTTGACGTAAAGCGAGGATTGATCACTGATTCAGGCCCATAGCTAGAAGACCCGAATCACAGCAGATCATTCATGCAGCAAAATCAATCCATAAAACCAAGACCGTACGCGAAAAGGATGTGAGCTTGGCTGTGCAAGCTTGTGACAACGCCACGAAAGCGATCAAAGCAGCGGCCTGGTTGCGCGAATAGCCTCTTTGGCAAACCCCTCTGAATGAACAATGGCTGAAGAGTTCAGCGAAGCAAAGATTAAATGCCAGCCAAATGTCTAATAAATGAGATAAAAACATCAATTGCAGAGCAGCATCACCAAGAGGGTCGATGCCAAAGAGCTAGATTTTTGATAATCAGAAATAGCTTGCAAGCAATATTGAATTGAAGCTTTGTTATGCGGTTCATCAGAGCTTCTGAGGTCGTCAAACAACACAAGTAACCTCCAAGTCAAGGGGTTTATGACGATCGCAGATATACGATGCTCAGGCGCTGTGGACGCAGGGCACTATCTAGGCGGAAGCTATCGATGATGTAGATCAGCAAAGAGCTAGCCAGTAGGAATGTTCACGTCAAAACTGGAAGCATCAATTCACTGTTGATGTCAATGAGATGAACTGCAAGAGCGATTGAAAATAGACCATGAAGGGCCGCTAGTTTTTGCCGCAGTGGCACTTACCTCCTTTCCATTTTGAACACTTCTGCTTTTTGCAACTCTTCTTTTTCGTTTGCTTAAAACGCTCACGCCCAGAACCAATCAGGCTATTGAATTGGCCGCAGTCGTCTTGACGTGCCATGGCGACAAAAAGGGCTTAAAGCTATTGAAATTGATTCTCACTCTAGCAAGTCGAAATAGCACAACACAGCAACGGGTCAGCCAAGGTATCATTTATCACATGAGCAAGTCTTAACAGTCTTCTGTTGCGGTTTGTGCCGTTGCCCTTAATCCGCTCAACCATGAACACATCCCAGTCCACAGCAGGTATTGAGATAAAAGCCGGACCCGCCGGAAGAGCCATGGCCCAAGCCATGGAAGCGGACCTGGTTGAGGCACTTCAACAACACCTCAATCTTGAGCGACGTGCCGCTGCTGCCTACTTCGCAATGGCAATCTGGTGTTCGGAACGTGAACTAAGGGGATTTTCATCATTTTTCAGTGATGAATCACGCTCAGAGCAAGAACATGCAAGTAAATTCGCTGATTATCTGATTGCCAGAGGGCAAACGGCAAAGCTCCATGATCTGCCTGCTCCCAGACAAAACTGGAACTCACCAGAAGAACTTATGGCGGCTTCCTTCCAGATGGAAGCCGATGTAACAACGTCTCTACATCAACTTTATTCTATGGCAGAACGATCTTCTGACGTTCGAACAACTGTTTTTCTAGACCCAACAATTGACAACCAAATCAAGTCAGAACATCAATTTGCCCACTTACTGGGACGCGTACGTTTTGCTCAGAACCAGCCGGCGCCTATGCTGATCATCGATGGTGAGCTAAGTGAGGAGAAAAACATGCCGTCAGAGCTGGGGTAATTCATTTAAAAAGGGGTAATCCAATAAACGTTGATTCAGTTAGAAGCGAAAATTGAAAAATCCCTTCAGGCAATGAATTACTAAGCCTCAATAATGAAACAAAAACATGGAATAAGATTGACCATTCAATTTACCTGAAGCCTGCGACTAAATCGCAGAGGGCGACTGCAGATTTCGATTAGAAAGTCTATCGAAAGCTCTTCATAGCCACCATCATTTTTAAGTAGCTGTGCGACTTTTTTGATCACTTCCTGACGCTCCTTTAACGCCTTGAACTCAGCAAACAACCTTACAGACAAGCGAGCATCAAGACATCTAGTATTCGAGTCAGAAAAGACATGACACCTGGAGCGAATGCGTGATGCTTCCCGACAAAGACTCGCCACCAGACTATCTGAAATCAAGAATTTAGTTGGCAAAATCATCTAACTTCAGGCCGCGAGTGGTGCAGATTCAATCAGCGAAGGCGCAAGTCTGAGTGTTGATTCTCCTGAAGGCACAGACAAAAGATCAGCAGAGCGAAGCCGAGAGATAAGACGCGTTGAAGTCACTCGTGTAGACCCTATTAATTCACCAATTCGCTCATGGGTAAGACGAAAGGGAAGATCGCACCAATCACCGCAACGGCGACCGAGGCGATTAACCAATAAAGCAAACAAGGCCTGCAAGCGTTGCTCTGCATTACCGAGATGGCGAATGCGTAATAACTGTAATGTCCACTCATTTACAGCATCAAACCCGTGGCCTTCTGCCACTTCTGCGTCGCTACGGAAACAAAGCTGGGTCAGAGCTTCTACGCAGACACCTTCGCTACAGAGGCGATCTGTACGAAGCTGGTCACCAGGCTGCAAAAAAGCAAGGGTCATGCCTTCTGTTTCTTCACAGGGGCAATAGACCCGAGCGACACCTTCAAGAACTTCAAGGCAGGCTCCACCTGAACGGGCTGCGGGGTCAATCAGGATCGACTGACCGGGAGGCATCCGCACGGCAGGAGCTGGATCGTCGGGGAGAAAGCGGAAACTCATCGCAAGCGCAAGGGTCTAATTGAGAAGTGGTCTCAACCTAAAGGACAACCCGAGCTTTTTGCAAGCGATTCTCAATTGCACAAAGGCTGTTGAGAGGGAAAGGGGACTTGATCGTCGCGCAAGCCTCAAATGCTACGGGCGGAGGTGCGATTTCGCCATTGCAGCAAAGTTTGTCTGATTAAGCGCACAAAAAAACGAGGAAGTGATACGGATATCACTTCCTCGCGGTATCAGAGATGTTGTTGGTGTCCCCAAGAGAAGAAGGGGACTTGGCCAGTGAAATCAGGCTTCCTGGCTGATTTGTGATGCCCAGGCCTGGAGGCGCTCATCAGAGAGGTCAGGCTCGGAGTCTTCGTCGATCGGCAGGCCACAGAATTTGCCATCTACAACACTTTTGGAAGAGTTGAAGGTGTAGCCATCAATCGGAACTGCTCCGATCATCTTGGCGCCAGATTTCTTGAAGGCAGAATAAAGCTCTTCCATCGCATCTGCGAAATAATCTGAATAGGAAGATGAATCACCAAGACCCAGGATTGCCACTGGCTTTCCTGATAGGTCGAGTGAAGGTATCTCCTCTATAAAGGTGTCCCAGGCAGTGCCTGAACGTCCTGAATCAGCACCTGTGTTCCAGGTTGGAATGCAACAGACAAGTGCAGCAGCGGAAGAAAGTTCAGATGCTGAATCAATAGAATCAACGTCTTGAATCTCTGAACCATCAAGAAGATCCTTGAGACGTTCTGCTATGTCCTCGGTTTTGCCAGTGGTGGTGGCGAAGTAGATTGTGAAAGCCATGGGAGTGGAGATACGCACTTGTTTTAGCTTTTGCTCACAGCCGCCCGCAAGCAAAAGTCAGCAGCATGCTGTGACATTGGACACATCGAAATGTAACATGGGCAACCTTTAGGGCTGACCGGGATGTGTCATTGGCATGCAGGGCTAAATTCTATTGCAGTTTCAAGAAACTGCTCAATAAACACTGCAGCTGCCAGGGTTCCAGTCACGAGCATCTAAACCATTCTACCTACGTCTTTAAGTGCTGAGCGTTTGTGTTGAGAGTCAAACCTTCCATGGCATCGAATGTGGCAATAGCCTCACTGCATCGACGGTTTACTGAGATCGGTCCATCGACAGAAAGCCGATGATCACTACGGTAAGGGCCCAAAATTATACTAATTACTGTTCTCAGAAGGCTCAAAAAAGCAATTTGAAGTTTTGATCTCGAAAGGCATCATTAGAATAATGGCGGTACAATTCAAGAGATAATTCCTTAGATTTTATTTTAGGAAGCAAGCTCATCTGCCTAAAAACTACTGGTGTGATTAGTCCATAAGTACAAACTGAGGAGACCTTGGATGCCGCTTAAAATTGGATTGGACCCATAGAGAAACAACTTGGACTATCTAGCGGATACATATAGAATGAGTCGGCCCATTATGGGCAATTTCGTGTGAGGATCCAATGAAAATCTTCCAGCAACTGCTGGTTGCACCTGCCGCTCTGGGGCTTTTGGCGCCTGTGGCGGCCAACGCCGCAGACCTAAACATTGACACTGTCTCGAATTACGCAGACTCCAGTGAGCAGGTCACCAGCATCAGCCAATTCTCAGATGTCTACCCCACTGACTGGGCGTATCAAGCTCTGAGCAACCTGATCGAGCGCTACGGATGCGTTGCCGGTTATCCCAACGGCAGCTTCGGCGGGAACCGGGCCATGACCCGTTACGAAGCTGCTGCTCTTCTGAATGCATGCCTCGACCGCATCTCTGAGGTCACCGATGAGCTGCGTCGCCTGATCAAGGAGTTCGAGCGTGAGCTGGCAATCGTCGGCGGCCGTGTGGATGGACTCGAAGCTCGTGTCGGCGAACTCGAAGCCACTCAGTTCTCAACCACCACCAAGTTGAGAAGCAAAGTTGACTTTGTGATGGGTGGCACGGCCTATGCCTTCGACAAGGGCTACAACGGCAGCAATCTTCGCGACCCTGCGACAGGTGAATACAAAGGCAGCGACGCCATGACATTCTCCTACAGGTGGACAAACGAACTTCAAACAAGTTTCACGGGCAAAGACCTTCTTTACGCTCGTCTGCGCAGTGGTAACTTCGGCCCCAATAGCCCCTTTAATTCAAACGGCTACGGTGGTAGTGGACAGCAACTTTCTGTTGCATTCAACTCGAAAAATACCGTAACGCTGAACAAGCTCTGGTACCAGTTCCCAGTCAACAAGGACTTTATGGTCTATGTTGGCCCTCGAGTTGAGAACTACTATATGCTTTCACATCGGCCAACTAACTATCATCAAATCCTCAAAACCTTCAAACTTGGTGGATATGGTGGGGTGTATGGGGCATCAACCGGTAGTGGTGCTGGTTTGACCTGGGTTGGCAACCGCTACGGCAATCCAAGAGAAGCAAAGCTTGGCCTTACTGCTAACTACGTTTCAAAGGGTCATCAGGGGGATCCCAATGAAGGTGGAATCATGACAGATGCGTCCAAAGGTAAGTTTCTTGGACAAATCGCCTATGGCACCCGTCAATGGCAACTTGCCGCGGGATATGCCTATATACAGCGAGGCGGGCCAATGGGCGTCGGCACCGAAGATGGTGGCAGAAGAATCGAGGATTACCCTAATACTGATGCCAATGCGTTTGCACTCAGTGCATTCTGGAGCCCTGAAGATGCAGGCTGGATCCCTGGGATCACCGGGCGATGGGAACTCACCAGCATCAACCTTGGTGACGAGGCCCCAGATGGCTTGAGAAATCAAACTCAAAGCTGGATGGTTGGCCTTACCTGGGATGATGTATTCCTGCAAGGCAACAAAATGGGCTATGCCATCGGCGAGCTCCAATGGGTTACAGAGCAAAAGGGTGGTGGAACTCCAAACGATGGCAACATCTCCATGGAGTGGTGGTACCAGTTCCAGGTCACAGACAACATTGCTGTAACACCAGCGGTGTTCTGGCTAAGTCGACCATTCGGCCAGCAAACTGGCGATAGCTTTGCAACGGGCGGAAAAGGTGCTGACTCCTTCGGCGTCTTCGGTGGTCTGGTCAAAACCACCTTCAGGTTCTGATCAGAACTGAAGCAGGGTTACTCGAATTCATTGCTCTATGCGCCCAGTTGATCTGGGCGCCTTTTTTATAGTTCAAAAAAGAGAATCAGTTGATCAAATTAAAAATCAGGTGATTATCAGCCTGATATTAATATCAAACTTCTTGTATATTCGGAAAGACAATCAACCTAATTACAGGATTTGATCACCAGCAATTTTCGCCTTCTCCAATAGGGATACAAACCTCATCCTCTTCCAATTCTACTTCCTGCTGTTTGGCGGCATCATCAAGAGTGCTTTCTGCATCGATTGATTGCTCAGTGCTCCATTCCTGAGTGCCTCCCATCTCACCAGCACCAGCTTCTGCTGCCTGGCTTAGATTTGGTTGAATAGCATTCGTTGCAAGCATGGCTGTAGCAGCCATGAAAATTGCTACAGGAGTATGTTTTCCCATTGGAATGCAATTAATAAGTTAAGCCTTAATTATTGCCGCAAAGCGGACCCACCAAATAACGCTATGCTACAAGTGAGTGTATCAAATGCAACGTCTCAGTCGCCAAGGCGCCGCAGCAGATTGCCATAGGCCTGAAAGATCAGATCCAGCTCTGCAGTTCGTCCGTTCCGGGCAAGTAGCCCACGGGCACCAGCATCGATTCCGAAAAGAATTGCTCGATCTTCGTTATTTTTGACATAACTTTGAATCCAACCAACACAAACCATGCGTTCTCCATAGGTCACTGATTCAACAGCATGTAGGTAAGTGCTCGGATAAATGAGAATATGGCCAGCTGGGAGTTTAAATTGGTCTACCTCCTGCATGGACTGGACCGACAACTCTCCACCGCCATAACTCTCAGGGTCAGTAAGAAACAGAGTGAATGACAGATCGCTTCTACCCGTGCTCATATAGGCATTATCCACATGCATGCCGTATCCCTGACCTGTACCAGCACGACTAAACATCACACCATGAATCTTGCGGGGTAACGAAAAGCTTTTAATCAGCAAGTCTGAGCGGAGGACATCAACAACCTCTGAGCATTTCGTCTGGGAAAGTTCAGATCTACGGTCAAGCTGAAGATTGTTTTTAACAGCAGCAGCCTGAGAGCCCGCCGTTTTGCGACCATCCTGCCAATTTGCCTGGTCATCAAGGAGCGCAAGCCTCAATGCACTGAGCTTATTTTCGTCCAGCAATGGGTGGATCAAACACTGCATGAAGGGAACGTCGAGATGAGGAGGATGAGCGGAGCCAATCCAAGCCAGAACTGCCCAATTGCTACCAGCCAAGGTGACCAATGAGTCAATGGCTGATGGTTGGGTGGGTTCTGGATAGGCTGAGCTTTAGTTTCGAATCATGGCTTTTCAATGGTATGTAACGGGCGTTTCACTTTTACAGCGGTCGTGGCCACTCTTGTCGTTGGCGCAGGCCTGCCGTATGCGCAGCCATCTGAAGCCAAGGAGGTGCGTGTCTATTCAGGCAGGCATTACAACACAGATCGTCAGGTCTTCAAGAAATTCTCAGAGAAGACCGGGATTAAGGTTCGCCTCATTGAAGCAAGAGGGATATCACTGGTAGAGCGGATCAAGAGAGAAGGATCTAAGTCGAACGCCGACATGATCCTTTTGGTTGATGCCGCGAGAATCAATAACGCAGCAAAGGCTGGGCTCCTGGCTCCCTACAGATCTGTAAAGTTAGACAAGCTGGTACCAAGTGAATACAGAGATCCCCAAGGGCGTTGGTATGGATTGACACGTCGGGTACGTGTGATTGTTGTGAATCCAAGCAAGGTGAATCCAAACACAATCAAAACTTATGCAGATCTAGCCAAGCCTGAACTGAGAGGGCTTGTCTGCTTGCGTAAGCGAAACAACGTATACAATCAATCGCTTGTTGCAGATCAACTGGTTCTACGTGGAGAACCAGCAACCAAGAATTGGCTTAAGGGAATGGTGGCAAACGTTGGCCAGCCTTATTTTCCAGGTGATATTTCTGTAGTGAGGGCCGTGGCCAAAGGTAAATGTGGCGCCGGCATCGTCAATCATTATTATGTTGCTCGCATGCTTGGCGGAGTGAATGGAAGCAAGGATGTGGCATTAGCCAAAAAAGTACAGGTGATCACACCAAACCCTGCCCATGTCAATGTAAGTGCTGGTGGACTTGCAAAATATGCTAAAAATAAAAAAGAAGCAATCACCCTTCTTGAATACCTGGCATCCACAGATGGCAGCCATGGGCTTGCAGGCCCTACATACGAGCATCCACTAAAAGGTTATGGTCAGTCACCAATTCTAAAAAAGTTTGGCCAGTTCACGCCAGACGGAGTAACTGTTAGCGAGCTTGGCGATAATAATGCAAAAGCGATCAAGCTAATGGCTGAGGCGGGTTGGAAATAGCGAGCTACTAGCCATATCCCAAACAGGGATTGACACGCTTGTGCCAGTCCCTCTGGAATTATCTTGGTGGATCACCAAATTTAATTATTATCGGCAGAACCAGCGGAAGGACGGGAAGAGTTCATAGTAAATACTGATACTAAAGTACAGAAAATAGCATAATTGCCTCTTCATTCATGGGCTATATTCGGATGAGCTCACAACCTCAATCAATTATAGCAACAGATTGAGGCTGGAGGAGGTGATTCTCTCGGCCTTTAAATGGACTGAAGTTGCTATAGATCAATATAAGCGGTTCACATCAATCGCCGTTCAAAGCCATGAGCTAACTGCCTGAGGTGGAGGCACTGCTTCCTGAATGAGGCAGGTCAAGCTTGCTTTCTGCCCAGTGAGACATTAAATCCGCCAGGGTCGCAGAGCCAGCCTCAGAGCCTTGATGGTGCCACTCCTTCGTCAGGGCTGCTATGAGACTGGATCGATCACCATGAATACGTAACATCTGTTTCGGTCCTTGTGAATTCAGTTTGCCCTAATCTCAAAGCCTTTCATAGACTCAAATGACTGAATTGAGCAATAGAAGGCACAAGGGCAAGTAACGCGAGTCGCCAAAAGGTCAAAATCCTGGCGAAATGAGTAAACGTGCCTAGGTGCATGCTCCGTTTAGACACGACAACAACAGGGCATCCCATGACTAAAGAGAGGTGTTGAAAGGACCAATTGTTGGGTGCAGGCGTTTGAATCACAGTGAGAATGCCAAGTATTATCGACCAACCGACCCACAACAATCATCAAGTCAAAGAACAACCTGATTTGCTTTTTGACATGGGTGAACATAAGAATGGGCAAAACCTTGCAAAAGTTTGAAATACTGAGCTGCAGAAGCGTTGCAGAGCACTGAAATCACTTGGATCAAAGCTCAGGGCTGAGCGGCCCGAACGGCCGCAGTAGCTTCACTGCCTCCGGAGCAGACACCTCGGGATGGCAAGCTATGGGAGGCGAGTTGATCAAGACTCAAGATGGGACTGCAGCATTGGCCCCTGTGCATGGCCGTAGCTTTGATGGCTTTAACCAGAGCAGTGGCACACAGCCTGCTCACATGGCTGTCGCTGAGCGCCGAAAGCAAAACAAAAAGGCTCCGTCACCCAAAGCTGATCAGACTGACACAATGTTGAACGTTGGGCAGAAACTCAGTCCGAAGCAAGGGCAGCCTGAACATGCCAGTGGGATTCAGTCACAAGTGTTCTGAGAATAGGCTTGATTCAGCTGCTTTCAGATCGGCAAGCACATCCAGAATTAAGAGTTGATCAATGCCGCAAGGGGTGAAAAAACAATGTCTGTTGCCAAGAAGCATCGCTGAAGCCATCCAACCGTAGTTTTAGGTGCCGCTGATCTGTTGGTCACCAGGCAAGAGATTGATAAACGTGATCAGCCGGAGAAGGGACTCAGCTCTAGTGATTTCAACAATCCTGATATGTCACGCAACTTCTCAAGATCTGTCTGCCAATATTCTTCCCAACGGAATGAAAGAATTAAAGGCCCATGTTTCTTTGCAAGCGAAATACCAAATTCAATTCCAGACCATACTTCATCATGATCAGCGGGTGTTTCAAATGTGTGCAGAATCCATGCAGCCAGCACACCTACTGCTGAAGAGGTGTAGCAGGCCGCAGCATAGTAAGTGGAAATCGCGGCTTCACCTGCAACCGTAATTGGCAAACCAAGAACGACATGATGCAGTTCATGAGTGTGTCGAAGACGATGATTAATATAAACGGCATGATCACTGTCTATGAATGATCCTGATGGCGAAGGAAGATCTTCAAGGCCGAACTCATCGATTCGTTTCTGATACTCGTATCCCAATGAACCGGTTGGCATCGAACGCTTTGCTTCAGCTGAAGGCCATGGACCCAAATAGTTTTCTTTACAGAGCTTAGAAATCTCAGGATCATCCAGAAGTCTTTGACAACCATGTTGTCCAATAGCCGTTGCCTGCAATGCATCAGTCAGCGGAAAGACATGCTTGGTGGTGTGATCTGTATCGCGTGCTGTTGCCAACAAGGCTGCACAGGCAGCCAAGGCCTTGCGACGAAGCTGAGAGTTCACCTTCAAAACCTTGCCAAGCTGAGATGCTTAATTCATAGCAAGGCCAAACATGATCTAAGCCGAAGGCCTCAACGCTACGACTTCTGCCATGTGCTGATGCGGCAGCCCATCAGCGACGTTCTTTAGAGGAGACGGCTGAGGAGCAGCAACTGAACCTCAGCAAGCAGACGACAGGTCAACGGTACAAGCTGTGACGTGCCCGCAGTGGGCACAACCAAAAAAAAGCCTGTGCGTTGAAGCACAGGGCAGGGTGATGGGGAAGATACATTCTGACGCATCTGCGCAACAGCACCAATGGTGTTTTTTTATTGTCTTCTGTGCATGCCACACCACCTATGGCCTAAGGTTGTATAAGGGCTGGGTGATGGGGATTGCTCGGCTTTCCAAATCCAACACAGCAATGGCTGGGGCGCGGAGACAAATTTCTGGATTGAATCCAAGCCATAGGATTGCCTGAACCACAAACTAACCATGCAGTGGCCGCCAAACAAGGCCTGGACAAGTGCCAGTTTGCGAGAAGGGTTCCGACATTTTGTTGCTGTCCACTATGGAGGACGCGGAACGGAACGATGGGTTCATCTTGTCTCAGTCATTGACCCTCAAGCACGTCTTCGCGTGCCCTGGCAGGAGATGAAAGACCCTTGCCTTTGGACCAGTGGCTGGCTACAGCTGCCAAGAGAGGAAGCCAATCCGGCTGCAACGGTGCCAGGAGCACCAGCATCGGGAAAGGACCATGAAGCAGCGTCCTGCCTTCACCCGTCTAAGGATTTTGATGCAAGACCCTGGTTTTCTGAATGAGGATTATCGACATCAGATCAGCCTGGAGCGAGCCACTGAGGGTTTGCTGGCCAGCACTTGCAGAGAATGATGGTTGCAGGTGCGCAAACCAAAGGCGGTAGTTTCCAGGCCTGGTAGCAAAAAGGCTTGCAACTATCAGACAATGGTGGGCTCTTAACTGGTGGTCGGTGCAGGAGGTGGGCTGATGTGCCCCAGCCTCGGCGACTACAGCGAGTGTCAGGTCGTGAGGCTACTTCTCAAAACAAAACCAATGCAAACAACGATGATCTGAGCAAGGAGATGAGGGAGCTAAAGCTAAATATTGATCCAAAAAAGAGTAAGAGCTGATCCAATCAGAACTGGATCCAAACATCGCTAGAACATCAACAGTGCTTGCTGAACTGTACTGTTTGATTCGTGAGAGTATCTCTTGGCCAGCTTTGCTTGGAGCCAAGAGACGATGATTGCATCGCTTGAAACGATGCTGCATCAGCACCTTCAACCTGTCATCTTTGAAAACGGTCTCAGTCAGAAAAAACCCCCCAAGACATGCCTCGCAATGGGGGGAAGGTTCTCCGCTCGATCGCAAACTCATCAAAACAAGCCCATAGTGATGTTGCCATCGGTGTAATCACTCATCAGCCTGAAACAGGGAAAGCATGCAACCGACTGGAAATGGAGCCTTAACCAGTAGAGAAAATAGGTTTAACATTGACTGAGTCAGGGGCGGATCTACAATTGTTTGCTGATGATGCCAGGCCAAATCCATTTTTTTGCCCTACAGGTGCTCTGGCTTGCCCGTAGGTTGCCGTGAGCCTGCCTTTGGATACAAGCAAGCTTCGAGCAGATGTTGCTATCAATGGGTCACGGGGTCAAACCCCTTCATTTGAGACGCCTCCATGCCTGCTTTTTCGATTGACAACTTCAGTCTCACTTCAGGTTGGGGGCTAGGGCTTCTGATCATCGGAGGACTGTTCAATGCGTTTGTGGTATTCACCTTTTATCTATTCATGAAAAAAGATAAACAGTAAAGAGCGGCCAGCCGTCAGAAGCTACCCGCTCAACTGTAAATTTTTGACACTGTGATCACCATGAAAAGGAATCAATAGGTCTATCAACCTCTCAATATTAAAGCCTCGTTTCGTGCCTCAAGGATTCAACCCCATCGACTCGCCTGGCCATGTTGAATCAACAGATCTCTAGTCGATGGGTAGATAAGCATTGCGGGGAAGCATCCGATCTGAAAAAATGCGAGCCAGAGTCTCGCACATAGCAGAATAAATACATCATTCGTAAACAGATTCCTCCGTTTCTTTCAATTGACTTTTTCCCCAGATAGGATGGATACTTCCTGCTCGAAAGTAATTTCATGGAAGGCATTGGCAGGCCGTCAGATTTGATTTCATTTCACATTGATGAGGCCTTAAGCACAAGGGAATTATATAAAGGGCGAGAAACGGCCTCTAAATTATCAGTTGCATACCTTGTACTGCTAATCAGTGCTGCTGCGATTGCAACATTAGGCCTCTTGGCAAACAGTTCAGCAGTGATCATTGGTGCGATGATTGTCGCTCCATTGATGGATCCAATCTTAAGCATGGCATTTGGAATCGCAATTTCAAATCGAACGATGACCACAAGGTCTTTATTGACGATATTAATAGGCTGTCTCCTCGTGATCGGCACATCCTGGACGATCGCCAGTATTATTGATATTGCCCAGGTTAAAAGCGAGGTCTGGAACCGTATAACGCCCAACCTAATAGACTTGGGAGTTGCTATTGCAGCAGCAATAGCGGGATCATTTTCATTAACACGAGCAAGGATCTCAAACTCTATTGCAGGAGTCGCCATTGCGGTTGCCCTTGTACCACCCCTGTGCGTCACAGGCATTGGCCTCTCCTTTGGCTCCTCATTCATCGCCCAGATTGGCAGAAATAATCTTCCAGGTCTAACCAATCAAATCGCTCAGGGTTCGTTCTTGCTATTCCTGGCCAACTTGGTTGGCATCGCCATATCTTCAATCATTATTTTTCTAATTCTTGGCTATGGCTCTCTGTTAAAATGTTGGAGAGGCTTGATGATATGCCTTGCATTGGTGGGAATCATTTGCATTCCATTATCATCGTCACTGAATGAATTCAAGCTCAAGTATGAGCTTGAATCTAGATTCGCCGAATTCAAGGAAGGCAGAATAGAGAGAGTTACAGCCAGCTCTTCACAAGGTTCAACCTGGAAAAGGGTCAAAATGCTTTACAATAATGTGATTATCTCTGACAAGACTGCTCGAGTCGAGGTGATCTTACAAGCGCCTGAAAGCTTGCTGCAGGAATCAGAACTAATGAGAGTTAATAGTGGCTTTATCGAGGAGATGCGTAAGCTAGGACTTAAAGACATTCAAACTGATATCAGGGTCATCCCAACACAGATGTTCAAATTCCATTCAAACATCTGATTGCTTCAACAGGAAAGAACTTACCAACGTTGATCAACATCATGAAGCATCAAAAAAGGGGCCTGAAGGGCCCCTTTTTTCTGCTTAACGTGCTGTGGATTGGATCAAGAGGCTGCTTTAGCAAGCTTGACTGGTGATTGATGGGCAGATGTGTAATCAATGCCTTCGGAATGGGAGGCAAAGAGATGCTGAGCATTATGGAGGCGTTGTGCCTTCAGCTCTTTTTCTTTGATCAGGAGGAGGATGTTCATTGGAATGTCCTACAGCGTCTCAAGCCCCGTTGCCTGCTTGAGTTCGAACTGCGTCCCTTGGCGGGGACCAACGTGCTTGAACTATAAGGGCGAGACGTGGATACCGTGAGGGTGGAGCCGAACAGCAGCTGGCGAAACAACCGACCCTGTCCCCTGCCGAGGAGCAGCAAAGCAGCTACTGAGGCACAGAAGCTATGGCGTGCCTGATCAGGGTGGGGCAAGTCTTGTCAAACCTGCTAAGAGCGACAGAACCCGGCTGGTGGGCAGAAAGGGAGTGTTGAAACACATTCCTGGAAAGAAATGGGGTGGGGCACTGACTCGTCCTGTGGACATCCTGCTTGAAAAGAACAAATCTGGTGATATTGAACAACATTTTTGCGACTGTGGATGCTATTGGCTTTCAGAGAATTTCCCCTAGGGTGAGCACGATATGACAAGTTTCAAATCGGGACCTTACTGAACTTCGAGTCAAGAGCCAGAGGAGCTAAAAGCAACGAGACCATTCGTGCTGATCGCAGCTGATCAACGAAAGTCATAAAACATTGGGGAGCGAACTGCAAAAGCAAAAAATGTAGGGATTTGCAGCGTTACGTGATGTTCAGCGTGATATTTAGAAAAAATCTGGATAGATCGCTAGGATTAGATGGCTTCATCAAAAACTGAAATGACCGAGACAAACAAAGTTTTCAGTCAAGACGAAGACTATTATGAAGATTATGAAGGCTGGCTAGCAAAAACATCTTTGGAAAGTGCTGAAGACGTAATCAGCTTTCCGAGATACAGAGCCTTGATAAAAATAAAAGGATTTACCTGGATAGAAGACAATCTTCTCCAAACCGCCAATGAATATTTACCAATAGTAACCAAGGAGCAAGTGGGGATTTTAGAAAAGAGAATAGTTAAATTCCTGCAAGAACGGGATCCAGAAGGCTTCGAAGAGATTGCCATGAACTATGCTGAAGACGGTGATGAAGAAAATGCAAGAGACGAGATAAGTGAGCAGTTTGGGGAGGATTTCTACGATTTCAGACAGGAAACTTTTTCACTCATAGATTTTGACTATAGCAATGACCAAATGATAGACATCATCCTTGAGGCGATACCAGATAGCTAGCTGCAGACATTTTAGACTATAATGCAAACTAAATGCGCCTTGATGTTTAGGTCTTATTCATAGACTTATGTCGCCTTTATCTAGGCTTTACATTATCTATGAGTCTTCAGAGACTTTCCTTTGCGCTCAACCTATGGGCCAATACATTGGGGCAAGAAATCAACCCATCCGCTTAATAAGCTGTAGTCTTGCCTCCATGGTCGAGCCAGTTAAGTAGATCGACCTTCAAGGGAAGATAGACACAAACTACCGCTAGTCTGTTGATCGCCTGCTCAGAAGATCAGGGCTCAGGATAGGTAAAGGGCGTGCCG
>MPLX02235950.1_pt1 | contig 28235 bp, 22 predicted proteins | sample 1617341 | NCBI WGS metagenome assembly MPLX02 (sample SAMN05944804, study PRJNA350692) | marine metagenome | biome: marine; feature: ODZ; material: water; isolation source: 120 m water sample filtered on 0.2 um supor filter | place: Pacific Ocean | collected 2012-04-08 | depth 120m m | reverse complement strand
CGTTGGGCAGCTGGCTGGCAAGGACCGTATCGCCGTCCTGCAGGGCAGTACTGCGAAACAGGCTCCAGCTGCCCCATTCGCCATTACGGTATTCGCCGATATGCTCAACGTTCACCCGGGAAAGACGATTGTTGTGAATGTGATACACCGCATCGGCGCCATATACCGCTGTTGCCGGCAGGGCGAAGACACCCGGTTGCGCTGGTAAAGAGACCAGCACCGGAATCGTGCGGCCAAGCTCCAATGGCGGCGGTTCGCCTTGAAAATCAAAAAAGGCGTCGACCCCACCTTCACCCGCCTCGATTTTGCCAGAAAGGCGCGCCAGCGTTAGCGCTACCGGGGCATCATCGAGCACTGCAGTGGCGTCGATCCGTTTACCTTCGTGCAGACTCTGGCGAATCACGGGCAGGTGGCGGTTGGGCACCTGTGCCCGGATTTCGGTGTAGGCGGTATCAAACAGGTCTACCAGTCGGTCACCGGGGTGGACGCGGTCACCGGGTGAGGTATGTACTGCGGTTATCCGGCCATCAAAAGGGGCAATAACGCGTGCACGCTGAAGATCCCGCAAGGCTTTATCTCGCAGTGCCACTGCTCTTTGACGCCGGGCTTGTAGTTGTGCGAGCCGCGACGGGTGGTCGGCAATAGCGCGACGCCGGCTGGTCAGACTCAGTGTCTGCCGCGTTAGGACCTCACGGGCATGATCCACATTGGCTTTTGAGCCCACCTGAGTTTGTGCCAGCCGTTCAGCCCGCTCCAGGGCGCTTTGGGCCAATGCCAGCAGTTTTGTTTCCTGTTCCAGGGCCGCGCGATCGGCTTGATACCGGGTATTCTCACTTTGAATTTGCGCCTGGATCTCGGTGAGTTCGGCTTCTCTTTGTGCCAACGTCAGCTTTACATCCAGATCATCCAGGCGTAACAACTCCTCGCCCTTGCTGACGCTCTGCCCGACCAGGACTTCAAGTTTTTGCACATCTGACGACAAGGCCGAGCGCACTCGTGATTCGCGCGGTGATTCAATGCGGCCATACAAGCGGATGGTGGGGGCGAGTTGCCGGAATTTGACCGTCACTGCTTCCACGGGCCAGTTTCGTTCCACCGCCACTACGGGTTGAACAATTGGGCCGGAGGACTTCAGTGCCAGGAAAACAGCCATACCCGCTCCGAGCACGAGGGCAGGCAGGGCAAAACGCAGAATTCGGGACATAAAATCTGAGCCACAGGGCTGGGCTTTTGCCCAATAAAAACCGCCCTATTTTAGCGATGGCCGTGAAGATTTCGTGTAGACGGTCTGCGACGGCTGGTCACGAATTCTTTTGTGCCCAGGTAAAACTCAACTGGTTAACCTGGGCGCGTCGTTTGTCGTGGTGTCGCATGAACTTTTCAAGCTTGCCCGCCTCTAACAAGGTGCGGGTTTTTTCCAAGGCGTCTTGCAGTTCAGCTTCGGTTGCCAGTGCCCAGATGGAATCGCCGTCACGCCAACGCGGATCCAAGACCCGCTTCGCGTCGAAGTAGGCATCTCCTTGCATGATGAGTTTTTCAGCGGCCTCGTGGCGTATCTCGATAAAGCCGCTGCGACGCAACAGGTGGGCGAGGGGGTCAAGGTCTAGGGTTTTTTTTCGCACCCGATCAAGCGCGTTGGGAATCAGACAGTAATACCAGAATCCTTCACCAAGCTGCCGATGGCTGCAGCTGTTAATCACAATTCTTCCGCCGGGTTTTAGCACCCGGGCAAATTCACTGAATACTTTTTGGTGTGCCGGCCAGCCTTGCGCCGGGTCATCCACCAGATGATGCAGCACCTGGTTGACCATGATGGCATCGGCACTTTCATCGCTAATGGGCAACTCATCAATAGAGGCCTGGCGCAGGTCGATGTGCCCGGCCGCGATTTCGGGCTCGAGTTTCCCCCGGGCTGTACTGAGCATGCCTTCGTTCAGGTCGAACGCCCGTATACGGTAAAGCTCGTTGCTCAACGCTGCGGTGTACTGACCAGTCCCACATCCGGCATCGACCAGTACCTGTGCCTCTAGTGGTACCGGGTTCTGCGAGAGGACACGGCGAATGATCTCAACCCCCTGGGCCGGGCGGGTGTGATCATATGCCGCGCTGCTGCGCGAATAGTCTTCGTAACTGCTCATAGGCTAAAGTGCTTATAGATTAAAGTGGTGTTTTGCTGCATCGACTCTAAAGTCCGGCTAGACCTATGACAACCAGAACGCAGTATTTGCATAAAGAGCATGTGCGGCCGATTTGACCGCCACCGGCCCGTAGCCGATTTTGCCGGGGTGGTGGATGGTTTGGTCGCGGGCGGATCAGAATCTTTGGCGCCGAGCTACAACATTGCGCCTTCCCAGCCTGCCGTGGTGGTGTGTGCCTCCGATATAGGACCCCGGGCACAGGTATTGCAATGGGGGCTTGCCCCAGCGTGGGCAAAAAAATCTAACATTCCTCGTCCGGTCAATGCCCGTGCCGAGACGCTTTCGCAAAAACCGATGTTCCGGGAGGCCTTTCGCAGTGGTCGCTGCCTGGTTCTGTGCGATGGCTACTACGAGTGGCAGGTTCTATCAGATGGTACAAAGCAGCCGTTCCACCTTTCTCTAGTTGATGGCGGTCCTTTCGTTCTGGCTGGGTTGTGGGCGTACAACACCCTGCTGTCGGAAAAACCGTTGGCGAGTTTTTGTGTCATCACCACTGCTGCCAATGAGACGTGCCGTGCCATTCACCCCCGTATGCCCGTCATTCTTGATGGTGATCATCATCGTCAATGGCTCGAGACATCCCCACTGACCCCGGATACAGCAGGTGCCATGTTAAGGGCTTGTGAAAAGCCGATGCGCCTGACCCCGGTCAGCCGATTCGTTAACAATCCGGCTAACAACGGCCCACAATGCGCTACCCCGGTGGCCTGATCAGACTGAAGCAATATGAACGTTCCCAACGTGACTGAACACATTGCCATTCTTGGCGGTAGCGGTTTTGTGGGCCGTCATCTGCGCCAACACCTTTTAGCGCAGGGTCACCATGTTACGGTGTTGACCCGACAGCCACCCGATATGCTGGAGAGATATCTGGCACCGGCGACGGTGCGGCAGGTGGACAGCGATTCGGACGGGCAACTGGTGCAGGCCCTCTCGGGGGTGAGCGTGTTGATTAACCTTGCCGGCATTCTGCACGAGTCGGGTGGTCAGCGCTTTGAGCAGGTACATGCTGGCTTACCGGCCCGGCTGGTTAGGGCTTGTACCGCCGCGAGTGTCAGGCACTATCTACATATGAGCGCATTGCACGCTGATATGGTCAACCCGCCCAGCGCCTACTTGCGCTCCAAGGCGCACGGTGAAGAAGCGGCACGCGCGGCGCCAGCAGATCTGATCGTAACCCTTTTCCGGCCGTCAATTATTTTTGGCGAGGGCGACAATTTCTTTGGACAGTTTGCTCAGATGCTGCGCTGGATGCCCGTATTTCCCCTGGTGTGCCCACGGGCACGTTTTGCCCCGGTCTGGGTCGATGATGTGGTCAGCGCCTTCTCCACAGTGATTGCGCGCGGTGCAGAATCTGAGCGCTGTCAGTCCTATGACCTGTGTGGGCCAAAGTCCTACAGTTTTCGTGAGTTGATTGAATTTACGGCGCGGGCTACGGATCGGCATCGCCTGATTATCGGGGTGCCGGATTGGGTGGCGCGGCTGCAGGGCCGGGTGCTGCAGCATCTGCCCGGGCCGTTGTTCACTCTGGATAACTACTACTCCTTACAGGTTGATAGTGTCTGTGAGTGCAATGGTCTTGAGCGTCTGGGAATAAAACCGGCGATGCTGGAGAGCGTGATGCGTGTTTTGTTATCGGAGCGTCAATCTGTCTCGTGATGCTCAGCACGCGGTTCGCGCGAGAGCAGGGCAGTTACCGCCTGTGCTGGGTCGAGCTCTTCGAACAAGACCCGGTAGACCTGTTCGCTGATCGGCATCTCAACGGCCAGTTCGTGACTTCTACGGTGCAGTTCCCGGGCAGTGTTCACGCCCTCAGCCTCCTGGCCAACGGCCTGCAGCGCCTGTGTCATGCTCTGGCCGCGGCCAAGCGCGAGGCCGACCCGGCGGTTACGTGACTGGTCGTCAGTACAGGTCAGAATCAGATCGCCCATGCCGGTCAGACCCATGAAGGTGTCCGGCTTCCCTCCCAGGGCCTGCCCCAGTCGGCGAAGTTCAGCCAGACCTCGGGTCATTAACGCTGCGCGGGCGTTGGCGCCAAAGCCCAGCCCATCACTGATGCCCGCAGCGATCGCCATCACGTTTTTAATGGCGCCACCCAGTTGTACTCCGCGCATATCAGTGCTGGTGTATACACGGGTACGCTCATTACGAAACCACGTTGCGACTCGCACGGCCTGCTCGTCATTGTTTGCTGCCACGGTTAGCGCAGTGGGCAGGGCACGTGCGACTTCCCCGGCGAAACTGGGCCCGGAAACCACGCTGGGCAGGGCATGGTTGCCCATGATTTCATCAAATACGTCACCGAGCAACAGGGCGTTATCAGGCTCAAAGCCTTTGGTGCCCCAGCATAGACTGGCCCTGGGTTGCGCTGACAATTGCGGCTTAAGCCGTGTGAGTACAGCGCGAAAGGCATGGCTGGGCACGGCCAGCACCAGATTAGGGGTTTTTGCAGCAACGGCGAGGTCGCTGGTCGGAGTGATATTTTCGCTCAGGGAAATACCGGGCAGGTAGGCTTCATTAGTTCGGGTCTTCGCCATCTGTTCGGCATGGTGAGGCTCATGGCTCCACAACAATACCTGTTGTTGACATCGGGATATCAGTAGCGCCAGGGCAGTTCCCCAGGAACCGGCACCAAGGATAGTTATCGGTTCTGCGGTTGATTCAGGCATGAGATAGGTTAGCCCGGCAGGCAGTCACCGACGGGGTGACACAGGGTCAGTTGGCAGTTACGGGTACGCCGGCGCCATTATCCTCAGCGGCTTTTTGCGCAGCCTGTTCTTTTTTCTGCAGGTACATGGCATCGAAATTGACTGGACCCAGCAAGAACTGGGGAAAGCCACCCTTGGAGATCAGCCCGGCGACCGTCTCGCGTAAAAACGGGAACAGGACGTTTGGGCAAGCCGCTTCCAGCATCATCTCCTGTATCTCTGGGGTGCTCCCCTGCACGGTGAAGACACCGGCCTGCTGGACTTCGGCCAGGAATATGATCTGGTCATCGTGCCGCGAGGTGACCGTTGCCCTGAGGATGACCTCATGAAGATGCTGATCGGCATCGATGTCATGGTGCTGAGCCTTGAGATCGACTTCGGTCTCCGGGCGGTATTCCTTCCAGGTGAAAATATCTGGACTCTGAGGCGATTCGAATGAAGAATCCTTGACGAACACCTGATGCAACTGAAATATTGATTTAGGTGTTTGTACAGCGGTATCAGTCATAACGATGGTTCCAAAGCGTTCAGCGTTCCAGAGGCAGGTTTTCTTTTTCCCATGCTGCCAGCCCCCCGCTTAGCGTATAGACCCGCTGAAACTCATTCTTGCGCAACACCGCAGCCGCTCGGCTGGCGCGGTTGCCGCTGCGGCATGACAGCACGATAGGTCGGTTTTTGCTGCGGTATTTTTCTAACTGACCCAGTTGTTCCTTGATCTGGCCTGCGGGGATATTAATAGCAGCTGGAATATGGCCTTTGCCAAACTCCTCTTTTTCGCAGACGTCGACCACCACGGCGTTCTCGTGATTGATCAGTTGGGGTAACTGTACTGCGCTTATCTGGCCGGCACCGCCGCCGCCGCGGCGTACGGTATCGATGCCGATCAGCAGCGAGATAACGATCAGCGCTGCAAAAAGATGCCAGTTGCTGGCAACAAACTCAAAATCCATCGTAGCTCAATGAAGAAATGAAGGGGGCGGTAGTCTACCGCACACCAGCCGGCACGACTTGGCCGGGCGCTCGCGCGACAAGGGGCTTCAGTTGTGATCGCTACAGAAAGCTTCGCGCATGGTACCCATCAGCGCCAGAATTTTCTCATCACCGATCCGGTAAAAGACCTTGTTGGCATCTTTGCGTGAGGCGAGGATCCCTTTGTCACGCAGGATCGACAGATGTTGGGAGATATTGCTCTGGGATGTGCCGACCAGATCCACCAGATCCTGTACGCTGGTTTCAGTGACACCGGCAAGGATGCAAAGGATTTTCAGCCGCAATGGGTGGCCCATTGCTTTGAGGGATCTCGAGGCAATATACAGGTCTGTCTCGCTGGCAAGAAAAAGTTGCCCCGCGTTTCCCCGGTCGCTTTCATGTTCGCGCTGTTTCGCTGCTATGACCATGGCACCTATATCCATTATCCCCAATATTAAACTAACATTATACGCTAATGTTTCAGATTCCTATACCCGGTTGCGTTATCGTAACGCCGTGCCGACACCTCGTTATCGCCACGGTGTTCTATCACGCCAAACCCACAGGCGAACGGTATACTGAAGGCGTTCAGTCGATTTGATCCAGACACCGTTACGCGCGAGCGTGTTATGAAAACATCCCGAGTCACCCGATTTCTTGTACCTGTGTTAGTGGGCACACTTTTGGCATTGACCCGTCCCGGCATCGCAGCCGAATCGTCTGAGGCAACAGAACTGCCGATTGAAGACTTGCGCCTGTTTGCCGAGATTTTCAGCTTGATCAAGAGCGATTATGTTGAGCCCATCGACGACACAACACTGCTGCGCGATGCCGTGCGTGGCATGCTGGGTGGGCTGGACCCCCATTCGGCTTATCTGGATCCTGATTCGTTCCGTGAGATCAGTATCGATACCCGGGGTGAGTTTGGGGGCCTGGGCATGGAGGTCACACTGCAGGATGGCGCAATTCGCGTGGTTGCACCGCTGGACGGTACCCCGGCTGAGGCAGCCGGGATTCGCAGTGGTGATCTCATCATCGGTCTTGATGGGGTAGCTGTCAAAGGCCAGTCACTGAACAAAGCGGTGGAACGCATGCGCGGTGAACCTGGTAGTGAGATTACGCTGACCATTGCCCGTGAAGGCGTCGAGGCGCCTTTCGACGTGACCCTTAAGCGGGCCATCATCCAGTTGCGCAGCGTACGCGGGGAACTGCTGGAAACTCGTTTCGCGTACACCCGTATCAGCCAGTTCCAGTCTGGTACCGGTGCTTCACTGCGCCGTCAGATCGAGCGCCTGGAAGAAGAAGCCGGCGATCCCCTTAGTGGCCTGATTCTGGACCTGCGTAATAATCCCGGCGGGGTGCTCAATGGGGCGGTCGAGGTCAGCGATTTATTTTTGCGAGAAGGCGTGATCGTCTCGACCCGAGGCCGTACTGCCGATTCGGCTTTCACCTTTGACGCCACCGGCCGTGACGTACTCGATGGCGCCCCCCTCGTCGTACTGGTCAATCAGGGGTCAGCCTCGGCTTCAGAGATCGTGGCCGGCGCTTTGCAGGATCACCAGCGGGCCTTGATCCTGGGGACCAAAACTTTTGGCAAAGGCTCAGTGCAGACCATTTTGCCGATGAATAACGGCGCTGCGCTCAAGTTGACAACAGCCCGTTATTACACACCCGGCGATCGTTCCATTCAGGCCACAGGTATCGAACCGGATATTGTCAGTCGCCGACTGGAGGTCGCCACGTCACCCGCAAGCGCACATTCTGGCATGCGCGAATCTGATCTTGCCGGTCATCTGGAAAATGAAAACACTGCCGCCAATCCAGGCAACGAAGCGCAAGCTGTGGCTGAGCGCCTGCAGGATCGGGATTTCGAGATTGGTGAAGCACTTAACCTGCTCAAGGGCATGGTTTTGGCACGGCGCCAAATGGATCAGTAATTGCCAGCCCGGTGGGGGGAGGAGTCGGCTAGGCTTGGGGTGTGCAATACCACGAGGCGACCGTGATCTCGCGGTGCTGATCAAAGAGCCACAGCGATCCCGGGGTAATCGTGGTAGTGGGCTCGTTCTTGTGGGCATCGGTAAGGGATCGCTTGCCCGACCACTTCATGGTTAACATGGCGTCATCAAGGCAGCCATCTGATTGATAAAGTGCACAGTGTTTGAAACCAACTTGGGCGACCCGGTGGATCTTCAGGTCGAGTGGGAAATTGTGACAGCCCGACTCGTCGCGGTTGGGGATGAGTGATAGCTCAGTTAGCTGGTTATTATTGTTGATAGTGTAAAAGCGGATGTGGGCCGATCGTGCCTGTATCGGTTTCTGCGCACATCCGCCGACAAGAACACCCACAAGCACACAGGTGATCATGTGTCCCAGTGCGCGCCGCAGTGTCACTCTCCGATTTTCCAAAGTGGGATCGTCAGGCTGGCAGCAAGATTACACCCAGAGCGGGTGAAAGAGTCATCACCCGCGGTGCCGCGGATCACCATGGTTGGGTCACGATCGCGAATCACTTTTAGTGCGCTAATGTGTCCACGAGTCCGGTACTCGATCATGCGCTGTCTGGCATGTTGGCCGACTAGCGCGCATTGAGATCTGTTCATCACTATTTGTGCCCCGGGGTGGTTCCATCATCCCGCGAAACACCAGTTGGCGCAAGGGGTACGAATGTCGTCACGGCCACGTATACTGCGCTGAACCCTACTAGTCGGCATAGCGAGCCGGCGATGCTGAACCCCGCTTTATTCCTTATGCCTGAAAAATTGATTCTCGTCGATGGCTCCTCGTATCTTTATCGGGCGTTTCACGCGATGCCTAACCTGGCCAATTCCAAAGGTGAGAGTACTGGCGCGGTATATGGCATTGTCAACATGCTGCGTCGTCTTCTGCGTGAATATGAAACGCCGTACTTCGTGGTGGTGTTTGATGCGCCAGGCAAGACCTTCCGCGATCGTCTCTACAGCGAATATAAGGCGAACCGTCCACCGATGCCCGAGGAACTGCGCGCCCAGGTAGACACGGTACATACCGTGATCCAGGCCTTGGGACTACCGTTACTGTCGGTGCCCGATGTGGAGGCGGATGATGTGATCGGCACGCTGGCTTGTGCTGCATCGGCGCAGGGCATGGAGGCCCTGATTATCAGTGGCGACAAGGATTTGATGCAGTTGGTGGGGCCCAAGGTCAGGATGTGCGACAGCATGAAAGATGTGCTCTACGATGAGAATGGGGTTATGGAAAAATTTGGTGTACCACCTGAGCGCATTGTGGATTTCTTGGCACTGGTGGGGGATACCTCAGACAATATACCGGGTGTGCCTAAGGTGGGCCCAAAAACCGCCGCGCGATGGTTGAACGAGTACGGCTCACTGGATGCCTTGGTTGAGCAGGCCGACTCGGTCGTTGGCAAGGTTGGAGAAAATCTGCGAGCGTCTTTGCAACAGCTGGCTCTATCGCACCAGCTTGCCACCATCAAGTGCGATGTGGCGCTGGAACCCGAGCCCGCAGACCTTAAGATCCGCTCTGTTGATGAGGATGCGTTGCGCGAGCTTTATGCCCGGTTGGAGTTCAAGACCTGGCTGGGAGAACTGGGTGGAGTCAGCGAGCTAGACACGCCCGGTACCACAGAGCGAGCAGACTATGACGTCGTGCTGGATCAACGGGCGTTAACGCGATGGATCAAGCGATTGAAACAGGCGCCGTTGTTTGCGTTTGATACTGAGACCACATCGATCAATGCTATGCGAGCCCGCATCGTGGGTGTTTCCTTCGCAGTAGAAAGCGGTGCCGCGGCCTATGTACCGTTGGCGCATGATTATCTTGATGCTCCCCCACAACTTGCACCCGAGGAGGTGCTTGAACAACTACGCCCCTTGCTTGAAGACTCAAAGCGGGACAAGGTGGGTCAGAACCTCAAGTATGACTGCACCGTGTTGCAAAACCATGGCATCGGCCTGGCCGGAATCCGCTATGACACGATGTTGGAATCCTACGTGCTCGACAGTACTGGATCACGCCACGATATGGACACGCTGGCCTTAAAGTATCTTGGCTACAAGACGGTGCATTACGAGGATGTGGCCGGCAAGGGCAAGGGTCAACTGTCTTTCAACCAGGTGCCGTTAGAACAGGCTGGGCCCTATGCCGCGGAAGATGCCGATATCACGCTGCGGTTACACCAGGAACTATTTCCACGTCTGCAGGGCGAACCTTCTCAGCAGACGTTGTTTGAGCGTATTGAAATGCCGTTGATACCGGTGCTTTCACGAATAGAACGTACCGGGGTGCGGGTCGACTGCGCTATGTTGGCGACTCAAAGTGCCGAGCTGTTGCAGCGGATACAGGAACTGGAAGAGCAGGCTCATCGTGAAGCGAATAGCCCCTTCAATATTGCCTCGCCAAAGCAAATTCAGGAGATCCTGTTCGAACACCTGCAGCTGCCAGTGTTGGCCAAGACACCCAAGGGGCAGCCCTCAACCGCCGAGAGTGTGCTGGCGGAACTTGCCGAACAGCACGACTTACCCCGGTTGATATTGGAACACCGTGGCCTGAGCAAACTCCGCTCTACCTATACCGAGAAGTTGCCAGCCCTGGTCAATCCAGATACGGGCCGGGTACATACCTCCTATCACCAGGCTTCAGTGGCGACGGGCCGGCTGTCCTCCAGTGATCCGAACCTGCAGAATATTCCAGTCAGAACGGCCGAGGGCAGGCGTATCCGGGAGGCCTTCGTGCCGCCGCCCGGGGCAGTGTTGGTGGCGGCCGACTACTCCCAGATTGAACTGCGGATCATGGCGCACCTGTCCGGGGATGCTGGACTGATGGCGGCCTTTGACAAGGGCGAGGATGTGCATCGGGCCACCGCAGCCGAGGTATTCGGCGTCACCACAGATGTGGTCGATGCGGACCAGCGGCGCAGCGCCAAGGCCATTAATTTCGGTCTGATATATGGTATGTCAGCCTTCGGTCTTGCGCGCCAGTTGGGTATTGAACGGGCTCAGGCACAGGATTATATCGAGCGTTATTTCGATCGCTATCCTGGCGTGCGTACGTTCATGGATGCTACCCGCGCACAGGTACGCGAGCAGCATTATGTAGAAACAGTATTCGGCCGGCGCTTGTTTCTTGCCGATATCAGTTCAAGTAACCATGCCCGTCGCCAGGCAGCCGAGCGTGCGGCGATCAATGCACCTATGCAGGGTACTGCCGCTGATCTGATCAAGTTGGCGATGCTGGCAGTAGATGACTGGCTACATCAGGATGGCGGCGGTGCGCGCATGATCATGCAGGTGCACGATGAACTAGTACTGGAGGTGCCCGAGTCTGAGTCGGAGCGCGTCAGCGAGGCGGTGGCGCGGTTGATGAGTGAGGTGGCCGAACTCGCGGTGCCGCTCAAGGTTGATGTGGGCAGTGGCACTAACTGGGCCCAGGCGCACAGCTAGGTACGCTGACAGCGTGGGTCTCGCCCCGAAAGCAAATCGGTAATACACCTTCGCGCCTCGTCGATACCCAAGGCGTGGGTAGCAGAGAAAAGCTGCAGGCTGACCATTGGCATCGCGGCCAGAGATTCACGGGCCCGGCGCAGCGCCTGCATCCGTTTGCCGTGGCCCAGTTTGTCACTCTTGGTCAGGAGCACATGAACTGGTAATTGTGTTGCCGCGCACCAGTCGAGCAGTTGTCGATCGAGCGCAGTCGGGTCCCGGCGACAGTCGACTGGCAGAATCAAGGCCTGCAGCGAGGAGCGTTGCTCGAGATATCGCCGCACGGTTTTTTCCCAGTGTTGCTGCAGCGAAACGGGTACCTTGGCGAAGCCGTAACCAGGCAGATCAACGAGCCGGTAGGTCTCGTCGAGCTTAAAGAAAATGATCTGCTGGGTTCGTCCCGGAGTCTTGCTGGTGCGGGCCAGCGCCTTGCGGGTGGTAATAGCGTTGATGGCGCTGGATTTGCCCACGTTGGAGCGTCCAGCAAAAGCAACCTCAGCGCCGGTATCCTCTACCCAGTCACGAGGATGATGGGCGGCGCAGTGGTATTCGGCACGTCGCAACAATGCCGGTTCGCAGGGATTTAAGGGCACAGGGTATAATTAAACGCTTTATTTTTCGGATTGTAGGTCTCGCCGGACACCGCAGCGTACCGCAGTTCAACATCAAAACGGGTCGCTGGGCAGGGTAGGCGTATACACCAGGCCCGGGTTGGCAGACCCTTCACGGAAGGAGTAGTTTAATGAATCGGCTAGCATTCATCATCATAGCAACAGTGATGGCTGGATTTTCTGCTGGCACAGCGAGTGCAGCTGATGCCGCGGCCGGGCAGGCTAAGGCACAGATGTGCGTGGCCTGCCACGGTGCTGACGGCAACAGTACTAATGCTGGGTTCCCGTCCCTGGCTGGCCAGGTTCCAGGATACATCGCCGGGCAACTTGGCGCCTTTAAATCCGGTAAGCGGGTCAATCCGGTTATGCAAGGCATGGCTCAGCTCAGCCCGACCGATATGGCAGATATCGATGCCTGGTATGCGTCGCAGGTAATAACACCGCGCAGCATCGATGAAGACCAGTTGGCACTGGCCCGTGAGGGCGAAACGTTGTATCGCGCTGGCACGGCAGAGCTTGCTATTCCTGCCTGTATGGCTTGCCATGGGCCTGCCGGGCGGGGTATGCCTTCGAGCTATCCCCGGGTCGCTGGCCAGTGGCCTGAATACCTTGAGAGCCAGTTGCTGGCTTTTAAATCTGGTGACCGCGTCGGCAAGATCATGGGCCCTATTGCGCATCGGCTTTCGACACAGCAGATTCATGCCTTGTCTTTGTACATGTCGGCGTTGCAGTAACGAATCAACCCAGGTTGCCATTGCAACAGTCAGTGCAGTGCGCTGACCGGTCATCAGGGTGCGGATAGTGCCGGTATACATATTATGGCTACGGAAAAACTCTGGGGTGGTCGCTTCGACAGCAGCACCGATGCTGCAGTAGAGGCGTTTAGTGCCTCTGAGCACTTTGATCGCCGCCTGGCACAGTACGATATTGCGGGGTCGAAGGCACACGCATGCATGTTGCATGCCTGTGGGGTAATCAATGACGCCGATTGTCAGGCGATCATCGATGGACTGGAGACTATCTTAGGCGAGATCAGTGAGGATCGCTTTCAGTGGCATGCGGCCCTTGAAGATGTACACATGAACATCGAAGCGCGCCTGACCGAACTGATTGGTGAACCAGGTAAAAAACTCCACACTGCGCGTTCGCGCAATGATCAGGTGGCTACCGATCTTCGACTGTTCGTCCGTGATGCGATAGATCAGCTGTGTACCGATGTCACGGGACTGCAGGAGTCATTACTGATTTTGGCTGAGCGTGAAGCGGCCACCGTCATGCCGGGTTTGACCCATATGCAGGCAGCCCAGCCAGTTACGTGTGGTCACCATCTGCTGGCTTGGAATGCCATGCTTGAGCGCGATTGGCAGCGCCTCGGTGACTGTCGGGGTCGGGTGAATATTTCGCCGCTGGGCTCAGCTGCCTTGGCCGGAACGGGTTTTCCAATAGACCGGCAGATGAGTGCCCAGGCACTGGGATTCGATTCGGTGTCGACTAACTCATTGGATGCGGTATCAGACCGAGATTTCGTGATCGAATTTTGTGCCGCCGCTGCCTTGCTGCAGGTACACCTTTCCCGAATGGCAGAGGAAATGGTGCTGTGGGCGTCAGAGAGCTGTCGCTTTGTTGATCTCGGTGATGCTTTTTGTACTGGCTCCAGTATCATGCCGCAGAAGAAGAACCCAGATGTGGCTGAACTGGTTCGAGGCAAGAGCGGCCGGGCCATTGGTAACCTGGTATCGCTGTTGGTGCTGATGAAAGGTCAGCCTCTCGCTTACAATCGGGACAATCAGGAAGACAAGGAGCCGCTGTTTGACAGCGTTGATACCGCGCATGCCTGTCTAAAGGTGCTGGGCGCGATGGTGCCAAATATGATTTTTGACCGTGAACGGTTGCGCGAGGCGGCCCAGCGAGGCCACACCACGGCAACGGATCTGGCAGATTATCTGGTTCGCCGGGGGATGGCCTTTCGTGATGCCCACGAAGTGGTGGGCAAGGCAGTCCGATTTGCCGAGACACAACAACTGCAGTTGCCGGCGTTGTCACTTGAGCAATTGCGTGATATCTGTGCCCACATTGATAACGATGTATTTGATGTGCTGACCCTGGAGGGGTCGATCAGTTCGCGCGATCATACCGGCGGTACGGCACCGGGCCAGGTCCACAAGGCAGTGGCCGCTGCTCGCCAGGCACTGGCTGCGCATTGAAGGATGCTCTGGTGATGCCCACCTCACTCGCCCGCTTGACTCAGCGTATTGTGACCTTAGCTCTGGGATTCGCCCTGCTGATGGGCGGGGTTTCGCTGGTGGGTTGCGGGCAAAAAGGCCCGCTGTATATTCCCGAACCGGCCTCATCAGAAGAATCCGAAGATAGCGATAGCTAGCCCCCGTTCGTGGACCACTTCGGATATCGCCAGGATCATCTGTTCGCTGAGGATGTGTCACTCGCGACGATCGCGGACAATGTGGGTACGCCCTGCTATGTTTACTCACGGGCCACGCTAGAGCGCCATTACCGCGCCTTTGACGAGCCTTTTGGTGAGTACCCGCGCCATGTCTGTTACGCCGTAAAAGCAAATGGCAACCTGGCGGTTCTGCAGGTCCTGCAGCGGCTTGGCGCGGGCTTTGATATCGTCTCAGGGGGAGAGTTGGATCGGGTACTGGCGGCGGGGGGCGCTGCAGGCGATGTGGTATTTTCGGGCGTCGGCAAGTCCATTGGCGAAATCGAACAGGCCCTGCAGGCCGGGGTTCGCAGCCTCAGCATTGAATCGGAGGCAGAACTCGAGCGGGTCGATGCCATAGCGCGCACCCTGGGAAAGAAAGCGCCGGTGGCTTTCCGAATCAACCCGGACGTGGACCCTGGAACCCACCCCTATATCGCGACTGGGCTGCGTGAGAACAAGTTCGGTGTACCGGCGTCTGATGCGTTGCGCCTTTACCAGCGGGCTGTTGCTATGGACAGCATTAACATCACCGGGATTGCCTGTCACATCGGCTCGCAACTGACCCAGCTCGACCCTTTTTGTGATGCGCTGGAACGGGTACTGGATCTGGTGGATATCCTGTCCGACAACGGGATCGTGTTGCAGCATCTGGATCTGGGAGGGGGAGTGGGCATTTGCTATGCCGATGAAAACCCACCCGCCCCGGCAGAATACACGCAAGCGATGCTTAAGATTCTTCGGCGTCGGGGCTGTCATCTTAGTGTCACGCTGGAGCCGGGTCGTGCCATCGCGGGCAACGCCGGAATACTCCTGACCCGGGTGGAGTACATCAAGCCCGGCCCAGCCGGGGATTTTCTTATTGTCGATGCGGCAATGAATGATTTACTACGTCCGGCGCTCTACCAGGCCTGGCACGAAGTGGTTGCGGTGAGCCGCGGCGGCACTTCGCCAGTTCGCGATTGCGACATTGTGGGTCCGGTCTGCGAGAGCGGTGATTTCATCGCCCGGGGCCGGCGTCTGGCGGCAGTGCAGGGAGATCTGCTTGCGGTACGTTCTGCCGGGGCCTACGGGTTCGTGATGAGCTCCAATTACAACGCCCGACCGCGCCCTGCTGAAGTCATGGTAGATGGTGCAGCGTATCACGTGGTGCGAGAGCGTGAGACAAGTGCCTCGTTATCCGCCCAGGAAAAGTTGCTGCCATGAACTATGGGGTATCAAGGCCACGGTTGCACCGGCGTTCATCGATGCGCGCCAAGACGGTTTGCGATGAAATTACTGGCTGACCAGCCGGCGGATAGCCGCTTTGTAACCAGCGTTTTGGCATTCTGTGTATTTGCCGGCCTGCTCACCTCGGCCTGGTGCCTGTATATTGATGATGTCATCAACAATGATGGCGTGGTGTATGTACGCACCGCAGATTATCTGGCAACAGGTGACTGGACAGGAGCGATTGCTTCTCACCACTGGCCATTTTTCTCGTTGTTGATGCTGGCGCTCAGCAAGGTGTTGGGTATCAGTTACCAATGGGCAGGTCAGCTACTGAATGCGGGCTTCTTTACCGCATCAGCCGTACTTTTTGTATTGGTGACTCGAGCTTTCGGTGGGACCTCCCGGCGATTGACAGTCTTTGCCGCACTGGTTGCTGTCATGCATCCGGCCTTTAACGAGTATCGGGCTTTTATTATCCGTGATGCCGGTTATCTGACCTTCTTTCTTTTGGCCGTCTGGTACCTGGCGCGGAGTGTGACGGCGCCTCTTTTGCGTTACCGGATTGGGGTTATTGTTGCGTTCGCTATCGCGAGCCTGTTTCGAATCGAGGGTGTGGTGTTTCTGCTCTCAACCCCTCTGTTGTTGAGTTTCACCCGACGCGCTTCTGGGGGCTCCCCTTGGTCCTGGTTGGCGCTGTTGGTGGTCTCTGCAGGGTTGCTCGCAGTGGTGCTGGGTTGGTGGCTGTTGGCTCCCACTGCCGGGATCGATCCGTTGACGGCCTTTCGCGCCCCGTGGGATGTGGTCACCGATGCGTGGCAGCATATCAGCGCCAGCTTCGTACATAAAATCGCTATTTTGCGCCAGGAATTCCTGGGCCAATATGGAAACGAGTACGCCTGGGCCCTTTTCATATTTTCCGTTCTCATGATTCTGGTTTCTGCCACCTTTTCGCAAATGACGGTGCCGTGGGCACTGTTGGTGTTCGCGGGTCTATTATCTGGGGTCCGGTTTCCGCATAAAGCGTTGAATCGGCTATGGCTCAGCCTGCTGGGCATGCACCTGATCATCCTGTTGGTGTTCGCGATTGTGAAGTTGTTTCTGGCCGCACGTTACCCCTTGGCGCTCAGCGTTACGGCATTGCTGGTGGTGCCATTCGCTTTAGAACGTGCTTTGGTTGCAATTCGATGGCATCAGCTGAAAACACCGGTACAGATATCAGTGGTACTGTTGTTACTGTGGGGGATCGGGGAATGTGTCAGCGGTTTAGATAACGTGACCCGCGCCCGGGCGATAAAGGATTCGGGGGTCTGGTTAGCCGGCCACACAAACACTCCTGGCTCATTGGTGAGCAACGACTGGCGGATCGCCTATTATGCGGGCCGCTATACTGACAATGACTTCATTGTTGAAGATGTAGGCAAGGTTCTGCACGGGCTGCGCAAGGGTCGTTGGCCTGATGCGGATTACGTGGCATTGCGCCTGTCACGTTCAGCTGAGAAAACACAAGCGTGGGTGCTGGAAGCCTTGGGCAATGCTCCTGAGCAGATTTTTGAGAGTGATTCCGGTGATAGGGTATTGGTATACCTGCGCCCCTGATAAGCACCTAAGCCCCGGTGATCCCCGCGTTACCGGTTTTATCAGGTTGGATTCTTGGCTTCTGTGCGGGTTGCAAAAAGAATGCCCCCCATGATGCCTTGCAGTATTACAAAACCCAGAGCGACCCAGGCAAACGCGACGGCTTCAACCGCGCCAATCCCATAGGCGCTAAAAAAGAAAACGAACACACCTTCTCGTAAGCCGATGCCGTTTATTGAAACCGGCAGCATGGTGACGAATATGCTGAGCGGTATCACGGTGAACATGGCGAGTACGGGAATATCAATCCCAAGTGCTCGGCTCACAATAATAAAGTGGATGATGACGTTAAGTTGAAGCAATAGCGACAAGCCAAAGGCACGCCCCAGAAGATCCCGCCTGCCACTGAATACCGAAAATGCAGAAGCAATCTTGGCAAGTATCCGCCATGGTGGCGCTGTGCCAGGCGCATGGTATTTTTCAAGAGCCTGATAAAGTCTGCGGGGCGCAAAAAAAACGAACCAAGCCAGGCTGCCAACAGCCAGGGTTGCCCCAAGGACCAGGGCGGGCAGCGCGGGAACCAGGCCGGCCAGTTCCCGCGCTGAAATGACCGTAACCAATGCGTAACTTGCCAAGGCCAGCAGGCCCATCAATCGGTCAACGATAACCACCGATGCAGCACCGGAGCGGCTGTTTCCGAGGCGCCAGGAGTCATAAACCCGAACAATGTCCCCGCCAATCGTCGAGGGAAGAAGATTGTTGAAGAATATCGCCACGATGAAAGATCGCACGAGAAAGCCGATTCGGGCCGATACCCCCTGGGCGGATAACAGCAAGCGCCACCGAAAAGCGGTAATCAAGTAGCCTAGGAAGAACATGAGAAACGCCAGCAATAGCAGGAGCGCGTCCGCTTCGGCGATCACCAGCGCCACCTGTTTCAGTTCTAGATCATGGATGATCCAAAAAAGCACAGTGCCGGAAACGAGAACCTTTGCAGTTGTGGGTAGAAACTGGGTGCGCACGCGCAAGATTACGCTTTGCGCTGTTTAATGACCTGGGCTGGGACGCCAGCACAGATGCTGTAAGGCGGTATGGTTCTCGTTACCACAGCACCGGCTCCAGCCACAGAACTGTGCCCAATCTTCGCCCCATCAAGCACCGAAACCTTCGCCCCAAGCCAGACGTTGTCTTCGATGATGCACCCTCCATCCGATCGTATATCCTGGGTCCGGATTAATTCATCTGGGTTATTAAGCTGGTAGTTTCCCCCGCCAACGATATAACAGCTGGGACCGATAATGACGTCGTTGCCGATGGTTACAGAGCACTGGTGGGTCGACTGGATAATGGTCTGTGTGCCCAGCCCGACACGATCACCAATCTTTAGTTTTCCTTCTTTGCATGAGAGGGTGCAATGATCAGCGATCATCACGTCGTCGCCGATTGCCAGAGACACTTCTACTGAAGAGGAGCGTCCATCAAGAGTCACGCCCTCACCGAGCACCACCTGTTGACCGAGATGAACCCGTCCGGGATGGCGGAGAATGATTCCTCTGCCGAAAACGACCCCAGAGCCGCAAGCGGCGAAAAGCCGCGGCCAGAAGAGTTTTCTTAAGAAGAGGCCGACCCCGCCCGGTACCAGCGCCAGCCAGGTGCACCATTCGAAATAAAGCGTTGTGGCGATTGAGCGTTTTCCGACAATGACATCCTGGTAACGTGACAGCAGGTTGCCCCCCTGGGTTACCGCGTGGTGGGTTTTATGCCGTGCGTCGTTCATATCTGATGGCATGAGCCGTCGGGTGCTTCATGTTGGCCTCATCATCCTGTCGGTGGTTTCGCGCATGTCATCAATCGAAGCATTTTCAAAGTACATCCGATACCACAATTCAAGGTTAAGCAATATCCACAGGCGAAAGTTATGGTCGACCTGGCCGCTCAGATGTTCTTCCAGCAGCATCTTTACCGTTTGGGGATCAAATATTCCGGCCTCGACAAAGCGCGATTCGGCAAAAAGGTTTCTCAGGAAATGCGAGAGGTCATTGCGCAGCCATAGGGCGATCGGGAAACCAAAGCCCTGTTTTTCACGGTACACGAGTTCCCGCGGCAGGTAACGGGTCGAAACGGAACGCAGAATATGCTTAAGTTTCATCCCTTTGAGCTTCATATTGCCGGGTATCCTGGCAGCAAACTCAACCAGGCGGTGGTCGACCAGAGGTGAGCGATTCTCCAGCGAGTGTGCCATGCACATGCGGTCCGCGATGACCAGCAGATGATCCGGCATTCGGGTCATCAGGTCAGTGTAAAGCATGCGGTCGACCAGCTCATTAACATTAGTGGCATTGAAATGCGCGAGGATTTTCTCCCGCGAATCCTGCGAGTCAAATGTCGCCTGGGATTGTGTGGTAAAAAGTGATCGTTTGCTGTCATCTGTAAAGCGCAGAAAACTCATACTGTGTGCATAGCGGTCACCTCGCTCGCGTAGCGACATCTCGTTCAGCCACCGCGCTTTTTGTGCAATCGTTTTGTACTGGAAAGAATCGGGTATCAGGCGGATCAGCCGGTCCATTACGGTTTGGCGCAACCAGCGCGGCAAGACGGCATAGTAATCAGCCAGCCTCTGGCCAGCAAAGCGGTCATAGCCCGCGAAACTTTCGTCTCCACCATCGCCAGATAAGGCGACCTTGACGGTGCGTCGGGCGAGTTGCGCAACCAGATAGACTCCTACGCCGAAAGGATCGGAAGGCTCGTCCATGTGATGGATCATCGTTGGAATCTTGTGGATCATGTCGGACGCCACAATCTCCTCGTGCGCTTCCATGCCGTAGCGCTGTGCCACCATCCGCGCATACGGTAGCTCATTGAAGGACTGTTCTTTCACGCCAATGGAGAAGACCGGCACCGGCTGGTCCTGTACGCTCGCCATCATTGCCGAGACAGTGCCGGAGTCGATTCCGCCGGAAAGGAAGGCGCCAACCCGTACATCGCTGAGCATATGGGATTGCACCGTATCCAGCAGAGTCTGGTGCAGCCCTTCCTCAATCTCCATTTCCGAGCCGCTATGTTTTTGCAGAAAATCAATGTCCCAGTAACGCTCGATCCGGGCGGTACCCGCTTCGAAAATCAGGCGACTGGCGGCGGGCAGTTTTTTGATGTTCTTAAAGAAGCTGAATTGATCGGGCATAAAACGCAAAGACATATAGTGCCACAGGCCTTCGAGTTCCATCTCCGGCTGCACCAGCTTTGATGCCAGCAGTGCCTTGACTTCAGAGGCAAAGAAAATCCTGCCGGCACCAGTGGTGAAGAACAGGGGTTTTTGGCCCATGTGGTCACGGGCTAACAGCAGTCTTTGTCGGGCCCGATCCCACAGGGCAAAAGCGAACATGCCTTGCAGGTGCCTGACACAATCATCCCCGTGCTCCTCGTACAGGTGCAGTATGACTTCCACGTCGGTACGGGTACGAAAGCGATGGCCTTTTTCGATCAGCAGTTTCCGCAACGCAGGGCTGTTGTAGATTTCCCCATTGCACACCAGCACCAGCGTGTCATCTTCATTGTGGATAGGCTGGTGGCCGGTCTCAAGGTCGATAATGCTGAGGCGGGTCTGGCCAAGCGTGACCTGGCCGTTGTGATAGTGGCCCACGTCGTCCGGCCCACGGTGGTGCAACGCCTGGGTCATCCGCTCAATGGCGGCCCGCTGTTCCGGGTTAGGGCTCAGAATCCCAGCAATACCACACATGAATGAGTTGATCCGTGATCAAGAAGTACAGAGGGTTTTGTCGCGGTTTTTGCGCTCGTTTCCAGGGCGTTGGGGAGCCCCGTGGCCGGGGTGTTCCGGGTTCGCCCGGGGCAGGACCTGATTGTACGGGGTTTTCTGCGTGCGAGCAGGGATAATGTGCTGATGCGGGGACAGTCAAAGACCTTCATCAGCCAGAGCCTGATACACCTGGTGCTCGCGACCAGCCTGTCTTTGGCGATGCTGGCGATCCTGCTGCACCTGATCGCACGCAGCGGTAGTGAGGTGAACCTGGTTATGGTCTATCAGGCGCTCAAAGGTATTTCTGCCGAAGTTTTTTCGCTTTACGTTGTGATCGTGGGGGTGAATATGGTGCTGCGCACCCTGCGTTATCCCTTGATTCTGCCTGCATCGACGGGTCAGCACCGGGTTACCTTCTGGCCTTTGTTCATCGTGACCGGCGTACGTAACATGGCCGTGGATCTACTGCCGGCCCGGCTTGGTGAGTTGATCTTTGTCACGATGCTGAAAAAAGGTTGTGGCGTATCAATACCAGCCGGACTGGCGACTTTGGCCCTGAGTCTGTTGCTGGACATATTCATTCTGGTTCCGGTGTTGCTGGCCGTTGGCTTGTTGCCGCTGGCCACACCAGCCCTGCAACAGGGGTCACTGCCGGCTGCACTGCTGTTGGCAGTCCTATGGGTTGTGGGGGTAGTGGTGTTATGGCCTGGGTTGCGTTTTTTGGCACACTGGGCTCAGGCCAGGACCCGGTCCGATGGAATGATGGCCAGGCCGACCCGTTTTCTATTAGCGCTTTGCGAATCATTAACGCGTTGCCGCCAGGGCCGGATCCTGGGTCGTGCACTACTGCTTACCGTTGCCATCCGGGCATTAAAGTATGGCGGGCTCTACTTGCTGTTTGATGCAGTGGTGGCCAGCCCGGCCCTGGTAGCGGTTGGCGTGGATTTCATCGATGTGCTGGTGGCACTGATCGCATCGGAGGCAGGTGCGAGTCTGCCGGTGCCGACCTTAATGAGTTTTGGAACCTACGAGGCAGGTGGTGCGGCAGCCCTGGTTTTATTGGGATATCCGCTGGTAAGTGCAGTGATAGCACTACTCTCAGTCCACATCGCCAGCCAGGTGCTGGATTACTTCGTGGGTTGTACTTGTTTGGGCCTGTTTTTCCTGACTCAGAAGGGAAACTTGAAAATCGCCAGCGTGGCCGGCTCGCGGCCTGAGAGTAGATGGCTACGGTGGCGTGCACCGCTGGTCTTTATCGGCCTGTTGGCGGCACTGGGATTATCCCTTTATCAGTTGGATCGCCTCCGGATGGCCCAGTCACAGGTAGCACCTGCTACCGGCCAGCCCGTAACCCATGCCCCAGACGGTGCGAAAGCCGCGGACGCCATAACAAAGGTGAGGGGTTGGGTAGTATGGAGTTCGAACCGGTTCGGTAATCACGATATTCTGAAAATGAACCTTAGGGACCGGCGCATCAGTCGTTTAACTCGCCACCCTCATGCCGAGAGCTTTCCGCGGATTTCGCCCAATGGGCAGAAAATAGTTTTTGCCCGCTCGCGTGAAGCGTGGGTCTCTTTGCGTAACCCGGTTCCATGGGATGTCTATCTGTTGGATCTGGATAGTGGGCATGAGCGGCTTTTGGCTGAGTTTGCCAATGCCCCGACGTGGTCAGCAGATGGCAGGCATGTATTTTTCCAGCGCCGGGGGTCCGAATTCATAAAGTTGGACCTTGCCAATGGAGAAGAGCAGGTGCTGTTTCGTGCCGGGGCGGGAAATATTCCAGCCGGTGTCGAATTACAGACACCCTCACTGAGCCCTATTTCTGGAAGGTTGGCATCGACATGGCGGGGTACCAGACGCATGACAGCCATTGTCAATGTCGATGGCTCGGTACAACCGGTTGGCGAGGGGTGTCAGCTTGCCTGGGCTCCCCAAGATGCGTTTATTTATTGGGTGGATCACGGTGGGTTGATGCAGAACCGTTTGTATCGCCAGTTGCCCGGCACGGGGAGCCCTGTTCCCTGGTTGGATTTGCCCCCTCCCTACAGCCATGAATATTTCCCCAAGTTGAGCAAAGACGGGCGTTACCTCGTACTTGGTGCCAGTGCCGGCGGCCATGAACATGACGTAGCAGACTATGAAATCTTCCTCTGGCCAACCGGCATGTCAGCCGATCGGGTTGTGCGGTTGACGTTCCACAGTGGTAACGACAACTGGCCGGATATCTTTCTGGAGTAAAGCCCTCCGGGTGTATCCAGGCGCTAGAGGTAGCCTTCCTCCCGGTACCAGCGGGCCGTGGCCCGCAAACCTTCGTCAAGACCCACAGCCGGGTCGTAGCTGATTTCCTTTTGTGCGCGAGAGATGTCAAAGGCGCGGTTCTGCCGGTACCAGTCGACCCGCCGCGGAAAGATCGGCGGCGTGATCCGCAATGGTTTGCAGGCCTTTTCAAAAAAGTGCCCGGCGAGCCATAGAGGCCAGAAGGGGAAATGCGGGGTGCGCGCTGTCAGGTCCATGGCGTGGGCTACCCGCTGTACCAGATCTTCAATGGTCACGTACTCGCGATCGGCAATCAGGTAGGTTCGTCCGTCGCCGACGCCGTCCTGTGTCACGTTCATCAGCGCATCAACAAAGTTATCGATATACAGCGGATGATAATACGCCTGGCCATTGCCGAATATCGGGAAACTGCCTTTGGCAACCCGTCGAAAGATCATCCCGAAGCGTTCGGGGTCACCCGGCCCGTAGATGGCAGCAGGCCGGACAATGACGGTCTTCAGGCCTTGTTGCCCGTATTCATGTACCAGAGGTTCTGCCTCGTATTTGGTCTGCTGGTAGTAATCGGCCGCCGCGATCGGGGCATCTTCGTTTGCCGGCGGGTGTTTGACATTGCCGTGCACGCCGCAAGTGCTGCAGTAAATGAAGCGCCTGACTCCGGCATCCCTGGCTGCGTCGAGCATGTTGTGCGTGCCGCCGAAGTTGACCTCGTGGTAGTAACTATTGGGCACATCCAGTTCGCGAAACGCAGCCGCCAGATGATGAACGACATCCACTTTGTGCACCGCATCACGGACTACGCCGGCGTCGGTTACGCTGCCGATAATGACTTTTACGCCCCATTGCCGCATTTCATCGGTCTTAACCCCTTCCTTGTAATCAAGGGCTATGACGTCATGTCCCTGATCATGCAGTCGCTTAACCAGGGCCTTGCCGGTAAATCCCGTTCCCCCTGTGACCAGAACTCGCATCTTCTGCTCTCCGTCAGCCCACTCGGGCCTGCTGTGAGCTGGGGGTAATTCCCAGCGCCTGATAAATAACGGCGATGGCTTTGCCACCGGCCTCAAGTGAATAGGCCTGAGCCCGATCGCGGTTTGCCTGCCCAATCGAGTGGCACTGAGCCCGGTCATTGGCCAGTGTTTCAATCTGCTGCGCAAGGTCTTCCACAGTGTTGCCTGCTGCGAGAGTACCTGCATCGGCGATGGTGCGATTATGCTCTGTGGGAAAAGCCGCCAGCGCCAGGCCTGCGGCCATGTAATGTAGCAGTTTACCGCTGCCTTCCCCCGAAACCGAAAGTTTGGGTTCGATACCGACCTGTGCCAATAAAAGATAGCCCGGCAGTGCTTCAAACGCCACTCGTCCGGTCAGGGAAACCCGTGCTTGCAGCGCATGCTCCGTGACAAATGCGGCCATCTGGGCAGTGGGATAGCCCAGCAGCAGGAAGGCGATATCCTGTCGCCGTTGAGTCAGTGCCAGAATCACTTGCTGGAGCACTTCCAGGCCTTTGATGGGCAGCAGTGAGCCGCTATAGATCACCACAAAGGTCCCCTCGGGAAAGGGCGATTGGGGCGGCATCACCGCGGTTCGATCGTAGGCTAAAAGGTCAACACGGTCATCAAGCCGAGTAATCCGATTTGCACCGACCCGGTAGTCTTTTTGGAATATCTGCTCACTGTTGCCGGAGGAGCAGAAAATATGTGCCGGTAGTTTGAGTGTGAATCTCTCGATCAGCCGGAAGCAAAAACGTAACAGGCCTGACGGCAGGGGCTGGCGCGAAAAGAAGTCGTGATCGGTCAGTTCTCCGACCAGTCCACCTTGCAGATCAGCTACCAGCGGTGTTCGTCGCCAGGGCAGGAGCATCCGCACCAGCCATCCGATCAGCACCCCTTCATGCAGGTGAGCGTGAATGACATCTGGTTTTTCTGCCAGCGCAGTTCGCAGGCTCAGCAGCAACAACTTGAAGTCGGCCCGCAACTTGCCCTTCTGTGGCCCTGCCTCGGTATGCTGGTAGCCGCGCACCGCGGATACCCGGCGCACATCTTGACCTGTGAGTTCGCGCCCGAGTGGGTAGGTACACAGGATGTTGATACCTCCACAGGTTTCAATCGCCTGCAAAATGCTGAGTATCCGTATATGACAGCCCCGATCCGAAAAGAACGGGGTAGGCGCGATGTGGAGGACTTTCAAACCAAAGAGATCAGTTGCCGGGGGTTGGGATGCTTCGGGCCAACTCAATGCGCACTAATTCTAACTCAGCCCGCTGTTTTTCCCCGTCCCACTCCAACGCTGCACCGGCCAGTTGTGCGCAGTACGCTAAGACTGTGTCACCGGGATCGCCCAGCAGGCACAGATCGGTACGGCGAAACAGAATATCGGCCAGGTGAACAACTGATTCTTGTTGCGCCGCCCAGACTACCTGGGCGCCGATGGTGTCGCGGTCCGGAACCAGGGGTTGCGCGAGGTCCGGTCGGGTTTGGCATAAATTCGCGATCTCGTGGATACGCGATCCGTAATTGCTGATCAGATGCTGGCAGGTGGATTCTGACCAGAGCACCTGGTAACGTCGCAGACAATCGGCGCGAAAACTTGCCAGGTCAGCAATGTCGCCCCCGCGCAAGCATACCCGGCGGGTGGGGTTGGCGGGTGATTTGACACTGGCCCGGCCGAGTTTTTTTTCGGCCAGTTGTGCCGCTAACTCTCCGAGCCGACGGCCGGTGGTGAATTTGGCCCCCAGCGCGGTGATCAGCCCGTCAAGATGATCTGTCACGCTATGGTCAACCAACTGGTATTCACCCGTACCCTGATAGACCCCATGCTGAATAGCAGGGCTTTGCAGCGGGTAATAGCCTGCAAACGACTGGCGTATATCCGCGCGACTCAAATTAGCTTGTGGCAGGGCCGCATTAATGGTTTCAATGAGTTGGTCAATTTCACTGTCGGTGGGGGTTGGTGCCTCTGAAGGCGCATCGGTCTCAAGGTAGCTCGTACCGATCAAAGAGCAGCCCCGCCAGGGGATCACGAAAACGTGTCGATTTCCGCGTGTCGCAATCCCATCCGCACGAAAGGCCGAGGGTAAGGCGACAGCGTAGTTGCCGAGCAGGGGTCGGGTGATGATGTGGGCGCCTCGGGCAAAGCCACTGTTCAGTTTTTGTAACGATGCCGGTTGGTTCAGGCTATCACACCAGGGTCCAGCGGCATTGATCACGAGGCGCGCCTGAATCCGGTTTGATTCACCACTGCCGTGATTACGGATCTGGACCCCGGTTACTTTGTGATCTGTGATGCAGTAATTTTCCATCGCAACGTAGTTCAGCGTAGTGGCGCCAAAAGCGCGTGCGGTGTCAATTACGCTGAAGGTCATCCGCTCTGAGCTATGCATCTGTGCTTCGTACAATACCCGTCCCCCGGTAATGCGCTCGCTGTTCAATAATCCCTCTGCCAGGGTCTGCTTCCGGCTGAGGGCTTTATCTGCCGGGATTCGAGTGGCAGGGTCCGTCAGGGGTGCCTGGGTACCCAGAGTCAGGAGACGGTAAGCAAGCATGCCACTGAATAGAAAACCCCGGCCCTGGCGCAGACCGCGATAAGTGGGCACGATAAATGGCAGGTGTTCGACCATGTGTGGGGCGCAACGTATCAGGAAAGCTCGCTCCCGTGATGATTCGCGCACCTTCGCGAGTTCCAACTGTTGCAGGTAACGGATCCCGCCGTGGAGCAACCGAGATGAACGCATGGAAGTTGCACTGCCAAAATCATTCTTCTCAATTAGCGCCGTGGACATTCCCCGCAAACTACAGTCCAGCGCAGTCCAGGCTCCGGTAATGCCACCGCCGATGATCAGCACATCGAAAACCTGCTCAGGGTCTGCCCCAGCATGATGTCTCATACCAGTCACGACGGGCGACCTGATGTGTCTGAATCGAGGATCAGTTCATTCGACACGGAAGGGCCGGTGACTGATTGACAGCGGTGCAACCGAGATCGATCTGATAAGCATTTGACGATCTGCTTCATTGGTGGGGTCAAGGCGAATACGCTTGCAATTATCGCTACCCACTGCCAATGCGATCGTGTTTTCTCCCGGTTGGATGCGGGCAGTAGTTGAAAAGACGCCTTCGCGTGCCACAAAGTTGTTCCCATCGTCCCAGAACAATTGCACCATGCCGGTGGTATCGCTGCGCAATTTTAGGATAATCAGGCTATTGGCTTTGAATAAGGCGCAAATACCCGGGTCAAAAATAATCTGGGGATCCTCTGTCAGCGTAAGTATCTGCCAGCCATCATCGCTCACACCCAGTTTCAGATTATGAGACTCATAGATAAGTCTCTCGCTTTGCAGGTTAAAAGGGTGGAAGTCTCCCAGCCGCAAGGCCATGGCTGGGGGGTTATAAAAAGGCACGACAAATCGGACCAGCGCATCGACGTGTACCAGCATGATTACAATGACCATCACTATTGGGGCGAAGGCAACTCGGTGCCTAGTGAGAGAGGTTCCAAAAGTCAGCATCGGTATGGTTTGTTGTAACCAATGCCAGCGTCTCGCCATCGCCATTGCTGAGAAAAACAGCAGCACAGTGCAACCAATCACGGGCAACAGGTATTTGCCTTGGAGTTGGATTTCCTGATGGAGGTTATATCTTGCGTACATCAAAATCTGAAAGAGGATTGCGCCAAGCAGAACCGTCTCGAACAGACATTCTCGTGCCCGGTAAATGCCATCACCGCGAAGTAGTCCCCATAGCATCGACAGCCACCGCAACGGCAAGTAGATCGCACTGATGAGAAACACCAGGCCGTAGAGCAGGTACTGGGCAAGCCCCAGTCGGAGCCGAAGTTTGTCCAAATTGCCAATGGTCGAGATGAGGGTTTCATCGAGGAAACCTTTGTAATTGCCCAGCAGCAAATGCCTGAGAGAGATTCCCTCGTCAGCGAATTTGCGCACGGCGTCAAACCCGATCTGGATATGCGCTGTACTGGTTTTTGCGCTGACATGAAACGCCAGAGGATCATGCCACCCGTAATG
>MPLX02374231.1_pt1 | contig 28262 bp, 32 predicted proteins | sample 1617341 | NCBI WGS metagenome assembly MPLX02 (sample SAMN05944804, study PRJNA350692) | marine metagenome | biome: marine; feature: ODZ; material: water; isolation source: 120 m water sample filtered on 0.2 um supor filter | place: Pacific Ocean | collected 2012-04-08 | depth 120m m | reverse complement strand
GAAAACACAGGACGGGGTATGTCCTTAACAATGATATATTGTGATGAGTTTGCATTCGTGCAACCGCCCGACAAGGCCAAAGAGTTTTGGACTTCGCTGTCTCCAACATTGAGTACAGGTGGTAAATGTTTAATTACATCAACACCAAACTCCGACGAAGATCAGTTTGCATTAATTTGGAAAGAAGCAAACAAAAGATTTGATGATTACGGTAATGATAATATTGTAGGTACAAACGGTTTTTATGCCATGAAGGCACACTGGTCCGAGCATCCAGACAGAAACGAAGAATGGGCAGAAACAGAAAAGGCTAGAATTGGTACAGAAAGATTTAGACGAGAGCACGAATGTGAATTCTTAATATTTGACGAAACATTAATTAGTTCTACAACATTAGTAGAAATGGAAGGAAACGAACCAATGCAAACAATGGGGCAAGTTAGATGGTGGAAAAAACCAAACCCTAAAATGACTTACATGGTTTCGTTGGATCCTGCTATGGGTACAGGAGGAGACTTTGCCGCTATACAAGTTTTTGAATTACCTACGTTTGAACAAGTGGCTGAATGGCATCACAATACAACTCCAATGAATCAACAAATAAGAATATTACAAGGTATTTGTAAACATATTCATGACTCAATAATGGAACAAGATACATCTGCTAATCCTTCTATATTTTATTCTATGGAAAATAATACAGTAGGTGAAGCGGCGCTTTTAAGAGTAATGGATATTGGAGAAGAAAATATTCATGGAATGTTTTTGTCAGAACCAATAAGAAAAGGACACAGAAGAAAATTTAGAAGAGGATTTAATACAACAGCAAAACATAAAATTGATGCTTGTACTAAATTTAAAGAACTTGTTGAAAATAATAAAATGGTTATAAACAGTAAACCATTAATATCAGAATTAAAAGATTTTGTTGCTACAGGAATATCATTTAAAGCAAAACCTGGACAACACGATGACCTAGTAAGTGCTTGTTTGATAATGACACGTATGATGAAAGTACTTGCTGATTTTGACCCTAAAATCTTTGAGAAATGGACCAATAGAGAAACCGAATATACGGCTCCAATGCCCATATTTGCCAACCTAGGAATATAACTAAATATAGTATTATGACAACAGAAGTACTATCTAACAACGTTTTTAACAAAATTCGATCCAAATTTGGTGATGTGCAATTAGGAGATTCAGATGGAAATGTTACCGCTGATCCTAACGAAGCAGTATTTTATGACTTTGAATATATGGAAGATGCAGACACATTCGGAAGAATGAGTATATCACTTGCAGATGGAGAATCTATGAAAGTATTTTACAATAGAAACTTAACTGATAAAATTGATGAAGATAGCAAAGCAAACTTTTTTAGTTTTTTAAAAGAACTAAAAGACCTTGCTGTACAGCATCAATTGAAGTTTGATGTACGTGATATTACTAAATCTAACCTATCTAGTCAGGATTTTAAGAATCTCGCAGATACGAATCAAACGGTAAATACTGATGAAATGTCAGAAGAAATAAACAGAATTACAAGTTTAGCAGGGGTAAAGGAAGCCGAGCCAGAAGCAGGATTAACTGGGGGACCGGCACCAACAACTATTGCAAAACAGTTTCCTGGCGTAGACGACAAATCATCATTAGTACGAGCAGTTACAAAAATGAAACAAGGACAATCTAATTACAGTCGTGATGAAATAACTGCGGCCGCTGATGCTTTTAAAGAAATACTTGGCAAAGATCCAAATGAAACTTCAAGATTAATGACAATGCTTAAAGGGGTGGCACAAAAAGCAAATCCTTTTAATCATCCAGATGATTGGGTAGGACATGGAATGATGAAAAACAAAGATGCGAATGCCAAGGGTAAAGGAAGAGGAACTGATAGAAAAGGAACTGTATGGGGAACTGAATCAGTTGATGAAGTAGAAAAAATTACTAAATTAGCAGGCGTAGAAGTAAAAGAAAGTCTACGTGGAACTACTAAAAGTTCTTATGAAAATTTAGATAAAACAAGATTAATAATTAGGCACAAAGGCAAAGTTGACGAAACTATACCTGGTGCAAGATCAAGACAAATACAATCATTGTATATTGAAAACAGTGATGGTGAAAGATACAAATATCCATTAACACATTTAGCAGGTGCAAGAGCAATGGTTAGACACGTTGCTAACGGTGGAAAACCTCATGATGATTTTGGACAACACATTATACAAACATCAGAAGATATTGCAAAATTAAATTCATTCTCAAGATATGCATCAAACAAAGATCAATTAAATGATAATGCAAGTGATATTATTGAGCAAACTAAAATGAAATTAGAAAACCTAAGACAGTATGTTAGAAATTTAGGAAAACAATCACACTACGATGAAACATTTAAAAACTTTAAAACAGCAGAAGAAAGAGTTTTAGACGACGAAACTAGAAACACATACAGAGAAAAATTTACATTAAAAACATTAGACGATAGAGTAGAAGATGCACTTCCTTTAATTCATGACATTATGTCAGAATATAAAACTGATGAGCCAACTGATAAAGATGCAAAAGTTGAGCCACCAGTTGATCATGGAGCAATAGTACAAAGTTGGTTAACTAATCCTGATAATAAATTAGTTTTAAGAAAAGATGACACAGCAGATAAAATGTTGGCTGTAACAAAATTTAATAATAAAAATACTATGTTAGGTTCAATACTTTCAGACATCGCGGCTAGAATGATGTCTAAAGGAAACGACGATGACAGAGTGGCAAACTTTGCTTCAAGAGTTGCAGACGAAATAGAAAAAGAAGGAACACCTTTTGCTACACACGATCAAGATTATTTAAAAAATAAAAAAATTGCAGTAATGTTAGCAAAAAGATATATTGATGATTATAAAAAAATGAAATCAGATCCTGCTTATGGTGATGAAGTAAGAGTTGACCCACAAGCATTTGCACCTAAAAAAGATAGACAAGGTAAAGCAAAAGAAACTGAAGCATTTGAAAATTGGGTTAATAACATAGATGCTCAAGCAGTTGAAGATAAAGGTTCTACTTTAGCATCAAGAATAATTAGAAAAGCGGCAGATGAAGATCCAGAATCTATGGATCATGAAATGTTTAAAAAATCTGCTGATATGTTAGACGCAGGTGAATTAGAAGAATTAGGAAAACACGTTCATGATTCAGATACTGCTCCAAGAGAATTTGTTATGAAAACAATAGCAGATCATGATCCAGAAACTTTCAAACAGATGTATGGTGACCAAGAAGGTTATCTAGCAACAATGAAACCTAAAGGTCTTGACGTAGATTCATTTAACGGAGAGTCAGTAACGTTTGAAGATATTAAACCTTACGTTTCAATGTACAGAGATGAGCAAACTGGTAAAATGACATACGACGTATTAGATAAAGACGAACAGTCAGCATACAAAACAACTGATTCAAAAGCGGCAATGGCTTATCTTTCAAAAAACTTTAAAAAATTAAGAATGGACAAAGACGATAGAATTGATCAAGCAATAGCGGCTCAAAAAAAAGACGCTGAAACAAATCCAAATTGGGGTAAAGACAAAGGTCCAGTTGACCCAGAATGGGAAGCAGAAAAAGACCACAGAGAAATATCTCGTATAATGAAGTACGAAGGTTTAAATGAATCAAGAGCAAAAATTGTTGAATCAATTAAATCTAAAGTAGCATTAGATACAGCAGAAGCAGACGCAGAACTATCCAGAATAGTTCAACTTTCAAAATAATAGCATTTTACCAATAATAACAGTAGACAATTCATAAATATAGTAGTATATTATGCATATGCTTAATATACACTTAGGCACACTAAAACAAACATAGGCACACAAGGAGGCTTACATTATGGCTACATTGGCTGAAATAAGAGCGAAGTTAAAAACACAAGAAGTGAATCGCTCCACTTCAAGCGGCGGCGACAACGCAATTTACCCACATTGGAATATACAAGAAGGACAAGAAGCAGTTCTTAGGTTTTTACCTGATAAGGATACTGCTAATACGTTTTTCTGGACTGAAAGGAATATGATCAAACTACCTTTTGCAGGTATTAAAGGTCAAACAGATTCTAGACCAGTTCAGGTACAAGTACCGTGTATGGAGATGTATGGTAAAACTTGCCCAGTTCTAACAGAAGTTAGACCATGGTTCAAAGACAAGAGCATGGAAGACATGGGTAGAAAATATTGGAAAAAGAAAAGTTATATTTTCCAAGGTTTTGTCACAACTAATCCCTTAAACGAAGAGGCTAAACCAGAAAATCCAATTAGAAGATTTATAATTGGTCCTCAAATCTTTAACATTATCAGAAGTGCATTACTTGATCCAGAGATGGAAGAGTTACCAACTGATTCGGTTAAAGGTGTAGACTTTAGAATCACTAAAACATCTAAAGGTGGTTATGCTGACTATTCAACATCAAAATGGTCTAGAAGAGAACGTGCATTAGACGAGGCTGAAAGAGCCGCGATCGAATCGAACGGTTTATTCACTTTATCAGACTATAGACCTAAAGAACCATCAGATGCAGAAGTAAAAATAATTAAAGAATTATTTGAAAAATCTGTTGATGGTGAGGCTTATGATCTTGAAAAATATGGTCAATATTTTAGACCTGCAGGAACTTCTGCACCTAAAGTATCAACACCAGTAGCAAGTAATCCGGCGCCAGCAACGGCACCTGTAACAGAAGCAGTAGCACAACCTACTGTTACTACACAGACAGTTGCTCCAGCACAAGGAACAAATCTCACTCCAGAGGCTACTCCAAACGGAGATAGTGCCAAAAGAGCAGAAGATATCTTGAAACTGATAAGAAGCAGACAAAGTCAATAAAATAAAAAATTACCAGACCCTGATTTTCAATTGACGGTCAGGGTCTAGTATGTTAATATAAGGTATAAGATGACAAAAGTATTCGACGCAACAAAATTTAGAAAAAGTATTACAAAATCAATACAAGGGTTAGGTATTGGTTTTAGTGATCCAACTGATTGGATATCAACAGGAAATTACGCATTAAATTATTTAATGACTGGCGATTTTAACAAAGGAGTTCCGCTAGGTAAAGTAACTGTACTTGCTGGTGAATCTGGATCGGGTAAATCTTATGTAGCGGCAGGAAACATTATAAAGAATGCACAGGATCAAGGTATATTTGTTATACTAATTGATACAGAGAACGCATTAGACGAAGTTTGGCTACAAGCATTAAAAGTAGACACATCAGAAAAAAAACTTTTAAAATTAAGTTTATCAATGGTAGATGACGTAGCAAGAACTGTTTCAGACTTTATGAAAGGTTATAAAGACGAACACGCCGACGATAAAGAAAACGCACCTAAAGTACTATTTGTTATAGATAGTTTAGGTATGTTACTAACACCAACAGATGTTAATCAATTTGAAGCAGGTGAAATGAAAGGTGACTTAGGTAGAAAACCTAAAGCCTTAACAGCACTTGTAAGAAATTGTGTTAATATGTTTGGTAGTTGGAACGTAGGACTTATAGCAACTAATCATACATACGCATCACAAGATATGTTTGACCCAGATGATAAAATATCAGGTGGACAAGGCTTTATATATGCATCAAGTATTGTAGTTGCAATGAAAAAATTAAAATTAAAAGAAGATGAAAAGGGGAATAAAGTTACAGATGTTAGAGGTATTAGAGCGGCTTGTAAAGTTATGAAAACAAGATATGCTAAACCGTTTGAATCTGTGCAAGTAAAAATTCCATACGATACAGGAATGGATCCTCACAGTGGACTAGTAGATCTTTTTGAGAAAAAAGGCGTACTAACACAGCAAGGAAACAGATTAAAATACGTTGATTCAAAAGGAAAGGAGCATTTAGACTTTAGAAAAGCATGGACTGGAGATAAATTAGATATGTTAATGTCTGATTTTGATAAATTATCTACAGCAACTGAAGAAACAGTTCAGCAAAATAAGGAAGACTAAATGGCCGAAATGACCCACGAAGAGATCGAACGTATATGGAACTCATTTTCACACTACATACCAGAAAGAAATAAATTAGACGGAGCAGTTGACTTTATCAATACATTAAGAGATATTGGTGTTGACGATAAAGAACTTAAAGCATCATCTGATTACGATCCTAAATTAGAAGAAGCAGTTGGTAATGTATTCGAAGATGATGAAGAGGACTTATATGACGATGACGAATTGGTATACTAGAGTAAGTAAAGACATTTCACTCATTCCAGAGTGTATTAACTATTATCAAACAGAGTATCAACAAGCACGAAAAGAATGTTCCATTTGGGGTAATTTAGAAAAAGCATCAGCAATGATGCCCGGTGTTGTTGAACAAAGATTTAACCAATTACAAGAAATAGAAGCAATACTAGAATACCTAAATATTGAAAAACGAAGACTTAGATCTAAAACTTTTAAAAAGTTTTTAGAAAACTATAACAGAGCACTAACTTCACGTGATGCTGACAAGTATGTCGATGGTGAAGCAGATGTTGTAGACTTAGAAAAAATTATTAATGAATTCGCATTATTAAGAAACCAATGGTTAGGCATCACCAAAGGATTAGACCAAAAACAATGGCAAATAACAAACATTGTTAAACTCAGAGTAGCGGGGATGGAAGATGCCACAATCAAATAGAATAATACTAACAGACGTAGACGGCGTACTTTTAGAATGGGAACACCATTTTACAAAATGGATGTTGCAAAGATCTTATTTTGAAAACGAAGTTGGAGAAGGATATGTTGGAAAAAGAATATATCCATACAAGTTATTAGATAATAAAGAAAACACATACGAAATGGCTGAAAGATTTGGCCTTACTAAAACAGAAGTAAGAAAAGAAATAAGAGAATTTAATAAAAGTGCTTGGATGGGAAATCAACCTCCGATACAAGACTCACAAACATGGGTTAAACTGTTGGCCGCAGAAGGTTGGACATTTATACCTATAACATCTCAAACATCAGACATACCAGCACAACTATTACGTAAGAAAAGATTAGGAGAATTATTTGGCGAACATATCTTCACAAATTATCATATACTTGATACAGGAGCAGACAAAGACCACGCATTAGCAGAGTTTCATAACACTGACTTGTATTGGGTAGAGGACAAGCCTAAGAACGCACTAGCAGGCCTTAAATATGGTTTAAAGCCTATATTATACAATCGTCCTTACAACCAAGACTTCAACCACCCTGATATTACCAGAGTAAATAACTGGCAAGACATACACGGAATGGTAGCAAGATGAAAATATACGTAGGACACGACAGCAGAGAAGACATAGCATATCAAGTATGCGAACACTCAATTAAAAGACGAGATCCGTCAGCAGAAGTTATCCCATTAAAACAAAAACAAATGAGAGATCAGGGTTTGTACACTAGACCTGTAGATAAACTTGCATCAACAGAATTTACATTTACAAGATTTTTTGTTCCTTATCTAAATGACTTTAAAGGGTGGGCAATATTTTGTGATTGTGATTTTCTTTGGAAAATTCCTTCTCATGAACTAATAAAATATTGTGATAATTCTAAAGCAGTTGTTTGTGTACAGCATGAATATACACCAAAAGAAACAACTAAAATGGATGGACAAACACAAACAGTTTATCCAAGAAAAAATTGGTCAAGCATGGTGTTATGGAATTGTGAACATCCTAAAAATAAAATACTAACACCGGATCTTTTAAACAAAGAAGAAGCAAAATTCCTGCATAGATTCAGTTGGTTAGAAGACAATGAGATTGGATCGTTGCCATTAGAATACAATTGGTTAGTAAGTTGGTACAAGGAACCGCAAGACGGCTCCCCTAAAATATTACACTACACAGAAGGTGGTCCATGGTTTGATGGTTACCGAAACTGCGAGTATGGTGACGATTGGAAAAAAGAATTAATAAATCTTTTTAGTTCGTAATGAACATATATTCTGTATTACAAAAATTTAATCCAGCAACAGATTATTTCACTGACCCATATCCCCACATAATAATCAAAGATTGTTTACCATTAAAAACATATGAATTATTATATGAAAACTATCCTGTACAAACAATTAAAGATAATTTTCCAATAATCGAAGGATCCACATATAGAGGATTAGCAAACGATTTTATAAGATCTAAAAGAGTTGAGGCAAAAGACTGCTGGTTAGACTTCGTTGAATATCACACTTCACAAGATTTTTATAATTTAGTGTTACGTATCTTTAACTTACCTGTACAAAATAATTGGATTAAAGACGAAAAAGTAAAAGTTAGACACGCAGAAGGAGATGCAGGTATAGTTACTGATACACAATTTGTAATTCATGAACCTATCACTAAAGGAACAACAAGAACACCTCACATAGATAATCCAGTAGAAATCTATGCTGGTTTACTTTATATGAGGCAAAGAGGAGATAAAGCAAAAGGTGGAGATTTTGTGATATACGATACACAACCAATAAGTCACGTTGTCACAGGAACTGGTAGACAAATAACAAATAGTGTAAAACTAAAAGAATCTAAAACTATTCGTTATAAAGAAAATACTTTTGTAATGTTCTTAAACTCAAATAAATCTGTGCATGGTGTAACACCTAGACAAGAACCGGGACACGATAGATTGAGTATTAATATTATTGCTGAGGTTGGTAACAAACATAATCGTTTGTTTAAATTAATTGAGGTCATAGAGTAAACGCCAAGCAGTACCGTTACGCATTTCTTCCAAAGAAAAATTATTATAAGCAAGTGAACTAAACAGAGCCATTCTATCTCCGTATACAGGTGTTTCAATTTTAGTAAAATCACTTTCTGAAATAGGTGCCGCTCCGCAAACATCTTGTTCACAAAACACAGGAACACCATTAGTAAAACTTTCAATCATTGTGTTACTGTTGTATGTTACACAGGCAAAATATTCATTCCAATTTATAGGTCCAGCACTTTTATTTGTTGGTATATCCATTTTAATCGTTGCTCCTACATGGTCTTTTGTAATGCCTGGATTGTATGGTTTGTCTCTAATAACTAGTTCTCTATCCGTGTTTTCACGCAGTATTTTGACGGTATTTTCTAGCCAGTGTGTAGCACCAAAGAAGTCTGCAATGGCGTTTGTAGGGGGCAGTATGAGGATCTTAGACCCCTTTTTATGCCATGGTTTGATGTTTTGTTTAAAGTATTGCTCATATCGGTCGTTTGGTCTTTTGAACAATTTGGTTTGACAATGTGCGTTTTTTGTTACCCTTAACCAATGGGGACGATCATGAGCATTGGTAAAATAACCATGATCCATAAAGTAAAAATCTTTGTTTTCTTTTTTGCACCATTTGTATACTTCTCCGGAACCTGCAAGTATTCCATACATTATTAATGTTTCGTTTGGCAACTCGTTTAAATCTCTCCATTGGTATATTTTAAAAGCACCTGGTGTGCCTTGTACAAATGCATCAACATATCTTTGAGTTCTTGGTTTAGTTGTGTGTATTCCTGCTATCATTTATATTCCTTAATAAATGTTTTAAGTACATCAATATCTGCATTCAGATGTCTCTCTCGTATTTTGCTCCATACATAATCATCTCTAAAATTAATATCTAAATGTTTCCTAACTTGTTTTCCTGTATCGTCAAAAACTTTTTTTGCTTTAATTGTAACGTTTGGAAAAAATAAACATCTGTTAAGTTTTCTAGAAACTTTTTGTGTATACGTATCTACGTACCAATGCCAAAAAAATGGAGGTACAAAATATCCTAATGTATCTATCCAGTTTTTATGTACTAAAAAATGTGGAGAAGAAAAAGGAATATCTCCTATTAGTATTGGCTTTGTTGCTTGTAATAATTTTTTAGGTTTGTTTTTTTCTTTTCCATCATACGGGATAGCCATTAAAATTTTATCTGGATAATCATTAAATCCATCTGTCATAATCTTATCCCAATGCTGAGTTTTAAATTGTATATCGTCACCTGCTAAAAATACATAATCAAATTTAGCCTTCTCTGCCATTAAATTCCAACTATAACAAGTAGATCTATTAGGACCTACTGTATAATGTTTTTTATCGATGATGTCTTTATATTCTTGTAACTTAGGATCATCATTATTAAGATAAATTAAAAATTCTATATCTCCCGCGGCAGTATCATACGCAGTATCAATCATTCTTTTTGCTAGTTCAGGACGTCCTCGAGATGGACAACTTATGGAAATCATATTAATTTATTCTTCCAGGTTTCTGGAGTATGTTCATTTATAATTTCTAAAGGTAAGTGGTACTGAAACTTTTTTGTACCTCTTGTTCTTATATAATCGGCAGTCTTTTTTACTGCTTGTCTCATATTAGTAGATGTGCTATAACCTAATAATTCACGTGCTTTGTCTGACGAACACGTTGCTAGTTTAACTTCTTTAGGTCTGTCTTTGTGATGTATTGGGTCTAAATTAACTCCTGTTTCGTTTGCACAGGCTTCAGCAAGTTTGTTAATAGTAACAGGTTCTTCGTCTGGACCAATGTTTACTACTTCGCCAACTACATTATCCTGAAAGGCAAGTGCGTTCAAACAATATAAACAATCATCTATATAACTAAAACATCTTTTTTGTTCACCATCTCCGTATATAATTGGTTGCTTACCTTGTAGCATTCTGTTTAACATAATCGACATAACGTTTCTAAATGGGTCGTCATACTTTTGTCTTGGTCCAACAATGTTATGTGGCACAGCAATAACATACTCAACTCCGTGCGTATCGCATAAGTTTTTTAGCACATCTTCTCCGGCCTTCTTTGCAATACCATATGGATCTTGAGGACGGCACTCGTAAGTTTCTTTGTATGGTACTTCGTCATGATGACCATATCTTGCCATGCTTGAACAATACACAATACGTTTAACTTTGTTTCTTATTGCCGCTGTAATAGTTGTAACTGACGCTTCAAATATATTTCTTGTAACAAGCACAGGAGAAAATACTGACAGTCCTTCATATGCTGTTGCGGCCGTGTGGTATACAATATCACACCCTTCCATTGCTTTAGTTAAATTTTCTAAATCACAACAATCTACTTGATGAAACTCTACGTCTTGTGGTACGTTATCTGTGTAACCACCTATCATGTTGTCGTTGCCGGCAACTGTATGTCCTTGGGATATCATTAGATCTGCTAGGTGCGAACCTAAAAATCCTGCCACTCCTGTTATAAAAACTTTAGCCATTTTTAATAATTATCGGCAATATACCTTGTCAGGCCAAATGTTGATTATCTCGTAAAAGCCTATCTCTTTTAAGTAACCTTCTATTTGAGTATTGCTTGATCCATATTTTTTTGTGTTGTTGTTAAGTTCAATCATTAGTAATTGTGTATTTTTTAATGTTTCTTCTGCACCATGTAACACTTTCATTTCGTAACCTTCAACGTCAATTTTAATTAAGTCGACATCGGTCCATCCAAACGAATCAATAGTTTTTACTGGGGTCTTTCCTTGACTTTCTTCAATTCTTATTGCCTGTGTAAAGTCATCGTTTGTCATATTAAGGAATCCGTCTTTATCACCTAACGCATATATGAATGGATTAATATTAGAATATCTACCTGCATTCCTTTCTAAACACTTAAAGTTTGTACTGTTAGGTTCAAATGCTTTAATACTATTTGCAAATTGTGACATTTCAGATGACCACGTTCCGCACCACGCACCAACATCTATAACTGTTCTAAATCTTTTTTGCTGAGATGTACACCATTCTTTAAATTTTAATAAACATTTATTTTGTGTAAACGGTTTACCTGACTTCCACTCTTCTATATGAATATCATTTTCTGGTACCCAAAAGTCATTAACTTTTATTATCATAGTACTCTCTTATAATTTTAACAGCAGTTCCGTTTGCAATTTCTTCTGGTGTAAATTGTTGATATGCTAACGAACATAACCATTGATATGGATCAACAAAATTAGGTTTTTCAATATTACTTAAATCTGTAGATGCTACAGGTCTTGCAAAACTTTTTTCATGACAGAACACAGGAACTCCGTTGCATATTGATTCTATTGCACTAATAGAACATGATGTAACACAGGCCCATGCATCTTCTAAATCTTTTTCTAATGAAACAGTTGCTTCACTAGGACCAGAAGTTCCTCTACCACGTGGCTTTAATCTTACTTTAATTGGACGGTCAGTGTGCTTTTTAATTTCTGCTATTGTATCATCTAGCCAAGTTGTATGCTTAAGATACATATGAATTCCTGCAGAACTAGGACATATTAAAATATGCTTTCCGGATTTTTTTGGAGAGTTAACTTTAATTTTAAATGAATCAAATCTAGATGAATTAACATTAGTAAGTAACTTTGCATGAATGTTGTTTTTACACATACGCCACCAATGATTGTCCGGCTTTAAATTTTTATTATCAAATCTTCCAAAATAAGGAGTATCAGTAAACCAATAATTCAGTTTTTTATCTTCCGTTTTATGTACTAACTGAAGATTATTATTAACAAAACCCCAAAACATACCATTATCAAACGGATCTGTTGCTTTTGCATTATCTAATGTTTGGTAAGCAGTAGGCCATGATTTCATTACTCCGCCAAACACTTCCCAGGCTTTGCTTTCAATGTTTTCCAACGGTGCATAAATTGTTAGCATAGTTATATTATAATTAAATAATTGTCATGATGCAAGTTAAAAATATCGAAAGTATCCAGTATTTCCATGACAAGTTTGATGTTATTGATTATCCCCAAGAGTATTTAAACTGGAAAACTAACCCAACGTATCTTGCTGAATTTGAAGATTGTATGGTACATACTTGGCCTTTTTTAATAACCAAAATGGGAGGATTAATATCAGAACACGTTTGGCCTTTAACATGGAAACAAAAGAAAAAATTAGGACCTCGGTCAGGAATATATCCTATATGGGGAGAAAATGTTGACATTAGTATTCCAGAACCTTCAAGAGAATTTTCCGACACACAAAAGTATGTTTGGTTGCCTATAGATGTTTCATCAGGAAACAATCCATGGCATATATGGATTGATGTTATTGCAAAAATGCGATTAATTGAAAAAAGGTTGAACAAACCATTTAAAGATTTTATATATGTTATGCCTCACAAAAGCGAATACATGGAAAAAGTTATTAGTGACATTATGCCAGAAATAAAACTTATAGTAATGCCAAAACATTCTACTTGGAAGTTTAAACACATATACGTACCTACTATGTGCAATCATGATGATGGTGTTATATTACCTCAATCTGTTAGTTGGTTACGTTCTAGATTTTTACATAAGAGAATAGAAAAACCTCATAGAAAACTTTTTATTGATAGAGGTGTTGGCTCTAGAAAACTAGCAAACAAAGATGATGTGTTTGCAATTTTAAAAGGATATGAAATATTACGATTAGAAGAAATGCCTGTACTAGAACAAATGAAAGCATTTGCAGAAGCAACACATATAGTTGCTACTCACGGTGCAGGACTTGTTAATTTATTATGGTGTTTACCTACAACTAAAGTAATTGAAATTGTACATAAGCATACTGCTAAAAAAGTTTATCCTAATCTTTCGCATTTACTTGGATTGAATCACAAAGTTGTAATGGGGCAACCTGTGCCAATTCTAAAAACAACACAAGAAAAACAATATAAAAGATTAAATGATTATAATGATATTAAATTAGATTCTAGTATTTTAGCACGAAACCTAGAATAAACTTTTCCAGATCTTATTTCATCAATTGACCACAACATATAACCTAAATCATTAAGCCATTGTGTTCGGTCAGGATACTTTGGATTTTCGATATCTTCTAAATTAGTATTTGCTACTGGCCAACAAATTGCAAGATCTGAGGTAACAAAGGTAGGGACTCCACGAATGCAAGAGTCGACACTGGCAGTAGAATTGTGAGTAATAACAGCATGACAATTATTTAATGCTTCTTGGAAATGGAATCTATAGTGCTTTTTCTCATCTCCTGAAAAATGTTTTTGTCCAATTATTAATTCACAGTCAGGTGGAAATTCGTTTCTTCGTTCTTCCATTGATGCAACATTGTTAGGGTGTGGCCGTATTAAAAATTTTCTTTTAGTTAATGGTCTTAATTTTTTATATACATCATTAAACCATTCTACCGGATCTAACTCGTTCATAGACCAATTGTCTTTTGGTTGTAATACAAATAATATCGGAGCATCAGGATTAGATTTTTGCCATTCATAATTTCCAATATTAAACAGTTGTTGCATTTCTTTCCATCTGTCATCTGGTGAATTATCTGCTAAAAAGTTTCCATTACGCATTGGAGTCCATAGTGCAACTCTGTATCTATGATTTGGAACACCCGATGTATTACCGAAACTTGAACATAATCCTCCATCAAATGTTACTACAACACTACCTTTCTTCTTTGCATTTTCGACAAGCATATATCTTCTACCTTTGGTATGATGCTGTTGCTTATCTCCACCATATCCAAACATAACTCCTATAGGTGCTGTAATATTCATTTCGCCGTCTTGCGTTGGTCCAGTCATGTGCTCATTAATAATTTCAACATTGTCGCCAACTGCTTTTACGCCTTCTGCAAAATCGTATAATAACTTATAAGAATCGCCACGTCTGCGATCTTTTACTGTTCTTCTAAAAATTTGGACTGTTAGATTTTTCATTAAATACACATATAATTATCAAAGGAAAAAAGCGATGAGAAGATTAGCGGTTATAACAACTTTCCCACCTAACAGATGGGAGGCATACGGAAAAAGAATGCTAGAAAGTTTTATAGAAAATTGGCCCGACGACGTAAAGTTATATGTATATTATGAAAAAGAATTACCGCCAATACAACACGAAAAACTTGTGTACATTGATTTAGAAAAAGAAAATCCAGATTTAGTAAGTTTTAAAGAACGTCATAAAAACGATCCAGTTGCTAATGGTGAATTGCAGGAAATTCCAAATGGTGTAAGAAGAAGACCGGAGGCTGGAAAAAACGATAGAGGCAAAGGTTCTTTCTTATGGGACGCAGTAAGATTTGCACATAAAACTTTTGCTGTTGCTCATGCTATAGAAAATATAGACGTAGACGTAATACTATGGTTAGATGCAGACACATACACATTTAGACCAATCCCAAAAGAGTTTGTTTTAGATTTAATGCCAGAGGATAGACTTGTAAACTATCTAGGAAGAGGAGAAAAATATCCTGAATGTGGGTGGGTTAGTTATAACAAAAGACATTTGTTAATGAATAACTTTATAAACACTTGGGTTGAGTTGTACAACAAAGACACAATATTTACACACCTTGAATGGCATGATTCGTATATATTTTGGCAAGTATTAAATCAAGTTGCACCTGATCAAGGTTATGATATAGGAAAAGGTGCTGGAGCAAAAGGACATCATATTTTTATTAATAGTGTACTAGGTGCTTATGTTGATCACATGAAAGGCAAAAGAAAAGTTAAAGGAAAAAGTTCGGCAACAGATTTAAGATCTAACAGACCTGAGGAATATTGGCAAAGTGTTGAAAGTTATGATCCTTTTGCAAAAACAGGATTTGACCCGAAACAAGCAGAAGATATTATTAGTAAAGTAGCAAAAGGAACTCTAGGAAATTAATGAGAATTGCTTTATATCCAGACAATTCTAGTTTAAATGGGAAACCTGTTTTCGCGGCACTCATCGAACACTTAAAATCAAAAGGAGAAAAAGTTTTTATAAATGAAGATAGAAACTGTGACGTTGCTGTTATTTGGTCTGTGCTTTGGCAAGGACGAATGGAAAAGAATAAAAAAATTTGGGAATCTTTTAGAGGAACAGGAAGACCTGTTGTTGTATTAGAAGTAGGCGGATTGCGTAGAAATTCATCTTTCAAAATGGGTATAAATGGAATTAACAGAGAGGCAGATTTTGCAAACCAAACTTATGATGACAAACGTTGGAAAATGTTTAATCATCAATTCCGAGAATGGAAACAAACCGGTAATGTAATTGTGATATGCGGACAACATCATAACAGTCACCAGTGGAGAGAAAATCCTGGACTAAAATCATACTTTAAAAATTGTATTGAAGAAATACGTAGATACACAGACAAACCTATTGTAATAAGACCACACCCTAGAAATATTGTACATAACTTTCCAGAACACAAATATAAACACGTTAGAGTAAATTTACCTAAAAGAGATTGGCAAACTTACGACGATACTGATTTTAAAAAGATTTTAAAATCAACATGGGCCGTTGTAAATCATAGTTCTAATCCTGCCATGGAGGCAGTAATACATGGTATACCTGTTTTTGTATCTGAAAAAAGTTTATGTCATGACGTTGGTAATACAGACTTATCTGATATCATGCACCCGGCAATGCCGGCTAGACAAAACTGGGCAAATCAGTTAGCATATACAGAATGGTTCACAGAAGAATTTAGAGAAGGGAAGCCATGGGCAAGAATAAGAGAAAGACTATTAGAAAAGTACATAAAAAAATAATAAAACCTATACACGTTAAGATTGATAAATTAATCACATTAGCAGAATTAGGGTTAGGAGTAGAGCGACCGTTGAACAAAGAAAAACGAGATTGGGTTAACAAACTAGCAAAACAATCAGAACCGTTAAACCCAATATTGGTTGCACCAATTAAAGATACAGGGTATTATGTTTTGTGTGATGGATGGCACAGAGTACAGGCTACTAAAAAAATGAAAGAAGACAGTATTGATGCTCTTATTATTCCAATTAAATCTGGATTAGGATTAGCAAAAGTAAATAAAATTTTAAGAGATATTGATCAAGAACAAAAATATGCTTTAGGAGTTAGTGGATTAATAAACAACTGGGCATTTGATAAACTAATGGAGATTGAATGAAACAAGTATTTCATATAGGTAAAAGACCAGATCCTGATCAGCCAATAACATGGACACCATACGAAGGTGAGGAAATAATTGCACGTATGACAATACGTCAAGGTAAAAAAATTGAAGAGCGTGAATGGGTCGAGGATAGAGTTAAAGCAGTTCCAAAAGGAAATGCATACTGTATAGGTAATGGACCATCAAGAAAAGATAAACTAGATTTAAATTGGTTGCATAATAACGGACAAACCTACGGTTGTAATGCATTGTACAGAGATTTTATGCCAACATATTTGTTTAGTGTTGATAGATTTATGTCAGAAAAAATTGTTAAAGACAAAGTGTATGAGAAAACTATTTGCTATGCACCTGCAATAGAGATGGCTAGGTCAAAATATAAATTGAATTTAATTCCTCATAACCCTCACTGGATATCAGGTAACGCCGCTTTTTGGACTGCTACAATGCACGGACATAAAGACATATACCTAATAGGATATGACTTCAGAGAATACGGTAAAGGAGAACTTAATAACATATACCAAGACACAGAAAACTACGGTAAACGAACCAGCGATACAATTTTTGAACCGTGGTTACAGCAATACAAAAGTATTTGCAAAAGAAGAAATGATTGTAACTTTACTATTGTCCATGACAATCCACCAGATTACATAGGTACAATACCTTTTCCAAATCATAAAATTATGTCTTATGCTGACTTTATCGAGAAAGTTGTAGACCCAAGTAGTTAAGTCTGTTTTTAAAACTATAAAATAGTTTATTGTGATTACCTGTGTTATTACGTAATTTCATTTGATATAAATGTATCATTTCGTGTGCTAACGTTTCTAAAAATATTTTTTTAGTAGGATATTTAGGTAACATTTCTAAAATATATTGTTGCGGTTTTGTTTTATAAATTGTATAAACAACTTGTCCAAATGCTCCATGTATTCTTTTAATTTTTATTTCATCAAACTTTGGTAATTTATTATCAAAAATAGCACTATTATAGTGGTCATACCAACTGGTAATACTATGCATATTAGTATAGAATTCTTTATCAGCACTTGGTCTTTGCAATACGGCTTCCAAATGTTTTTTAAATAATTTTACTTTTCTTCGTTTTTTCATTTTTATACGGTTGACCTTTTTACCATGTATGTTATAATCGTGTTAATAACTGTATTTAACAGGATTTACCACTATGTTATCGACTCAGAAAATGCCCCAAACCGTTCAAGAATGCATAGAAATACTAGCATATAATGAACATTTCTGGGAAGGATTTCATTCCCACGAGAAAGATCGCAAAACGATAGGGTCACTTGCTGATACACAATACCCGTGGACAGAGAAACAAGCCATGCTTGGTCTGAGGATAATCAAGCGATATAAAACACTATTTGAAAAGTATAAAATTAACATAGATGACTTATGTAATGATCCTCAGTGGAGAGATCCTTTTAGAAAAATTGATTATGCTAAAGTTTTAGAAAAATACACAAATGACAATAACGAAGATGCAATAGAAATAAGATTTCCGTATTCGACAAAAATGATTGCATTAATACGTTGCCTTAAAGATAAACGTGGACTACCTGCAGGTTATTTTAAGTACGATGGAGAAACAAAAAGATGGACAGCAAAATACTCAGATGTTGTTGCTTATTACATGACATTAATTGGAACAAGATACGATTTTGAATTTACAGATAAAACAATGTTTGACGACTTTGATGAAATACGTAAAGAAAAAAGAAAATTTAAACACGTAAAAGTTAATGTAGGAAAAAAGAACCTTGGATTAGATAATGCTCCAGACTCTTTAGAAGAATACTGGAAAAGTAATATTGCAATGAAACCGTTACTGCAACAAGTTGATAGTTTAAAAACATTCGGACTGTCTGTTCCTATTACTACAGATAAAGTAACATCACTTGCTGAAAAGATTGCAGTTACTAATACAAAAGAAGTTCACATAGATCCATTAAAATGGAATAAGACTCAGATGCTATCTGCTTGTGAAGAATTAGGTTTGTTTCCTATAATTTGTCCTGTATCAGATGTTACTAGTGCTGAAGATTTACAAGAACTGACTAATTGGTTTTTTGCATTTACAGAACAAGGAATTACTGACAAACAAATTGCATGGGGATTTGATCTTGCAAAGTATCCTATATCAGATCCGCTTGATGACAACTTGTCTAACGACAACATGGATAGTTTTGATGATCCATATTCGCATTTATACACAAAAGATATGACCAAAGAACAAAGAAAAAATGTATATAACGAATTTAAAACATTAAACAAGAGATCAGAAAAAAATAAATTTATTGGTAAAGATACTAAAATTATTTTTATTAGAAACAGAATACCTCGAACATTACTAAAGTCTGGAGTAAGACCTACAACAACTTTGAGTTTTATTAGCAATTCATATGCACCTTATGGAGAAACTATAAGGAAATGGCTTGATAATATTCAAAAAAGATTGTATTATAGCACATATACAAATTATGGAAGTGCTATAGACAAAATATGAGTTCATGTAAACTGGTAATAAAAGACGAAGTAAATGTCAAGTTTGAAAATTTAGACTTGAAATGGAGACAACGTCTACACCAAAAATTCAAATATCAAATACCTTATGCGTTTCATTTGCCTGCTGTTAAATTAGGAAGATGGGACGGAAAGATTGCATTTTTTGGATTAGGTGGTACAACTTATCTTAGTTTAGTTGAACAAATATTACCTATACTTGAAGAAGGAGGAGTGTATGTTGATTTTAAAGATGAAAGAGAACAACACAACTTTGAATTTAAATCTATAGATAAAAATTATCTATCTAATATTAAATGGCCCGAGGGTCATCCGTGTGCAGGACAACCTATTGAGTTGAGAGACTACCAAGTAGAAACAATAAACAAATTTATAGAAAATCCACAATGCATACAAGAGATTGCCACTGGAGCAGGAAAAACTATTATTACTGCGGCACTTTGTCAATTAGTCGAACCTTATGGACGTACACTAACAATAGTACCAAATAAAAGTTTAGTAACACAAACAGAAGAAGACTTTCTTGCTTGTAATTTAGATACTGGAGTATATTACGGAGACAGAAAAGATGTTGGCAGATATAACACCATAGCAACTTGGCAAAGTTTAAATGTATTAGAGAAGAAAGCAAAAAATGAACACAGCACAGAGTTTAAAGAATTTGTTGAAGGCATTAACACAGTTATAATTGATGAAGTACACATGGCAAAAGCAGATGTGCTTAAAAGATTACTTACAGGACCATTTGCACATTGTGGTATACGTTGGGGATTAACAGGTACAGTTCCAAAAGCAGAGTATGAGTTTATGGGAATCAAAGTATCTATTGGTGACGTTATTAACAAGTTACCTGCTAAAGAATTGCAAGACAAAGGTGTACTTGCAAATTGTCATGTAAATGTTTTACAAACACAAGACTTAAAAGAATTTAAAAACTACCCAGAGGAATTAAAATGGCTAACTACGGACAGCGATAGAATGTCGTGGGTGGCACAAACAATAAAAGATATTTCATCATCTGGTAACACATTAATATTAGTTGACAGAATATCTGCAGGCGAAATATTACAAAAAAAATTAAAAGGTTCAGTATTCATATCTGGATCAACTAAAACATTAGAAAGGAAAGAACACTACGATGAAGTGTCTACAGCAGAAAGTAAAATCATTATTGCAACATACGGAGTCGCCTCTGTTGGAATTAATATTCCTAGGATATTCAATCTTGTTCTTATTGAACCTGGCAAATCTTTTATAAGAGTTATACAGAGCATTGGACGAGGAATTAGAAAAGCAGAAGATAAAGATAAAGTACAAATATGGGATATTACCAGTTCTTGTAAATTTGCAAAAAGACACCTAACACAAAGAAAAAAGTTTTACAAAGAGGCCAATTATCCGTATAATATAGAAAAGATAGATATATGAAAATTTTACAATTAGAAAACCAAACTTATACATTAGAAAAGATACCGGAGTACGTAGACGATCAATTAAGATTTGCTGTATTAGATAATTCAAATCCTGCAGAGCCTGATTACTTTTTTATACCACTTATATTTTTAGAATCGTTTAATGCACCGGCGGCCGTATTAGAAATAGGCAAATACAAAATTAAAATGCCACTAGATTGGAAAATGGTTGTAGGTGAAGCAGAGCAAGGAGAACTACACGTATTACCTATTACTAGTTTAAATGATAGAGGCTTTGAAGCATTTACATTTAATCCGTTAACAAGTGCTAAACCGGATTTTCATCCAATAGATATTGTAGACATATATCAAGAAGTAAAATGGTACTTTCCAAAAATTAAGTCGGGACAAATACTTTGCGTTCCTTTAGAAAATAAAAAAAATCCTGTATGTGCTTATTTTGTTAAAGAAATTTCAAGACAATGTGAACAAATAGATTACAGTGAAGTATGGTAAAACCTAAGGGACAATCGGTCACAATTCCAGCACCAGTGTTAATGATTCCAGACAAAGACGACAAACTAGTTCCTGTGTGGATGGACAAAGGTAAATGGGTAGAAAATTTAATTAAACAATTACGTGTTTCAAAATGGCCTATTAAAGATATAAAATATAATGAAGGAGAACTTACCATTAGATTTATGAACAAAGATCATGCTATAATGTTTTGTTTAAGTTATGAAAGAAAAGAATATGAAATCCAAACGTAAATTCTTTGAACTAAGAAACGGTTTAAAGGCTGTTGATTTTAGAAATAAAGATTATTATGATCGTATTGACGACCACGAGAAGTCTTTGTATTCACCTTATATGTTAATGAGATATGTGTCTAGTGTATCATCAAAAGATAAATTTTACGTAGAACATTATGTTGAAATGACTAACGAGTGTGTTAATAAACATTTGTTTACTTTATCAAGTAAACACAAAAAATTATGTTGGATATTAACTGCTATGTGCGGAGCATTGAAACAAGAATTTCATCCATGGATCAAACCAATGAAACGAGTACCTAATAAATCATTAAAGCAACTACAACAGATCTATCCCACATGGAAAGAATCCGATTTAGAGACACTAGATAAAATTATTACAGATAGAGAGTTGGAGGAGTTGTTAGATGCACACGGAATTAACTAAATTTAATTGTACATACTGCGATAAAGCATTCTCTAGGGAAAGAACATTACACGTTCATATGTGCGAACCTAAACGAAGACACTTACAAAAAAATGAAAAATGGGTACAAAATGCTTTTATAGTATTTCAAAGATTTTATGAAGTAAATCAAAAAAATGCAAAAACTAGAACTTACGATGACTTTTGCTCATCACCTTACTACAATGCATTTGTAAAGTTTGGTAGGTTCATGATGCATATTAATCCGTTGTATCCGGACAAATTTATAGACTATATTGTATTGTCTAGAATAAAACTTGACCATTGGTCGAGAGAAGATTTATACGAAACATATCTTGTTGAAACATTAAAAGTCGAACCAGTAGAAGCGGCATTACAAAGATCAATTTCTACAATGATGGACTGGGCAGATTCACAACACGCACAATGGTCTGACTACTTTAGACTTGTAAACACAAATAGAGCAGTACAACATATACAGTCGGGCAAACTATCGCCGTGGCTAGTACTAGGTTGCTCTGCAGGCAAAAAAATGTTACAATCGTTTACAGACGAACAATTACAAATGACACAGAAATTTATTAACCCAGAATATTGGTCAAGCAAATTTAAAAGTTATCCAGCGGATTTATTGTTTGTCCAAGAAACAGCCAAAGGAGCAAGAATTGAGTAAAGTTAAAGTTGAAATAGCAGACGAACTAGATTTTGATATAGGAGATTGCTGTATTATTATTAAACCCGACGGGTCTATTGGCAAATTAATTTTGCCGGAAGTAAACAGCGATACTGTACAATCTGAAGGTTATAAAAAAATGCTTAAAGTAGTAGACTTATTGAAACCCGGTAGCGGAAAAGCAATTGACGAATATGAACATAAACAAAAAAGGAATTTACACTAATGCCTGACGTAGATATTGATTTTTACGATAGACAAGGAGTACTTGATTTGTTCAAGCATACTCCAGCAACTATTGTTAAAAAAGATGTACACGAAAAACACAAGACTGGAATATACTTCCACGACATTCCTGTTAATCCAAACACAAAAGGTTCTAGTTTAGATTATAAGAAAGCAGATAGTAGAGGTTATTTTAAAATTGATTTATTAAATGTTAATATCTATAAAGATATAAATTCTGAACGAGAACTTGTTGAATTAATGATTGAAGAACCGGATTGGGATATACTAAAAAACTCAAGTGTTGTTGATAATTTATTTCATTTAAATGGACATTTTAATATTGTAAACAAACTAGAGCCTAAAAACATAGAACAACTTGCGGCTGTATTAGCAATTATACGTCCAGCAAAAAGACACCTAATGCACAAATACTGGAAAGATATTCTAAACGAAGTATGGACTAAACCTGCTGACGGGTCATATTTCTTTAAAAAATCCCATGCTATTGCTTATGCTCATGCAATCGTAGTACAGATGAATTTGATGCGTAGGAATAAATATAATTTTGATGCACCATCAAAAAAAGAAAAAAACAATCCGTAAAAAACGTAAACAAAAATCCACCGCTTCTAAAGAGGAACCATTTGGCTATCAGCCAGATAACCCTTTAACGATATATTATAAAAAGTATATTGAGACGCAAAAAGATTAAGTAGGTTTACGCATTAACTGAATAGTTCTTCGCTTTATTCGTTTCTTCGCAATATCGGCCAATCGTACAGTAGGTCCATGCACAATCTTAACATCTTTGCCGCTTAATGTGGTAAGTGTATATTTGAAATGTTTGAAGTCTTTCTTAAGAAATATGTTAATTGGTAATTTTCTATTAGACTCCCACCACCAAGTTTCGCCAAGAGTTAAAAATAATTCCTTCTCTCTTGCTGATGCTAACTTATCATAGTCATACACACTTATAACATTGGTGTCTTGGTTTTGGACAATACCTATATACTCAAAGTCGCTTTTTTGTACTAGAGTCAAAAATGGGTATTTCTTTCCTAATTTTTCAAATATTTCGTTCATTCACTTTCCAATAAATACTGTTAAATATGTACTATGCAAACAGTCTCAAGGTATTTAATAACCAATTTGGTAACTGCCACAATAAGTGGTTACAATGGAAGGAACGCAAAAGTGTACGATCGTAGATTAAAAGTGTTTAAAGGAGTATCAAATCCTATTACTTTTACATTTAAAAATGAGGATCAAAAAGCACAAGATGTTAGTTCTAGAACCTACGAATTTAATTTAATCGATTCAGAAAGCAACAAATCTGTATTGACTAGAAATTTAACAATACTAGACGACGGTAGTTCAGTAGCAACTAAAGGCCAAGCATCAGTAACAATCTCAGATGGAGATTTAATTTCATTAGATGCTAAATTTTACAACTATTCAATTAGAGAAGTAAAATCAGATAACTCTAGAGAAGTAACTTACAGCGATACAGGTTATAATTCTTCTGGAACTATTGAAGTATTAAGTGGTGCATATCCAGAATTTGTAGCAAGTATAGAACCTGTATTTGTTAATATGTCTGGGGCAACAACAAGAAAAACTTCAGGAAATGTTTTTGCAAGACCTGGACAAAATAATAATTCAGCACTTCATACTGTGGCGGCATACTGGTCAGGGTACACTGGTAATTTTAAAATACAAGGTACACTAGCACAAACACCAACCGAAACAGATTGGTATACAATACAAAACACAGACTTCACTGACCAATCCGGTATTACCTACTACAACTTCACTGGCGTTTGGGAAAATGTTAGATTCACACACGACAGAACATCTGGTAATAACGGCTCACTTGACAAATTGTTATATAGACTATAAAATATAGTTTATGAACCTGATCCAGTCAACTATTCTGACATCCTTACCTACGAGTAAGAAAAAAACTCCTTCTGGGTGGATTGCTTTTAATGGACCTTGTTGTATACACAACGGAGAAAATCAAGATAGAAAAAAACGTGGTGGTATAATGAATAGTCCAGACGGCACTATATCTTATCATTGTTTTAACTGTGGATTCAAAACTTCTTATATTCCTGGTAGAAAAATTTCGTTAAAAACTAAAAAATGGATGGCGTGGCTAGGCATTGACGATAATACAATTAAAAAACTTGTAATAGAAGCGATGCGATTAGAGGAAAGCGATAACGTTATTGAAAAGAAAAAATTTGTTTCGTTTGTTAAAAAAACTTTGCCAAAGAATGCACACAATCTTGCAATATGGTTAGAAAAATATTTAAAGAAAGACTTAACAGACAAACAACACAATTATATTGATTCATTGTTAAATTATTTAAAAGTAAGAGGCATTGGACCCGATTGGTATGACTTTATGTACTCTCCAGACATGACGTTTGACTTTAATAGAAGATTAATAATACCGTTTTATTGGAAAGGTGATGTAGTAGGATATACTGGAAGATTGTTTGATAATTCAGACAAAGTAAAATATTATACAGAAGTACAACCAGGTTATGTGTTTAATTTGGATGCACAAGACTGGAGTAGAAAATTTGTTATTGTAACAGAAGGACCATTTGATGCTATATCCGTTTCTGGCGTTAGCATACTAGGATCAGAGATAAATGATACACAAAGAGAGTTGATAGATGCATTAGGTCGTAAGGTAATTGTAGTTCCTGATAGAGATGCACCAGGAGAAAAATTAATTAACCAAGCAATGGATTTTCGTTGGAGTGTTGCTTTTCCAGAATGGGAAGAAGAAGTTGACGATGTGGCCGATGCTGTGTTAAAATATGGAAGATTGTTTACTATACAATCAATATTAAAAACAACAGAGTCTAATAGACTTAAGATAGACTTAAAGAGAAAGATTTATGGCAGAGTATAGTTTTGATGTTCAAAAGTTGTATTTAGAAATGTTTTTGGCAGATGCCGAATCGTTTGCTAGAGCAAGTAATATATTTTTACCACAACATTTTGATAGGAAATTACAACCTGTTGCAAAGTTTATTAAAGATTATGTTGAAGAATATAAGGTAATGCCTGAAGTTGATCAGGTTAATGCTAGTCAAGATATTAAATTAAAAGGCGCACAAGATTTAGATCCATCTCACTTCAATTGGTTGTTAGATGAATTTGAAACATTTTCTAGACACAAAGCACTTGAAAGTGCAATACTTCAATCTGCAGACTTATTAGAAAAAGGAGATTATGCTCCTGTAGAAGATATGGTTAAAGATGCAGTGAACGTAGGACTAACACGTGATCTAGGTACAGACTACTATGAGGATCCAAAAGGTAGACTAGAACTTTTAAAAAGTTCAAACGGACAAGTCAGCACAGGGTGGGCAAATATCGATAAGAAACTGTTCGGTGGATTTAACCGAGGAGAACTAAACATTTTTGCAGGCGGATCAGGTGCAGGTAAAAGTTTATTTTTACAGAATCTTGCAGTGAATTGGTCACTTGCTGGCTTGAACGTAGCATACATTTCTTTTGAGTTATCTGAAATACTTGCGGCTATGAGAATAGATGCTATGACAACAAACATTCCAACAAAGAACGTAATGAAATCCATGGGCGATGTTGAAATGAAAGTTAAGATGTTAAAGAAAAAAGCAGGTAATTTACAATTAAAATACTTGCCAAGTGGTAGTACAATACTTGATGTAAAAACTTATATTAAAGAATTAGAACTAAAAAATAAAAAGAAAATTCATGCAGTATTAATAGATTATCTTGATTTAATGATGCCAAAATCTAAAAGAGTATCACCAGCAGATTTGTTTATTAAAGACAAATATGTTTCAGAAGAGTTAAGAAATTTTGCAGTTGAATCACATTTATTACTTGCAACAGCATCACAGTTAAACAGAGCAAGTGTTGAAGAAATAGAATTTGATCATTCTCATATAGCAGGCGGATTATCTAAAATACAAACAGCAGATAACGTAATTGGTATATTCACAAGTAGAGCGATGAGGGAACGTGGGAGATATCAAATACAGTTTATGAAAACTAGATCTAGTTCAGGTGTTGGACAAAAGGTTGATTTAGAATTCGATGTTGATACATTAAGAATTAGAAGTTTAGATGAAGAAGAGCAAAGCAGTTATGTTACAAAACAAACTGGACAAGTATTTGATCAACTTAAACAAAAATCTAAAGTAACACCAGCAACACGAAAAGATGCTAGGGCAGATATTGATCCTAGACAAGGTGGTGATGCTGGTAAAGTAAAAGCAGAAGTTCAAGGAACAAAACTAAGACAACTGCTTAACGAACTCCATTCAGACGAAGAGCAATAAGCCGAAGGCGTACCGCGTTTTTTTTAGTATACTAGTTGCGTAAATTTTTAGAAAGCGAAAGCGTCTTTTTGCGTAAAATGGTCTACAGACCGTAGTCTTTTTGAATTCCTACCCGTTCTATATCTAATGTTAAACAATGCCACCCACCGTCGAAGAAGAATCTATTTCTAAACGGACAAAATATTGGTTCTAAATTATGCTTACGCAGATAGGCGGTTAGTTGTGGATTATCACTATTAACTACAACGTGCTTGTCGTCTAGTACTAAACAATTAACATCAAATATAGTTTCCTCTACTTCGCCTGTTATGTTACCTAGGTATTGTTCAACAAAGTGTGTAAACTCTGTGTTGTCTTCTTGACCTGGTACCCACCATTTACCTCTGTTAACGTCTTTAAGAGTAAGCCATTTGTTAACTGAACTCCAGTTAGGATCTTTGAAATATTCTATTTCCCAACCCGGAAACGACTCTTGTATGTTGTTTTCCTTTGCCCAGTCCGCCGCAATAACTACACCCGGTTTAAGAACAGAGAATATACTGTCGTTGTGTCCACCTAGTGCAATTTCTTTGTAATTAAATGCAGGATACTGTGTAGACATTATGTCTTTGATGTCTGGTGTTTGCCATACGTCTACAAGACAATGTTTTCCTATACGTGTTATATTAGGTGCACAGAAACCCGGAACTCTGTGTTTCTCGTTTATTTGTTCTATTTCTTCAACGGTTAATTCATTATAGTGTTTTTTGTTGCCAAATCCTTTTTCTTTGCCAAAACGTTTAAGCCAACTTGTTATGCTTTGTTTTGTTCGACTTCCTGTTATATTTCCGTCCAACACACCGAAGTTACAGTTATCTTCGCCAAACCATTTTGCGTAATAAGGTCTTAACAT
>MPLX02290306.1_pt1 | contig 28268 bp, 26 predicted proteins | sample 1617341 | NCBI WGS metagenome assembly MPLX02 (sample SAMN05944804, study PRJNA350692) | marine metagenome | biome: marine; feature: ODZ; material: water; isolation source: 120 m water sample filtered on 0.2 um supor filter | place: Pacific Ocean | collected 2012-04-08 | depth 120m m | reverse complement strand
CTGGATATCGCTGATCGTTGGCTCGGAGATATTGCTCATGGTCTCGGGCATGATGGTAGCGACGATGGCGCGCCGGCGCTCGCCACGATGGGCGTGCAGCAGATCGATGACTGCCTCCGGCGTTGCTAGGCCCTCGGTAAGACTGCCGATGATCTGGGCACTGGCCAGATCCTCGCGCACGGTCGCAACATAGCTTTGTTCGCTATAGCCATTCTCGCGCAAGGCAGCCTCGTAGAGCATGCGGTCGAACAAACCGGCCTCGTTACGGAAGCTTGGGCTGTCGGCGATGGCCTGGCGCACAGCGTCATCCGAGATACCGATGCCGATGTCGCTCGTCTTCTGAGCCATCAGCGCCCGGACCACGAGGGTTTCCACAGCCTGTTCGAGAACGCCAAAATCTCGCGCTTGCTCGTCGGTCAACTGACCGCGGGTCATCTGCCGGAAGCTCGCCAGCGAGCGGCGGTATTGATTTTGCAGCGCCGAGACGCGGATGGGCACTGATCCCGCTTCCGCCACGGCAGGGTCTTGGGAGCCGCGGAACATGTCGCCGATACCCCATACTGCAAAGCTGAGGGCAAGGATGATCATAAAGCCTTTGACCACCCAGTTCTTGGTTCGATTTCGAATGGCATCAAGCATGCCGCAAGCCCTTGCGCCTAAGCGCTCATCAGTTACCGTCCCTGGGAAACGCGGCGCATCATAAGAGTCGGGCCGGACAGCGGCAACAGGCATCTCGGACAGAACAAGTAAGTGTGTTAAATCGATCAATCAAACGGTAGGGAATGAACGATGGCGACAACACGACGGCCGCTGGTGGCTGGCAACTGGAAGATGAACGGCCTGCGTGCTGACGGTGCGGCCCTGGCCGCCGCTGCGCGCGAGCGCGCTGATGACAGATGCGATGTCGCGTTGTGCCCGCCCGCCACCTTGCTGACTACCGTTGCCGCAGCAATAGAGGGCTCATCCATTCTGCTTGGCGGTCAGGACTGCGCGGCAGAAACCCACGGCGCCCATACGGGCGATATTGCCGCGCCGATGCTTGCCGATGCCGGATGCAGGCTCGTCATTCTCGGCCATTCCGAGCGTCGTCAGGACCATGGCGAAAGCAGCGCCCTGGTTCGTGCAAAGGCGGAGGTCGCAGTGGTGGCCGGTCTTGCGCCGATTATTTGCGTGGGCGAGACCGAGGCCGAGCGCAATGCTGGTGGGGCGCTTGCAGTGGTCGGCCAGCAATTGTCCGAGTCCGTGCCCGATAGCGCGCCGGGCTTGGTTGTTGCCTACGAGCCCGTTTGGGCGATCGGAACTGGGCGTACCGCGAGCGCGTACGATGTTGCGGAGATGCACCGTCACATGCGCGATTGCCTCGACACGATGACCGGAGTCGATGCGCTGGCAACGCGATTGCTATATGGGGGCTCGGTCAAGCCTGGCAACGCCGCGGAGCTTTTTGCAGTCGCGGACGTCGACGGCGGATTGATTGGCGGCGCGGCCTTGAAGGCCAATGATTTCTGGGCCATTTGTCAAAGTGCTGCCGAGGCTGTATGACGGCCCGCGAACAGTGAGCGAGGTGAGACAATGACCGCGGTGATCCTGGTGATTCACATGTTGATAGCCATTGCCTTGGTGGTCACGGTACTGCTGCAACGCAGTGACGGCGGCGCCCTTGGCGGGCTCGGCGGCGGCTCGTTTGGTGGCATCATGAGCGGGCGTCAGTCGGCCAACCTGCTCACCCGCACCACCGGTATCCTCGCGGCCTGCTTTATGGGTACCAGTATGCTGTTGGCGATCATGGCATCCGGCACTAGCGAGCCGACCTCTATCCTCGACGTCGGCGAGCAGCCCGCCACCGAATCGACGTTGCTCCCATTACCGACGCCCGACGAGGGGCCAATCGTTCCTGCAGACGAATAAGCCTTTGCACGTAAGGACTTGCGGGTTAGGTGCATTTACCTTAGCCGGGAGCATCGCGAGGCGTTAGGATAAACGCCCATGACGCGGTTCATTTTCGTTACTGGCGGCGTGGTCTCATCGCTTGGAAAAGGCCTGGTAGCAGCATCGCTAGGTGCCTTGTTGCAGGCACGCGGATTCAAGGTCCGTCTGCGTAAGCTCGACCCCTATCTCAACGTAGATCCGGGCACCATGAGCCCCTATCAGCATGGCGAAGTTTACGTCACCGACGATGGTGCCGAGACCGATCTCGACCTCGGCCATTACGAGCGCTTCACGGGTGTGCCCGCGCGCAAGAGTGACAACGTCACTGCCGGGCGCATCTATTCTGAAGTCATTGCCAAAGAGCGGCGTGGCGATTATCTCGGTGGCACGGTGCAGGTGATCCCGCATGTCACTGACGAGATCAAGCAATTTGTCGTCGCCGACACTGAAGATGCGGACTTCGTGCTCTGCGAGATCGGCGGCACTGTCGGCGATATTGAGGGTCTCCCATTCTTTGAGGCTATCCGCCAACTCGGCTGGGATCTCGGGCGCGAGCAGGTGCTCTATATCCATCTCACCCTGGTGCCCTATATTCCGTCGGCCGGTGAGCTCAAAACCAAGCCTACGCAGCATTCGGTCAAGGAGCTGCGTGGTATCGGCATCCAGCCGGATATCCTGATTTGTCGTGGCGACCGCAAGATTCCGCTGGGTGAGCGCCGCAAGATCGCGTTGTTCTGCAATGTCGGCGAGGAAGACGTGATCCCCGCGATCGATGTCGAAAACATTTACGAGGTGCCGATCACCTATCACGAGGCCGGGCTCGATACACAGGTCTATGCCAAGTTCGGCATTGAGGTCGAGGACGAGCTCAATCTCGGTGTCTGGAAACGGGTCGTGGAGCGAGCCAAAGGCCCAGAAGGCGAGGTAAACATCGCCGTAGTGGGTAAATATATAGGCCTGCAGGATGCCTACAAATCACTAACAGAGGCGCTCACGCACGGTGGTATTGCACAGAACGTCCGTGTGCACATGGAGTGGATCGATTCTGAGATTTTCGAGTCCGACGACTTCGTGCAGAGCCTTGAGGGCGTCAATGGCATCCTTGTGCCCGGCGGCTTTGGTGAGCGCGGCGTGCTCGGCAAGATGGCGGCCGTCACTTTCGCGCGCGAGCGCGGGGTGCCGTTTTTTGGCATCTGCTTTGGCATGCAGCTCGCGGTGATCGAGACAGCACGCAATCTCGCCGATTTGCCTGGCGCCTCGTCAACCGAGTTCGGCCCTTGCGACGATCCCGTAGTCGGCTTGATGAGTGAATGGTTGCGCGACGGCATGGTCGAGACCCGCCGCGACACAGACGATTTGGGGGGTACCATGCGCCTCGGCGCATATGAGGCCATGTTGGAAGAGGGCACCAAGATTGCCGATATCTACAATGGTCACCCCGTCAGCGAGCGCCACCGACACCGCTACGAGGTCAATGTGCGCTATCGTGAGCGCTTGCAGGAGGTAGGTCTGCGTTTTGCCGGCATGTCGCCGGACGGTCGCTTGCCCGAGACCGTGGAATTGGAAGGCCACCCCTGGTTTATCGGCGTGCAGTTTCACCCCGAGCTGCGCTCGAAGCCTTTCGATCCACATCCGCTGTTCGCATCGTTCATCGCCGCAGCGGTCGAGCAATCCCGTCTGGTGTGATGACCGGTCATACCCACATCGATGTAGGCAATGTGCGGATTGGCAACGACCTGCCGCTGTCGATCATTGCCGGACCGTGTCAGCTCGAGAGCGCCCAGCACGCGCACGATATATGCGGCGCGCTGGTTGAACTCGGTAAGGCGCTGGGTATTGGCGTCGTCTACAAGACCTCGTTCGACAAGGCGAACCGGACCACACTCGATGCGGCCCGCGGGCTTGGCCTCGATGCCAGTCTGCTGATTTTTGCCGAACTGCGAGAGACCTATGGCTGCCCTGTGCTGACCGATGTGCATGAGCCCAGTCAGTGTGCCAGTGTGGCCCAAGCGGTGGACATCCTGCAAATTCCAGCATTCCTCTGCCGCCAGACCGATCTGCTGGTTGCCGCCGGCGCCACAGGATGCGTGGTGAACGTGAAGAAAGGTCAGTTTCTGGCGCCCTGGGACATGGTTAACGTGGTGCGCAAGCTGGAAGGCTCGAATTGCCGTCGCATCATGCTCACGGAACGTGGCGCAAGCTTCGGGTACAATACCCTGGTGTCGGACATGCGGGCACTGCCGGCACTTGCCGATACTGGCTATCCTGTGGTTTTCGACGCCACGCATTCGGTACAGCAGCCCGGCGGGCTTGGCGGTAGCAGCGGTGGCCAGCGGGAATACGTGCCAGTGCTGGCACGGGCTGCGGTGGCGGTGGGTGTAGCCATGGTTTTCATGGAAACTCACGAAGACCCGGATAATGCTCCAAGTGATGGACTAAATATGTTATCTATCAAAGAGATGAGGGACCTTCTTCCAGTATTAATTGATATCGATCATGTGGTCAAGGGGCGTACCGCATGACCGCCATCATCGATATCCGAGGCCGCGAAATCCTCGACAGCCGCGGCAATCCAACTGTTGAGGTTGAGGTCGAGCTGGAAGGCGGCACTATTGGCACGGCGGCAGTGCCGTCCGGTGCCTCGACCGGTAAGTATGAAGCGGTCGAGTTGCGCGACGGTGATACTAACCGCTACGGTGGTAAGGGTGTGCGCAACGCCGTTGCGGGCGTTAACGGCGAGATCTTTGATGCCTTGTCCGGTCGCGACGCGGAAGACCAGGTAGCCATCGACCGTCTCCTAGTGAGCCTTGATGGCACCGAGGACAAGAGCCGGCTCGGCGCCAACGCGCTGCTGGGGGTCAGTCTGGCGACGGCGAAAGCTGCCGCGGTGGAGGCGTGCCTGCCACTCTACGCCTATGTCGGTGGCAGTTTTTCCCATACCCTGCCAGTACCCTTGATGAACATCGTCAACGGCGGCGCCCACGCCGATAATTCTTTGGATTTGCAGGAGTTCATGATCGTGCCACTTGGCGCGCCGAGCTTGGCGGAAGCGCTGCGCTGGGGCGCCGAGGTCTTTCACGCGTTAGCCAAGCTGCTATCAGAATCTGGGCACATGACGGCGGTCGGCGACGAGGGTGGCTTTGCGCCCAATCTCGGCAGCAATGCCGAGGCGCTGGATTATGCTCTGCGAGCCATTGAGGCAGCTGAGTATCGGCCGGGCGAGGATATCGCCTTTGCACTCGATTCTGCGGCCAGCGAGTTCCATCGGAACGGCAAATATAATTTGGCGGGCGAGGGCAGGACCTTTGATGCCGCGGCCATGAGAGTTTATTATAGTGAGTTGACTGAACGCTATCCGATCGTCTCGATCGAGGATCCCCTTGATGAGGACGACTGGGACGGCTGGGTCGGCCTGACGAATGCGCTTGGCGACAGAGTGCAGCTTGTCGGCGACGATCTCTTCGCGACCAATCCGGCCCGCTTGCGCCAGGGCATCGAGAAGGGCGCGGCCAACGCCGTTCTGATTAAGGTCAACCAGATTGGCACGCTAAGCGAGACGTTGGAAGCCGTGGAGACGGCACATCGGGCCGGCTATCGGGCCGTGCTCTCCCACCGCTCGGGTGAGACCGAGGACACCACCATCGCCGATCTGGCCGTGGCGACCAATTGCGGGCAGATCAAGACCGGGTCGCTGTCGCGCAGTGATCGGTTGGCGAAATACAATCAACTCCTTCGTATCGAAGAGCGGCTTGGCGTTGCCGCCCGCTACGCCGGGCCTGCCGCTTTCGTTGGTCGCTGATGGCGACGGCGCGCGGCAGTGCGCTCACGGCTTCGGGGCGGCGTATGCGCCGCGCCGCAGTGCCGGCGCTTTTGCTCGCCTTCGCACTCTACCTCGGCTATCACATGGTGCATGGCGACCGCGGCATTCTGGCCTGGATGCGCCTCGAGGAAGATATCCTGACCCTGACCAAAGAAGTCGCAGAGACCAGCGCGGAGCGGAGTCAGCTGGAGAATCGGGTGGTCATGTTGCGGCCCGAGGGCCTCGATCCTGATTTGCTTGAGGAACGTGCCGGAGCTGTTCTCAACCTAGGCGGGCAAGAGGATTTGTTGGTGTTGGATGAATCTGGGCAGCCCTGAACCGGGTTCGCTTGCTGCAGGGGCGGCCAGGTAGTATTTTTCTGCGCCGTACCTCTACCGTGCGCCGAGAAACATCAATAAATTGGGAAGTGGAATGACAGCGGCAAAGCTCAAGCCGAAGCTCGCGGCCGTGGAGGCCGCGACCGATCGTGAGACGCTGTTCTCCTATTACCGCGATATGCTCATGGTCCGCCGTTTTGAGGAAAAGGCGGGTCAACTATACGGCATGGGTCTGATAGGCGGCTTTTGTCACCTCTATATCGGCCAGGAAGCGGTCGTGATTGGTGCGGAGCAAGCGGTCGGGCCGGAAGACCCGGTGATAACCAGCTATCGCTGCCACGCCCACGCCATCGCCCGCGGCGTTGATCCGAGATGTGTTTTGGCTGAGTTGACGGGCCGCGGTACGGGCACCTCCAAAGGCAAGGGTGGCTCGATGCATATATTTTCGCCCGAAGACGGCTTTTGGGGCGGTCACGGGATCGTCGGTGCTCAAGTGCCGATCGGCACGGGCCTTGCCTTCGCCTTGAAATACCGTGAGAGCGATCGCGTTTGCTTAACCTATTTTGGCGACGGCGCGGCCAACCAGGGCCAAGTGCACGAGGCCTATAATATGGCAGCGTTGTGGAAACTGCCCGTGGTCTACGTGATTGAGAACAACCAGTACGCAATGGGCACGGCCGTGAAGCGTGCCACGGCGGAAACGGAGTTCCACCGGCACGGTGATAGCTACGGCATTCCCGGCATTGCTTGCGATGGCATGGACGTGCTGGCAGTCCGCGATGCAGCGTTGGAGGCGGTGTCCTACGTGCGTGCCGGCAACGGTCCGATGATCGTCGAGATGAAGACCTATCGCTACCGTGGCCACTCGATGTCGGACCCGGCAAAATATCGCACCAAGGAAGAGGTCCAGGGCATACGTCAGAGCCATGACCCGATCGACCAGATGAAGCGTCGCCTTATGGAGAATCACGGGGTCGACGAGGCCGAGTTCAAGGTCGTCGACAAGGATGTGCGCGCTATCGTTGCTGAGGCTGCAGAATTCGCCCAGGCAAGTCCGGAGCCGGATCCGGCGGCGCTCACTACCGACATCATGGCGGAAGGCTGAGATAATGGCGATTTGCACTGTGCGCGAGGCCTTGCGTGATGCCATGGCAGAGGAGATGCGCCGAGACGATGACGTCTTCCTGATGGGCGAGGAAGTGGCGCAGTATGAAGGCGCCTACAAAGTTAGCCAGGGTCTGTTGGCTGAGTTCGGTGCGCGACGCGTGGTCGACACGCCGATCACCGAGGCGGGCTTCACCGGCCTTGGCGTCGGCGCCGCATTCATGGGGCTGCGCCCCGTGGTCGAGTATATGACGTTCAACTTCGCCATGCAGGCCATTGATCAAGTGATCAATTCGGCTGCCAAGACGCGCTATATGTCCGGCGGCCTAGTCTCGTGCCCCATCGTCTTTCGGGGACCCAATGGTGCCGCGTCGCGTGTTGCCGCCCAGCACAGCCAGGATTTGTCGGCCTGGTATGCCCATGTGCCTGGCCTTGTGGTTATCGCGCCCTATTCGGCAGCAGACGCCAAAGGGCTGCTCAAATCTGCGATCCGTGAGCCCAACCCGGTTGTCTTTCTCGAAAACGAAATTCTCTATGGCCGCGAGTCCGAGGTTCCTGACGAAGAGTACCTGACGCCCATCGGCGTTGCCAACACGATTCGCGTAGGCGAGGACGTCACGATTGTCACCTATGGCCGCAGCGTCGAGTTGGCGATGGAAGCGGCGGACGGTCTCGACGGCGATATTGCGGTCGAGATCATAGATCTGCGTACCTTGCGACCGCTCGATATCGACACGGTCGTCAGTTCCGTCATGAAGACCAATCGCCTAGTGACGGTGGAGGAGGGCTGGCCTACCGCTGGTATAGGCGCGGAGATCGCCACACAGGTGATGGAGCGCGCCTTCGATCATCTCGATGCCCCGGTGAAGCGGGTCAGCGGAGTCGATGTGCCGATGCCTTATGCCGCCAATCTTGAACGTCTGACCTTGCCGAACGCCGAGGCCGTGGCCGAAGCGGCGAAGAGCGTTTGCTATCACTGAGCGGTTTTCTCGTTTCGGAAACCGCTCTATACAAGAGAAATCGTCTCTCAGAGGTCCCCGCGGGGGAGAAAAGCTATGCCCATACCTGTCCTGATGCCGGCACTGTCACCTACTATGACCGAAGGCACGCTGGCCAAATGGCTCAAGGGCGAAGGCGATAACGTCGTCTCCGGCGACATTATTGCCGAGGTCGAGACTGACAAGGCGACGATGGAAATCGAAGCCATCGAGGAGGGGGTGCTCGGCCGCATCTTGATCGGCGAAGGTACGGAAGGTGTAGCCATCAACACCCCCATCGCCGTGCTGCTCGAAGAGGGCGAGGATGTAAGCGCCACCGAGAGTTTCTACGGTAGTGTCCCAACTGCCGCTCTGGCGGCGGCGGAGCTAACACCGGCGCCAGCCCCTGCCGTTGCCCCGACACTCAAGGCGAATGGTGCGCGCGTCATCGCAAGCCCACTGGCCCGGCGCATGGCTGAGCAGGCCGGGCTTGATCTTACTGGCATAAATGGCAGCGGCCCACGCGGACGTATCGTCAAGCGCGATATCGAAGCGGCGATCACCGGCGACGCTGTACAAGCTGCAGCAGCGCCTCCACCCGCAGCGGTCATGGCGGCACCAGCCCGGGCCCCTGCTGGCGCTGCCGTGACCGAGCAGTCCAATTCCGGCATGCGCAAGGTCATCGCCCAGCGCCTGCTGCAATCAAAGCAGACCATCCCACATTTCTACCTGACCGTGGATTGCGAGATCGACGAACTGCTCAAGATCCGCAAAGACCTCAACGGGCGCTCAGACGGTATCAAGCTGTCCGTCAACGACTTCGTGGTACGCACCCTGGCACTCGCTCTGCGCAAGGTGCCGGAGGCTAATGTTTCCTGGAGCGATGCCGCGACCCTGTTTTATAACTCCGTCGATGTCTCGGTGGCGGTGGCCGTCGAGGGCGGGCTCGTGACGCCGGTGGTGCGCAACGCTGACAACAAGGGTTTGGCGCAAATTTCCATCGAGATGGCGGACTTCGCTGCCCGCGCCCGTGAGGGCAAACTGGTGCCTGAGGAATATCAGGGAGGTAGCTTCTCTGTCTCCAATCTCGGCATGTTCGGCATCAAGGAGTTCGCAGCTATCATCAACCCGCCCCAAGCCGGCATTTTGGCCGTTGGCGCGGGCGAGCAAAGGCCCGTGGTCAAGGACGGCGCGTTGTCGGTTGCGACTGTCATGAGTTGTACACTGTCGGCCGATCACCGGGTGATGGACGGTGCTGTCGGTGCCCGTCTGCTCGCAGCCTTTAAGGCGTTGATCGAAGATCCGCTGACAATGCTGCTCTGATGGCGGACACCAGTTTCGATATGGTCGTCGTCGGCGGTGGTCCCGGCGGGTACGTTGCCGCCATCCGCGCAGCGCAACTTGGTTTTGCTACCGCTGTGGTCGAGGGTCAGCACTTGGGTGGAATTTGCCTTAACTGGGGGTGTATCCCTACCAAGGCGCTGTTGCGCTCGGCCGAGGTCGGACACATGCTTGCCGAACTCGACGAATACGGCTTCTCCGCCGACAACGTGTCTTTCGATCTCAAGAAAGTCGTTGCCCGTTCGCGCGAGGTGGCGAAGCGACTCTCGAGCGGCGTCGCGCATCTCTTAAAGAAGAACAAGGTGACGGTGGTTGATGGTCATGGCTCTTTGGCAGGTAAGGGCAAGGTTGCCGTGGGCAGGGATGACAAGCCTGTCGTGATCCTCGATGCAAAACACATCATCCTCGCGACCGGCGCGCGCCCTCTCTCCCTGTCGGGCCTCGAGCCTGACGGCGAGTTGATCTGGACTTACAAGGAAGCCATGGTGCCCGAAACGATACCCAAGTCTCTCCTCGTGGTGGGTTCGGGGGCGATCGGCATCGAGTTCGCGAGCTTCTATCGCGAGTTCGGAGCTGAAGTCACGGTCGTCGAAGTGCTCGATCGGCTGCTACCGGTGGAGGACGCGGAGATCTCGGCCTTTGCGGAGAAGGCCTTCACCGAACGGGGTATGACCATCCATACCGATGCCACAGTCAACGCGCTCGACAAGAAGGCCGGAAAAGTCACGGCCACCATCGTCCATGGCGATGGCAAAAGAGAGAAGCAGACGTACGATTGCGTCATCCTTGCCATTGGTATCACCGGCAATGTTGAGAATATTGGCCTCGGAGGTAGCAAGGTCAAAGTCGATCATGGCCACGTGGTGGTCGACGAGTGGCTGCGAACGGGCGAGCCTAGCGTCTACGCTATCGGCGACCTAGTGGGTCCGCCCTGGCTGGCACACAAGGCAAGCCACGAAGGCGTGCTTTGTGTCGAGAAGATCGCCGGCGTTGAGGGCCTTCGCCCGCTTGATACGAGCGACATCCCTGGGTGCACTTATTGCCGGCCCCAAGTGGCCAGCGTCGGATTAACCGAAGACGCGGCCAAGAAGGCGGGCCACGAGGTCAAGGTCGGGCGTTTTCCGTTCATGGGCAACGGCAAGGCGATAGTTCTCGGCGAGTCCGACGGCATGGTGAAAACCGTGTTTGATGCCAAGACCGGCGAGTTGCTTGGCGCACATATGGTCGGCGCCGACGTGTCCGAACTGATACAGGGCTACGTCGTGGCCAAGAGGATGGAAGGTACCGAACTCGACCTCATGCATAGCATCTTCCCGCACCCGACATTGTCAGAGATGATGCACGAGTCGGTGCTTGACGCATACGGACGCGCGATCCACATCTGACATATGGGCATATCACCGTCAGCTGTTGCCAAAGGCCAAAGAATGCCGGACTGGATCCGCGTCAAGGCACCGGTCTCGCGCCAGTGCAACGAGACTCGCAAGCTGGTGCGCTCACTGTCGCTCAACACGGTCTGCGAGGAGGCGGCCTGTCCCAATATCGGCGAGTGTTGGCACAGTGGCCACGCCACCATGATGATTCTAGGCAATGTTTGCACGCGCAAATGCGCCTTCTGCAACGTCGCCACTGGGCGTCCTGATGCACTCGATCCGCGCGAACCCGATAACTTGGCCAAGGCTGTGGCGGAACTCGGATTGCGCCATGTGGTGATCACCTCGGTCGATCGCGACGATCTCGACGATGGCGGGGCAGGGCACTTCGTGCGCTGCATCCGGAATATCCGCAAGGCCTCACCCAAAACCACGATAGAAGTCCTGACGCCAGACTTCCAGCGCAAGGACGGTGCGGTCGAAGCTGTGGCCCATGCGGGTCCGGACGTCTTCAATCACAATTTGGAGGTTGTGCCACGACTTTACCGCACGGTTCGCCGCGCTGCGAGCTACGAGCATTCCTTGTGGGTATTGAAGCATGTCAAGGACTTGGAGCTAGGGATCTTCACCAAGTCCGGCCTGATGGTCGGGCTCGGCGAGAAATCTGATGAGGTTCTCTCTGTTATGGATGATATGCGTGCGCATGATATCGATTTCATCACTATCGGCCAATATCTTCAGCCGACGCACAAACACCATTCGGTTAAGCGTTTCGTCACACATGAGGAGTTTTTGGCCTTCGAGATAGCCGCTTACGACAAGGGCTTTCTGATGGCGTCATCGTCGCCGCTGACGCGTTCATCCTATCATGCCGATACGGATTTTGCGAAACTGCGGGTGGCCCGAGAGGCATTGGTATAGATCGGTGTACTGCCATGAGGAACAACGGGTTTTTCCCTATACTGCTGAGCAGCTTTATGATCTCGTCTCTGATGTCGAGCGCTATCCGGACTTTCTACCGTGGTGCATCACAGCACGGCTGACCGCACGCAATAATCTTGCCACCTACGCCGATCTCGTTGTTGGCTTTCGCATGATTCGAGAGCGTTTTGGCTCGCGCATCGTCGGCGTTCGCCCAGGTAGCATCGACGTTACCCAGACAAGCGGGCCGTTTCGCTGCCTTTCGAACAGTTGGTACTTCCATGATCTGGATGATGGTGGCTGCCGCGTCGAGCTTGATGTCGAGTTCGAGTTCCGCTCACGCGTCCTCAATGCGCTGGTTGGCGCGCTGCTCCACGAGGCCGTGCGCTGCATGGTGGGCGCCTTTGAGGACCGCGCTAAGGCGCTTTATGGCAACGGGACGGAGGCCAGCATGGCTACGGCGTGCTCGACGGTGGAGAGTCGCACCGCCTGACGATTCCCAGCAAAGAGATAGTGCTCAGTTTGCGTCGCTTCGGTACGTGCGGCAAGCCCGAAATGCACCAGTCCGACAGGTTTCTCCGCCGTCCCACCACCGGGGCCGGCGACCCCCGTCACGGCCACGGCGAGATGGGCATCTGACCTTGCCAATGCGCCTTTCGCCATGGCCCGCGCGACGGGCTCGCTGACGGCGCCGTGCACGATAAGTATTTCCTCGGTCACGCCCAACATCGTCTGCTTGGCGGCGTTAGAATAGGTGATGAAGCCGCGATCGACCACATCTGAGGATCCAGCGATCTCAGTCAGGCAACCGGCGATCAAACCGCCGGTGCAAGATTCGGCCGTGGCGATCATCCAGTTGTGCTCCCGGCAAAGCTGCAGCACGGCTTGCGCATTCTGTAGCAGGGCATCCGAAAAGCTCACAAGGTCACCTCCACGATCAGCCACAGAACGAGGCCGGCATAGATGCCCGCCGCCATATCGTCGGCCATAACGCCGGCACCACCCTCAATATTCTGGTCGAGCCATGAGATCGGCCAGGGCTTGAAAATGTCGGTGAGGCGAAACAGCACGAAGCCGAGCCCGTAAGCCAGTGGAGAAACCGGCACCACTGCCAGGGTCAGCCATTGCCCAGCAACCTCATCGATCACCACCTCTCCGGGGTCCTTACGCCCAGTTTGTTGAATATACACCTCGGCGGCCCAGCAGCCGATGCCAAAGACCACGACACTGCCTAGAAGCAAGGTGAATTGGCCCGCGAGAGTTTGAATCACGAAGGCAAAAGGTAGGGCGACAAGCGAGCCCCAGGTCCCCGGCGCTTTCGGCAGAAATCCGGTGCCAAACCAGGTTGCAAGCAGGGCCGAGAGGGTCATGCGACGAAAAGCGAGACCACAGCCTGCGCTGCGATACCTTCGCCACGGCCGGTGAAACCCAGGCCCTCGGTTGTTGTCGCCTTGAGACCAATGCGCCCAACCGGCAAGTCGAGAAGCTCGGCGAGGCGCTCGCTCATTGCCGGCTTGTGCGGGCCGAGGTCTGGGCGCTCACAGATCACGGTCAGGTCGATATTGGCAAAACAGGCCCCAGCGTCGCGCACCAGCTGGCAGGCATGCTCGACGAAGATGCTCGACTCCGCGCCGTGCCAACGCGCGTCGGAGGGCGGAAAATGCACCCCGATATCGCCGGCACCGAGGGCGCCAAGAATGGCATCAACCAGGGCATGTAACGCGACATCCGCATCGGAATGGCCGGCAAGGGCGCGATCGTGGGGTATGGATACACCACAGAGCATCACGTGATCGCCCTCCGTGAAACGGTGTACGTCGAAGCCACTACCAACGCGGGTCTCGCTCGATGCCAGGGCAAGCATGCGCTCGGCCAAAGTGACGTCTTCGACTGTCGTCACTTTCAGATTATCCTCCTTACCCGAAACCAGTGCGACGCTCAGGCCGGCCTTCTCGGCGACGGCCGCATCGTCTGTCAGAGCCTCGCCCGCAGCAGCGCGGTGCGCTGCTAGGATGGCGAGATAGCGGAAGGCCTGCGGTGTCTGTGCCCGCCACAACCCATCGCGCGATACCGTATCCGTGATGCATTGTTTGCCTCGCTTGAGGGTATCACGCACAGGTACAGCGAGAATGGCGCCATCGCGCTCGGCGAGGGCCGCGATGCAGGCGGAAATGTCCCTGGGAATTATGAATGGGCGGGCGGCGTCGTGGATCAAAACGTGATCCGGCTCACTTTCTTTCAAGGCTTCGAGCCCGTTGAGCACCGAGTCCTGGCGGGTGGCCCCGCCGGCGATGGGATCTAGCAGATCCAAGCCTTGGGTTGCCCCATCGTAAAGCGCCCGATCGTCCGGATGAATAACCACCGCCACGCCATCGATCCCGGGATGGTTAACAAAGACCTTGGTCGTTCGCCGCAACATGGGCTCGCCCGCTAGCGGCAGGAATTGCTTAGGCACGGCGCCCCCTAGGCGGTGTCCGCGCCCGGCGGCGACGATCAAAGCGAAAGTTCGAGGCATGGCGCGCACGGTAGCGCCTGGTTGGCGCGTTGCCAAGGCGCCCCAGCTCTACAATGCGACCCCATGAGTCAGGGAACGTAATGGCATTCACCAGCTGTTGCGGCGCCCCGACGAGGTATAATGTTGTGCGACGATGTGGGCCGACACGGCCGTGCATCTCATGACCGGTGCTGCCAACCGCGATCCGCCACTGTTCTCGGAACCAGACCGTTTCGATGTTGAGTGCAAGCCCAATCGACATCTTGCCTTCGGTCTCGGTGTCCATATCTAAACCGGAAACGCCTCGCTTGCATCCATTGTGCTATCGCCATTGGGAAGCTATTAGCGTGATCCTTATCCTTGCACGCCATTGAGTGAACGGAAATTGCTAACCGCATCCATTTTCGCGAAGTGATCCGCTCCGGCGTCTCCAATTGATTGATTTTAGGCGGCGATGTTCGTAGGTTGCTCAAGAATTAGGCAGCCTAGAAAGACAACTGCGCCATGACCCTGCGGATCGGTTCAATCACGCTGGACAACCCTGTGATTTTGGCTCCCATGTCGGGGGTTACCGATTTGCCATTTCGCCGCCTTGCAAAGCGTTTCGGAGCCGGTCTGGTGGTCTCCGAGATGATCGCTAGTCAGGCGCTGATTCATGCCAACCGGCGCACTCTTAGCATGTCCCGCGGGGCCGAGGAGATGGCGCCGCTCTCCATCCAACTGGCGGGCTGCGAGCCTGGCGTGATGGCTGAGGCGGCCAAGCTTGCCCGTGACCGGGGGGCCGCCATCGTCGATCTCAATTTTGGCTGCCCGGCCAAGAAGGTCGTGAATGATATGGCAGGCTCGGCGCTGATGCGCGACGAGAGCAAGGCCGCGCGAATATTCACCGCTGTGGTAGACGCGGTCGAAGTGCCCGTGACAGTCAAGATGCGCACGGGCTGGGACGACGACAGCCGTAATGCGCCGCGGCTTGCCCGCATTGCTGAGGACTGTGGCATCAAGCTGCTGACTGTGCACGGACGTACTCGTAAGCAGCGGTACGCTGGCCATGCCGACTGGGATTTCATCGGAGAGGTGAAAGACGCCGTTTCTGTGCCCGTGGTCGCTAACGGCGATGTCACCGATTGCGCGGCGGCATCCGAGATTCTGCGCTGCTCAGGGGCCGACGGCGTGATGATCGGGCGTGCGGCGTGCGGGCGTCCCTGGTTGCCCGGCCATGTGGCAGCTTTTCTGGCTAGTGGAAAAATGCCACCGGAATTTTCGCTGCCTGACCGGCTAGTGATTGTGCTGGAGCATTACGAAGCTATGCTCAGCCATTACGGAACCAATCGCGGCTTGCACAATGCACGTAAGCATCTTGGCTGGTACACCCTGGGCTTGCCGGGCGCCGCACGGTTCCGCAAGCGGGTATTTTGCCTGACCGATCCGGTGGCCGTGATTGCGGCGTTGCGTAAGCTGTTCGGAGCCAGGGCCTATGCCTATGCCGCTTGACAGCGCGATCGAAGATAGCAAGCGCTTGGCCATCCTGGCGGCGCTGCCCGTGGCCGTGTTTGCAGTCGACCGCGATTATCAGGTGACGGTAGCAAATCCGGCTGCGGAAGACTTGCTCGGTGGTAGCGAAGAATTTCTCACCAGACACCGCATGACGGATCTGGTCGCCGCGGATAGTCAATTGCTCTTCCTGATCGGGCAGGTGTTCAACTGCGGGCATTCCGTTGTCGAGTATGGTGTCATGCTGGCCAGCCCACGCTTGGGCGAGCAACCGGTTGACGTGAAGGTCACGCCGCTCACCGATGCCGCCGACATGGTGGTGATCTGCCTGGAGAAACGTACTATGGCGCAGCAATTGGACCGTCAGCTCACCCATCGTGGCGCGGCGCGCTCGGTCACCGGAATGTCGGCCATGCTTGCGCATGAGGTGAAGAACCCGCTCTCCGGCATACGTGGCGCAGCGCAGTTGCTTGAGCATTCGGTGGACGAATCCGAGCGCGACCTGACCCAGCTTATTTGCAGTGAGGCCGACCGTATCCGAGATCTGGTTGATAGCATGGACGTGTTTGCCGATGACCGGCCGCTGGGGGATCGGGATCGCATAAACATTCACACCGTTCTCGAGCACGTGCGCAGGCTCTGCGAAAGCAGTGCAAAGGGTCAGATTCGCTTTCTCGAGCACTACGATCCCTCGCTACCGTCGGTGCATGGCAACCGCGATCAACTGGTTCAGGTTTTCCTAAATATCGTCAAGAACGCGATGGAGGCCGTGTCAACCAATGGTGGCGAGATACAGATTACCTCCGCCTACCATCATGGCTTACGCTTTTCCAATGTCGGCGACGGCAGGCAGCACCATCTACCAATCGTGGTCTCAGTGCAGGACAACGGTTCAGGCGTGCCGGAGGAACTGCGCAACTATCTGTTCGACCCTTTCGTCACCACCAAGAAGGCTGGTATCGGACTCGGCCTGTCGCTGGTAGCAAAGATTATCGAGGGTCACGGCGGGCTGGTGGAGTGCGAGAGCGGCCACCGCCGCACAACGTTCACCGTGCGCTTGCCGGTGGCGAGCTGAGGCGAGGGGCCATGGCAGACGGTTCGACGATTCTCATAGCCGACGACGATAGCGGCATTCGCACGGTCTTGAGCAAGGCGCTCGGCCGTCTCGGTTACACAGTGCGCGCGACAGGCACGGCGTCGGCGCTGTGGCGCTGGGCGGCAGATGGCGAAGGTGATCTCGTGATCACCGACGTGATCATGCCCGACGAAGACGGCCTTGACATGTTGCCGCGCCTAAAGAAGGCGCGTCCAGATATGCCGGTGATCGTCATGAGTGCACAAAACACGCTGATGACGGCGATTCGGGCCAATGAGCGCGGCGCCTACGAATACCTGCCCAAGCCCTTTGACCTCAACGAGGTCATCAGCGTGGTCAAGCGGGCATTGTCTGAGCCGTTGCCGCAGCAAACCGCGACGCCGCCACAGCCGGAGGAAGACGACAGTCTACCGTTGGTGGGGCGTTCGCCGGCTATGCAGGAGGTCTACCGGGTCTTGGCGCGACTGATAGGCACTGACCTGACGGTCACGATCACCGGCGAATCCGGCACCGGTAAGGAGCTGTTTGCACGCGCGCTGCACGATTTTGGCAAGCGCGGCGCATATCCCTTCGTCGCCATCAACATGGCGGCCATCCCGAGAGAATTGATCGAGAGTGAGCTGTTCGGGCATGAAAAAGGTGCCTTCACCGGCGCCACGAGTCGCTCGCTGGGTCGTTTCGAACAAGCCAACCGGGGAACCTTGTTTCTGGACGAGATCGGCGACATGCCGCTGGAGGCGCAGACCCGCTTGCTACGTGTGTTGCAGGAAGGTGAGTTTACGATAGTTGGCGGCCGCGAACCGATCCGCACCGATGTTCGCATAGTCGCGGCAACCCATCGCGACCTCGGTGTCCTGGTGGAACAGGGGCTCTTCCGCGAGGATCTCTACTACCGTCTCAATGTCGTGCCGCTGCGCCTGCCACCATTGCGAGAACGCACGGAGGACATTCCCCTCTTGGCCCGCCATTTTTTTACCTGCATTCAGAAGGAGGGCCTACCCGGCAAAATGTTGAGCGGTGAGGCAGTGCGTTTGTTGCAGTCTTATGATTGGCCGGGTAATGTACGTGAGTTGGAGAATTTGGTGTGCCGCCTTTCGGCGCTCTATACTGAAGAGAATATCGGCGCTGATATCATCGAGAGGGAGTTGCTTGGCGACCGCCAGATGGTCGAGGCGGTGGACGATGCTGAGGCTGACAGTCTTGGAAATTCCGTCGACAGGCATGTGGCGCAATACTTCGCCGCCCACAAGGACGCCCTGCCAACACCCGGTCTTTATGGCCGAATTCTGCGCGAGGTCGAGCAGCCTCTTCTCCAGCGCACTCTGGCTGCTACCCGCGGCAATCAGGTACGGGCAGCCGAAGTGCTTGGGCTCAATCGCAATACCCTGCGCAAGAAAATTCGCGAGCTTGGCATCCAGGTTTCCCGGGCCGTGCAATAAGCGTGGGCATTGAACTCACCCAGCCCAACCGTATGCAACGGTTCTTTGAATCGGCGACGCGTGTCGGCCTTAGCCGTAAGTTAGCATTCGCGCTATCGGTTGGTGCGGTCGTCTCTGGCATCACCACGTATGGCGCCTTGACGGGATATCTGTCACCCGAAGGCGCCGACCCGAACACCATCATTGTGCTGCTCAATGTCGACCTGGTGCTTCTTCTTCTGCTCGGCGCGCTGGTCGCCTGGCGTCTGGTGCGTTTGTGGATTGCCCGCCGCCAGGGCTTTGCCGGTGCCCGTCTGCAAGGGCGCATGGTGGGGATGTTCAGCGTCGTTGCGGTGGCACCGGCGATTATCGTTGCCGTATTCTCCGCCACATTCTTCAATCTCGGCATCCAGGATTGGTTTAGCGACCGCGTCCGCACCGCGCTTGAACGCTCGCTTGCGGTCTCGGAGGCCTATCTCAGCGACCACCGCAGCTTTATTCGCGCCGATATCTTGTCGATGGTGGCGGTACTCAACCGCCAGCCGCCGGCATTATTCGATTCTCCAGAAGCCTTAAATCGTATTATAGACGTTCTGGTAGTTGAGCGCTCACTTGCTGAGGCGATCATTACCCGTGGTGATGGCAAGGTCGTAGCGCGCAGTCAACTTAGCTTCGTGCTTGAGTTTGATCCCATAGAAAACGCGGCCCTGCGCCGTGCTGCCGAAGGTGAGGTGGTGATAATGACCAGCGATGCCAGTGATCGGGTGCGCGCGCTGGCCCGTATCGACGCCATGATCGGGGCCTATCTTTATGTCGGACGTTTCGTCGATTCCGCGGTGCTCAATCACATGACCCGCCTTACCAATGCGGTCAGTGAATACCAGAATTTGGAGAGCCGGCGTTCGGGTATTCAGATTACTTTTACGTTGCTCTATGTGACCGTAGCACTGATGCTGCTGCTTGCCGCAGTTTGGCTGGGGCTGATGTTCTCGAACTGGCTGATTGGTCCTATCTCGGCGCTCGTCGGCGCCACCCAGCGGGTGCGTGACGGCGACCTCACCGTTCGCGTCGATGAGGGTCCGGATGGCGACGAGATCGCCGTACTCAGCCGCGCCTTCAATCGCATGACTGGGCAACTCGAAGAGCAGCGCGCTGAGTTGATCGACGCTAACGAGCAGATCGACAATCGCCGCCGCTTCACTGAAGCCGTCCTGTATGGCGTATCGGCTGGTGTTATCGGCCTCGACGATGTGGGTCGTATCTTCCTGCCCAACCGCTCGGCCTTGGAACTGCTGAACTGTGAAGCGGATACATTGATCGGACAACGGCTGGAAACCGCAATGCCGGAAATGGCTGAACTGCTCGCCAGCCTGCGCCAGACTCATCGATCTCTGATTCAGGGGCACGTCTCGCTGGTGCGCGGTGGTCATGCCCGCGAACTGCTAGTGCGGATTGGTGTGCAGGGTGGCGGTTCTGGCGGATATGTAGTGACCTTCGACGATGTGACCGACTTGGTCCGGGCACAACGGGTTGTGGCCTACACCGACGTCGCCAGACGTGTCGCGCACGAGATTAAGAATCCACTGACGCCCATCCAGCTCGCCGCTGAGCGCCTGCGTCGCAAGTTTGCCGACGATGTGGATGATGCGGAACAGGTGTTCGATACTTGCGTCGATACCATCGTGCGCCAAGTCAAGGCCATTCGCGGCATGGTCGACGAGTTCTCTGACTACGCGCGCTTACCGATGCCTGAGTTTGCCGACGAGGATCTAGCTGTTTTGGTCGCCGAGGCCGTGGCCCTGCAGTGCATGGCACATCCGGAGATTACTTTTAATACTGCCGTACCGGACGGTGATGTGATCATTCATTGCGACGGCAGTCAGGCGAGCCAGGCCATGACCAATCTGCTGCAAAATGCCATCGACGCTATTGAGGGGCGGGTGGCTGAAGGGGACGAGCGCCTTGCGCCGGGCCGAATCGACGTCACCATAGATGACAGCGAAGTCGAGCATCTAGTGGTCATGGTGGCAGACAATGGTCGTGGGCTCCCGGAAGATCTTTCGCAGCGTGCGCGCCTTACCGAGCCCTATGTGACCACGCGCGAGGTTGGCACTGGTCTTGGTCTTGCCATTGTCAGAAAGATCATGGAGGATCACCGAGGTGAGGTTGTGCTCGCCGAGGGTGGCGGATGCGGAACCCTTGCGTGTTTGCGCTTTCCACGGCTCGATCGGAGCGACGATCGGCAGGCTGAGAGAACCAAGGAAGTCATGAGCACGACCCGAGCCGATGGCAACTGACATCCTGATTGTTGATGACGAGCGGGACATTTGCTCGCTGATATCCGGAATTCTCGTCGATGAGGGCTACAAAGCTCGCGTGGCGGGCGATGCTGATAGTGCGCTTGCGGAGATTGAGGACCGTCAGCCGGATGCGATTCTCCTCGATATTTGGCTGGAGGGCAGCCGGCTCGACGGCATGGCGCTGCTCAAACTGCTCAAAGAACGTGACATGGACATGCCGGTGATCATGATCAGCGGGCATGGCAACATCGAGACCGCGGTTACATCCATTAAGTTCGGGGCATATGACTTCATCGAGAAGCCGTTCGAAGCGGATCGTTTGCTGCTTTGTATTGAACGGGGCCTGGAGGCATTCCGGCTGAGACGTGAGAACGCGGAGCTTCGCCTGCGCACAGGGCGGCAGATCGAGATCGTTGGCAAATCCCAGTCGGTCAAGCAATTGCGCGAAGCGGTGAGCAAAGTTGCGCCGACCGGCAGCCGAGTTTTGATCAATGGTCCCGCTGGCTCGGGCAAAGAAGTTGTCGCCCGCGCCATTCATGCCCAATCGGGCCACGAGCAGGCGCCTTTCGTGGCCATCAATGCAGCGGCAATTACACCGGAGCGCATGGAGGAGAAACTGTTCGGCGTCGATGGCGGTAGTGCTGTGCCGGGCGCTGTGAATAAGGTCGGCATGTTCGAGCAGGCTCACGGCGGCATCCTCTACCTCGATGAGATTTCTGATATGCCACTGGAAACTCAGGGTAAAATCCTCCGGGTCCTACAGGAGCAAACGTTTCAGCGTGTCGGCGGTAGCCGCCACATCAAGGTCGAGGTGCGTGTCATAGCATCGACCAGTCGCGATCTTCAGGTGGAGATCGCGGGAAAGCGCTTCCGCGAGGATCTCTTTTATCGCTTGAATGTTGTGCCGCTGCGGGTGCCATCTCTGAACGAGCGTCGCGATGATATTCCTCTGCTGATTCATCATTTTCTGGGTAGTGCTACCGCCATGAGCGGGCTGGTGCCGCGTGAGCTTTCCAGCGACGCGCTTGCGGTATTGCAGACTTGCGACTGGCCCGGCAATGTGCGGCAATTGCGCAATGTCATCGACTGGATTTTGATTATGGCGCCGGGCGGTAGCAACGCCCCGGTAAACTCGGACATGCTCCCGGCGGAGCTGCTGATGCAAACACCAGTTTCTCTGCGTCCTAAGAACGGTGCTGAGATGATGGGGTTGCCTTTGCGTGAAGCGCGCGAAATGTTTGAAAAACAATATTTGGAGAGGCAGGTCACCCGGTTCGGACACAACATCTCGCGCACAGCTTCGTTTGTCGGCATGGAGCGCTCTGCCTTGCACCGCAAGCTAAAGACACTCGGCATCACCGGTGACGATCGTTAGGACGACAGTCGGAGCGGCATCGTGAAAGTGCTTGTTTGCGGCGCCGGCGAGGTGGGATTCAATATCGCCCGCCATCTGGCCGACGAAGATAATGATGTCGTGGTTATCGATCATTCGCGCGAACGCATTCAAAAGGTGGGGAAGGCGCTCGATGTGCAGGCGCTAATGGGCTATGCATCGCATCCGGATATGCTAATGCAGGGCGGCGCTGGGGATGCGGACATGCTCATCGCCGTGACCCAGTCGGACGAAATCAATATTGTTGCCTGCCAAGTCGCCCACACGCTATTCAACGTGCCGACCAAGATCGCGCGCGTGCGCAATCAGGCCTATCTGGAGCCGGCCTGGGCCGATTTATTCAGCCGAGATCACATGCCGATCGACGTGGTCATCTCGCCCGAGATGGAGGTTGCGCAATCGGTTGCTCGCCGTCTTGATGTGCCTGGTGCGCTCGATATGGCCGACTTTGCTGACGACAAGGTGAGGCTTGTGGCCGTGCGACTCGGCGAGGACTGCCCAGTGCTCAACACACCACTGCGTCAGCTTAACGAGCTATTCCCCGATCTCGCCATCACCATTGTCTCTATCAACCGCGGCGACCGCAGCCTCTATCCGGATCCATTGGAACAGCTGCAGTCCGGAGATGAGATCTATTTCATCTCCGAGACGGCTGCCGTGCCGCGCGCCATGACGTTATTCGGCCACGAGGAAGAGGCGGCGCGGCGACTTATCATCGTTGGCGGCGGCAATATCGGCGTACTGTTGGCGCGCCAGATAGAGAACAGCAATCCGTCGATCAACCTCAAGCTCATAGAATTCGACAAGGCCCGCGCTGAATACGTCGCAGACACGCTCGAGCACACCATTGTGCTCAACGGCGATGCCCTCGATGCCGACTTGCTGGAGGAAGCCAATGTCGCCGCTGCCGAAACCATCATCACAGTGACCGACAATGACGAGGCGAACGTGTTGGTCTCTGTATTGGCTAAACGCCATGGCTGTTTGCGCGCCGTGACGCTGATCAATGCTAGCACCTATGCGCCCCTGATCTCGCCCCTCGGCATCGATGCTTCTGTGAGTCCGCGAGAGATCACGGTCTCAACCATTCTGCAGCATGTGCGGCGTGGTCGTATCCGCTCGGTCTATACTGTGCGGGCCGGTGCAGCCGAGGTGATCGATGCTGAGGCAATGAAAACCTCTCCCCTTGTCGGCTCACCTTTGAAGGATGTCAGGCTGCCGAAAGGTGTTCTGGTCGGTGCTGTGGTGCGCGGTGACGAGGTGATCGTGCCGCGTGGAGATACCGTCATAAAGGAACATGACAGAGTCATTCTGTTCGCTCCCCACGATATGGTGAAGAAGGTCGAACAGATGTTTGCAGTGGCGATCGGCTTCTTCTGATTTTTTATGGTTTCGGCCTCGCTTTTCAGGGTCCTTGGCCTGTTGCTAATAGTCTTTGCGGGTCTGGAATGTCTGCCCTTGGCGCTGGCACTTGACGAGGGCGAGAGCCTGGCTGCAGCTGGCTTTTCTCTTGGGGCCGGGGCGGCATTGTTCGTTGGTGTGGCACTGTTCATCGTCGGCCGTGATGCCGGACGCGGTGTCGATCGCCGTCAGGCCTTGGCGCTCACCGTTCTTGCCTGGGTAAGCTTGGCGCTGTTTGGCGCAATTCCCATCGCCTATAGCAGCGGTGTGGAAAAATATACCGGCGCCGTATTCGAGGCTATGTCTGGTCTGACTACGACCGGGCTTTCGATCTTCGCGGATCCAGGAATAATCGAGCGCAGCATCGTCTTGTGGCGCGCCATCCTGCAATACCTAGGCGGCTTCGGCACGCTGCTCTTCGCTGTTGCGCTAGCTCCAAGCCTGGCCATGCCCACCGATGTGGTCGCCGAGGTTGGACGGCGGCGAGGGCAGGGATCTTTCCGCCCCCAATTTGCCCAAGCTCTAAAAATCGTCGCGATATCCTATGTCACTTTGACGACCTTTTGCCTGGTAGCGCTGCTACTCTCTGGCTTGCCGCCGTTTTTGGCGCTTTGCTATGCGCTCACGACACTATCTACGGGTGGCTTTGTACCGAACACGGGCGGCCCGTCTGGTCTTGGCAACGCTATGGTCGAGATCGTTCTGATCGTCTTCATGATGGCCGGCGCGATGAATTTTCTGGTCCATTGGGCCGCTCTTAACGGTCAGCGTCGGGTTTACCGTTGCGACCCAGAGCTTGGCTTTTGGCTGGTATTGCTGAGCGTCTCGGTGGCGGTCCTCTGGCTAGTGCAAATTGCCGCTGGCTCACCTGGCAGCATGGCCGGATTGCGTGATACGGTGTTCTTCGTGGTATCGGCGGCGACGACCACCGGCTTTCCCAGCCAGACCTCGACCGTCGCCACATCCGTCTTCGGGCTTATGCTCCTTGCAGGCCTTGCTTTGATTGGCGGCGCCTCGGCGTCAACTGCTGGCGGGGTCAAACTCGTGCGGGCCTTATTGTTGCTGCGCCAGAGCGCTCGTGAATTGCGCCGCCTCAATCACCCACACGGCATCGTCCCGGTAAAGGTCGGCCGGGCGGCGGTGGATGATAAGGTCATGCAGACCGTCTGGTCATTTTTCGTTCTTTTTCTCTTCTGTCTAATCCTCTTGACTATCACGCTGTCAGCGACCGGCCTGCATTTCGAGACTGCCTTGGCGCTGGCTTTAAGCGCTCTTACCAATTCCGGTCCGCTGCTGTCTCAGGTCACTGAGGTGAAGGCGGATCTTGCTGATCTCGGGACGGTCGCCAAGTGGTTGCTTTTGACAGGCATGTTGGTCGGCCGTCTGGAAGTATTCGCGGTTCTGGTGCTATTAACACCGGTCTTTTGGCAACGACGAGCCTTGGAGAAACCATGACCCGCGTTGCCTACGTCAATAGACGCTATGTGCCGCACCATTCCGCACAGGTCCATATCGAAGACCGCAGCATGCAATTTGCTGATGGTGTCTATGAGGTCGTGGCGGTCCTCAATGGCAAGCTGGTTGACCGGGAATGGCATCATGAGCGGCTTGAGCGTTCGTTGGGCGAACTCGGCATCGCGATACCGATGTCCCGCGCTGCCCTCGACGCGGTGCTCGAAGAGATGGTGCGACGGAATCGGGTTGACGAGGGTATCGTCTACCTGCAAGTCGGCCGCGGTGTAGCGCCGCGCGAACATACTTTTCCGGCACACGTCCGTCCCTCGGTGGTGGCGACGGCGCGCTCATCTCGTCCGGCAAGCGCCTCCGCCTTGATAGAGGGAGTGAGGGTGGTGTCGACTCATGACCAGCGTTGGGAACGCTGCGACGTAAAGTCGGTGGCTCTACTTCCCAATGTTCTTGCCAAACAGGGGGCAGCAGAGGCTGGCGCCTTTGAGGCCTGGCAGGTCGATGCCGACAGCATGGTCACCGAGGGAACCCACTCCAACGCCTGGATCGTGGACCACGATGGCGCCATCGTCACCCGTCCGGAAAGTAACGCGATCCTGAGCGGCATCACCCGCCGCCGCTTGCTGGCGGTTGCGCGCGATGCTGGTTTGCCGGTGGTCGAGCGCGCCTTTAGCCTGGACGAGGCCAAAGCTGCCCGGGAAGCCTTCCTCACCAGCACCAGCTCTTTTGTCGTGCCCGTGGTGCAAATTGATGACAAGGTTATTGCAAACGGCCGCCCTGGCAGTGTGACTGAGCACCTTCTCACCTTGTATCTTGCCTTCGCGAGTTCCTCTTAGCAACTACATGGGCTTGCGCAGCGGGCCAAAAAGCGTTGGTATAATGGTTCGGTAGAGCGTGGAATTTGCACGTTGCTAATACGAGAAGGACTTCCGGTCCGTACGGAACGGAATGGGGGGATAATGGCAGCGGAGAAATCGCAAAACGTTCAGGACGTATTCCTGAACTATGTGCGGAAGAACAAGACGCCGTTAACCGTGTTCTTGGTAAACGGGGTGAAGTTGCAGGGTGTGATCACCTGGTTCGATAATTTTTGTGTGCTGTTGCGTCGCGATGGAATATCGCAGCTAGTATACAAGCACGCTATCTCAACGGTGATGCCGGTGGCGCCGATCCAGCTTTTCGAGGCGAATCAGAACGACGAAACAGAGTGACCTGAACAAGAGACGCGACAAGAACAGGCATATGGATGGTTCAGTTCTTGCCGTTGGAGTAGCCTAGGTTCTATTCGGCGCTTTCGAGTGGCCGTAACGTGGCGGTCGTCCACAATGATTCTGCAGGCTTGGCAGAAGCGGTTGGCCTGACCAGTGCTGTCTGGCTGTAGGTGACGATGGCCGAGGCACTGCGGCTATGGGTGCAATGGTCCGCCACTTTAGTTTGGTGTCGGAAAGGTTGAAGCTGCTGGCGAATCCCTAACGCCACACCTGATGGGCAACTGGAAGCATTCATTATCGATGTGGTGGCTTTGAGCCCCGTGCAACAGCGCGACCTGAAAAAGGCATGGCGCTACAGGGCACCTGGCCGGACCGCGCTGATTCTCCAGATCTTTGGCGAGTGGCGAATTCGCGGGGGACGCTTGCAGGTAGAGCTAGCTGCGGTCTCTACGTGCCGTTGGAAGAGGGGTTACCCTAGCCTGTCTCTAACTAATATGCTGAGGATATGACCCCCCCGTGATGACGAAATGTCGGCCCAGTCCAGGGAAGTTTTGGAGCGTGCCAATCTTGCCCGTTTTGCTCATCGCCTCGACTATTGCAGCAGAATTTACCCGCAATCGAGCGAGGCGATCCCTTCCGCTGCTTGACAGCACCGGTTGCCCTACATATATCCCGGCGACGGCTATTGGCAGTCTTGTCGCGACAGTGCCAAATCGTGTTCGCCGATGAGACGCGCAAGCGAGGGAGAAGGACTCATGAAAGTCAGGCCACTTCACGACCGGGTGCTGGTTCAACGCATCGGTGAGGAGGAGACGACTGCGGGCGGGATTATCATTCCCGATACCGCCAAGGAAAAGCCTAGTCAGGGTAAGGTGCTCGCCGTCGGACCGGGCACCCGTGACGAGGCCGGCAAGTTGCAGCCGCTCGACGTTCGAAAAGGTAACACTGTGCTGTTTGGCAAGTGGTCAGGCACGGAAGTCAAGATCGATGGGGACGACCTGTTGATCATGAAGGAATCCGACATCATGGGAATAATCGAATAGGGGCCTGGTCATGGCAGCCAAAGACGTAAGATTCAGTATGGACGCCCGCCAGCGCATGGCGCGGGGCGTCGATATCCTAGCCGATGCGGTCAGGGTCACGCTCGGGCCTAAGGGCCGCAATGTGGTCCTCGACAAGGCTTTCGGGGCACCGCGCATCACCAAGGATGGTGTTACCGTCGCTAAAGAGATTGAGCTTTCTGACAAGTTTGAAAACATGGGCGCACAGATGGTCCGTGAGGTCGCCTCGAAGACCAGCGATATTGCCGGTGACGGCACCACGACCGCGACCGTGCTCGCCCAGGGGATCTTCCGCGAAGGCATGAAGTCGGTGGCCGCGGGCATGAACCCGATGGATCTCAAGCGCGGCGTCGACCTCGCCGTTGACGCGGTAGTCAAGCAGGTCGGAAAGCGCGCCCGCAAGGTGCAGAGCCACGAGGAAATCGCCCAGGTCGGCACCATCTCGGCCAACGGCGAGCGAGAGATAGGTGACATCATTGCCAACGCTATGGAGCGTGTTGGCAAGGAAGGCGTGATCACGATCGAAGAAGCCAAGGGCCTCGAGACAGAACTCGATGTGGTCGAAGGTATGCAGTTCGACCGAGGCTACCTATCGCCGTACTTCGTGACCAATGCGGAGAAGATGGAGGTCGAACTCGAAAATCCCTACATCCTGATCCACGAGGCGAAGCTCTCTAACCTGCAGGCCATGCTGCCCGTGCTCGAGGCTGTGATGCAGTCGTCACGCCCACTGTTGGTGATCGCCGAGGATATCGAGGGCGAGGCGCTTGCCGCTCTGGTGGTCAACAAGCTGCGTGGTGGTCTCAAGGTCGCGGCCGTTAAGGCGCCCGGCTTCGGAGATCGCCGCAAGGCGATGCTCGAGGATATAGCGGTGCTGACTGGCGGTCAGGTGATCTCGGAGGACCTCGGCATTAAGCTCGAAGGTGTCACACTCGATATGCTCGGGACCACGAAGACCGTGGTGATCACCAAGGACGACACGACGATCGTCGAGGGGGCGGGTGCCCGTAAGACCATCAACGGCCGCTGCGAGCAGATCCGCAGGCAGGTCGACGAGACTAGCTCTGACTACGACCGCGAGAAGCTTCAGGAACGCCTTGCCAAGTTGGCCGGTGGTGTTGCGGTAATCCGAGTCGGCGGTATCACCGAGACCG
>MPLX02047602.1_pt1 | contig 28410 bp, 27 predicted proteins | sample 1617341 | NCBI WGS metagenome assembly MPLX02 (sample SAMN05944804, study PRJNA350692) | marine metagenome | biome: marine; feature: ODZ; material: water; isolation source: 120 m water sample filtered on 0.2 um supor filter | place: Pacific Ocean | collected 2012-04-08 | depth 120m m | reverse complement strand
TTGAAGGTACGTGCGTTACCTTGGCTGCTAAAACGATCTCACCCATGATTGCGCTCCCTGTACCCGGTTTAAGGGACAACTTATCTTTAATCTATTTTGTAAGATTATTGCCTGGTTGGCTTGACATCGATCAATTTCTCAAGGGATAGATGCTGCACCACGGCGTGCCTTGTACTTTGAAAATCACTCAGCGCCGTGACAAGAAAATTTCGATCGATTAACCACTCGGGTTTGACCGGAATCAAACCGTATTCACATCTGCATAAAGATACCGACGGTCAGATCGATCAGCTGCAGTAGACCCAGCAACTCATCTCCGATGACGACATGAGATATGAATTGGCCATCAATATGGAGCGCATCAAGCCGACGTCAAGATGCACGATGTCGAGCGGCATACTCTGACAATAGTGCAGAGGGTCGAAAAAGTAGCAAGGTGCTAGATCGTACAGTGCCCCAGCCTTTGAGGGCAATCTCTGACCCAAGAGCTGACCTGCCAGGCCAACTCTGATCCGACCCGATTCCAGATTCTTGGTGTTTTTGGGGAATACGCTTATGATTTCCCCTATTGACCCCCTGGCATCAATCCAGCGGCACGGATAATCGATGCCGCCTCTTTCACTCGAAAATCACTATATGAATACAGGCAAACCGGCATTGGTTGAATTCAAGGATGTCGAGAAATCTTTCGACGGAGAGACCCTCGTCGTTCAGGACTTGAACCTTCAAGTTCAGGAAGGTGAGTTCCTGACGTTTCTAGGGCCTTCCGGGTCTGGGAAAACCACGACGTTGCTGATGCTGGCCGGCTTCGAGTCCATGACCCGCGGGGACATCCTGCTTGCGGGTCGTTCTCTGAAAAACGTAGCGCCATATCGGCGCGATATTGGTATGGTTTTCCAGAACTATGCGCTGTTTCCACATATGACCGTCGAGGAAAACCTTGCCTTTCCACTCGAAGCGAGAAAGATCCCAAAATCCGAGATCGCGTCCAAGATCTCCCATGCACTGGAGATGGTCCAGCTGGGCGACTTCGGCAAACGGCGACCGGGTCAGCTCTCCGGCGGCCAGCAGCAGCGGGTGGCCGTCGCTCGAGCGCTCGTTTACGAACCCAAACTCGTTTTGATGGATGAGCCACTGGGAGCGCTCGACCGACAACTGCGCGAGCAGATGCAATATGAGCTGAAACATATCCACGAATCTGTTGGTGTCACGATCGTGTACGTCACACACGACCAGGGGGAGGCGCTGACGATGTCGGACCGCATCGCTGTGTTTAACGAGGGCCTGATTCAGCAGCTGGCTCCACCCTCAGAAGTCTACGAGCAACCCGATAACGCATTCGTGGCCCAGTTCATTGGGGAGAACAATCGTCTCATGGGAACGGTCGAATCGATCCGCGACGACCAGTGTTCGGTCCGCATCGAAGGTGGGCAACAGATCGTACAAGCCCGTGCCGTCAACAACGGACCCGCAGGAAGCCGCACGACACTGTCACTTCGCCCGGAAAGCGTCAAGATCAATCCCGAGGGCTCCGGGTATTCCGAACGATTTGAAGCCCGGGTCGAGGAACTGATTTATCTGGGTGACCATACCCGGGTTCGGGTCAGCGTGCTGCAGCACGATGACTTCATTATCAAGGTGCCACGGACGGACGATGCACCGGTCCTGCAGGTAGGCCACACCTGTACGGTGGCCTGGCAGGCCAAGGATTGCAGAGCCCTCGATGCAACTCAAGACTGATATCACCGCGTGAACACCCAGTAAACCGATGGCGATTGCGACCACAAGCCAACCCGCCGAAATCGCCGATCTGCCGCTGAAACTGCGGTTGAAGCGCGCCGAGCGCATGCGCAAGCTGCGGGCGCTTGGCCTGATCATGCCACTTTTTCTGTTTCTGATGATCGGCTTCCTGATTCCCATCGGATCCATACTGATACGAAGCGTCCAGAATCCCGAACTGGCTGAAGTTCTGCCCCAGATGTCAGAACTGCTCCGGGCCTGGGATGGTCAAGGGGAACCGCCTGTAGAACTGCTGTCGGTAATGGCCCGGGAGCTAATTTCAGCCAAGGCCGATCGCTCTATCGGCAAAGCCGCCAAGCGCCTCAACTACAACGTTGCTGGTTTCCGGACTTTGCTGATGAAAACCGGTACCAAACTGGAACGGGCGGCTAAAAAGGAGGGGCTTGATGTTTTATTAGCCGATCCTGATCTGCTCAGTCGATTCCACAAAATTGACAAACGCTGGAAGGACCCCCGTTTCTGGGCCATTTTGAAACAATCGTCAGAACGGCATACCTTGTATTTCCTGCTGCAAGCCATCGATTTGGACTGGGATCAGTTCGGTGAGATCGTGCAAGTTCCCGAAGACATCGCAATTTACCGAGATGTCCTCTGGCGAACCGTCTGGATCAGTCTTGTCGTAACAGTGGTCTGCCTGTTTCTGGGCTATCCGATCGCCTTTCTGCTGGCGACCTTGCCGACCAGGAAAAGCAACCTGCTGATGATCTTGTTGTTGCTGCCGTTCTGGACCTCCCTCCTGGTCCGTTCCACCGCCTGGTTGGTGCTGCTCCAGGGCCAGGGCCTGGTCAATGACGTCGCGATCTGGATCGGCCTGTGGGATGAACCCATGATGCTGGTTCGGAACCGGATCGGTGTCTACATCGCCATGGTGCACATTCTTCTGCCATTGATGGTTCTGCCAATGTACAGCGTGATGAAAGGCATCGATCCCTATCACTTAAAAGCTGCCGCATCACTGGGTGCACGGCCCATCCGATCTTTTCTGAAGGTCTACCTACCCCAAACTATTCCCGGTGCCGGTGCCGGCGTACTGCTAGTTTTTATTCTTTCCCTCGGCTACTACATCACGCCGGCACTGGTGGGTGGACCCACCGACCAGATGTTGAGTTACTTCATCTATTTCCATGCCAATAACACAGTGAACTGGGGACTGGCCGCTGCCTTGAGTGTTGTGCTCATGGTCTGCGTACTGGTGTTCTTCAGCATCTACCAACGCCTCGTCGGTGTCGGCAACATGAGGATGAACTAGCCCATGGCTATGGCCCCTTATTCATCGTTGGGAGAGAAAGTCTGGTATTACCTCTTGCGGGTGATCTGTGGGCTGATTTTCTTCTTTCTGATGGCTCCTATCGTGGCGATTATTCCACTTTCCTTCAATTCGATTCCATTTTTTACCTACCCCATGGAAGGATTCTCGTGGCGTTGGTATGCAGTACTCTTCGGCGATTCCACACAGTCGATCCTGTGGCAAAGAGCATTTGTTAACAGCATCATCGTCGCAGTCGGATCAACGACTCTCGCTACGATTCTCGGCACAATGGCCGCGATCGGAATGACCCGGGCCAATTTTCCGTTCAAGAGTGCATTGATGGCGATCCTGATTTCACCCATTATTGTCCCAATCGTGATCGTGGCCATCGCAATGTTCTTCTTCTATGCCAGGATCGGTCTTGTTGGCAATATGTTCGGCATTATTTTTGCGCACACCACACTGGGTGCGCCTTTTGTCGTCATCACGGTTACGGCGACCCTGCAGGGATTCGATCAGAACATGATCCGGGCGGGTTATATCCTGGGTGCGCGGCCGCTGCGGGTTTTCCGGAAAGTGACGCTACCCTTGATACTGCCGGGTGTGGTCTCGGGGGGATTGTTTGCGTTTGCGGTATCCTGGGACGAGGTGGTTGTCGTGCTGTTTCTGGCAACAGCGGAGCAGCACACCGTGCCTCGCCGGATGTGGAGCGGAATCCGGGAATTGTTGAGCCCGACCATCATCTCTGCCGCAACGATTCTGATTATGGTCTCTATCGTCTTGATGTTTACCATGGAGTGGCTGAGACGCCGCGGCGAAAGACTGCGGGGAATCAGTCCCAACTAGCACGAAAAATCGTCAGGACAACAATTCCTCAACAACGCCGTTTGTTCGAATTCGAAGTCATCACCGGCACGGCTTCTGCCACGCTGCAAAAAAGAGGCGGGCATAGCCCGCCTCTTTGAAACAATATGACGAGGGTATCGTCAGTCTTTAGCGACCCAAGTATTGTACCGTTTTGACATGTCGTCACCATTGTCGACCCACCAGTTCGTACTGGACTTCAACCAGTTTTTCATGTTCGCCGGCGCCGTTGGCAAATGAGGAAGAATCTTAGGATCGACATACGCATCACAGCCCTTTCTTAAGCAACCGTAAGAGATGTATTTGCTTTGGTTGCCCTGATTTTCTGGCGAAGATGCGAACTTAATGAATTCCCAAGCGAGTGCTAACTCGGGATGGCCGGCAGGGACAATCCAATAATCATAGTCGATGACCTGGCCATCCCACACGATTTCAAAGTTTCGCCCATCGTTTACGATTGCCGTATACGCCCGGCCATTCCAGGCACTGGTCATGGATACCTCTTTATCGGCCAGAAGCTGTGGAGCTTGCGCACCGGATTCCCACCAGATGAGATGCGGCTTGAGTTCACTTAACTTGGCGAATGCGCGGTCTACACCTTCTGGGGTGGACAACACTTTGTACATATCGCTGGCAGCAACACCATCGGCGAACAACGCGAACTCAAGGTTCGGGTTAGCACCTTTATACAGAGCGCGCTTGCCAGGGAACTTGCTGACGTTCCAGAAGTCGGCCCAGTTCGCCGGACCCGCCCCACTGATCTGATCCTTGTCGTAAACCAGGGTGGTCGACCAACTGATCGTGCCAACACCGCACTCATGGCCCGCACCAGCCGCCATATCATCGGGACCGAAACCCAGGGCATCATAATCGATCGGCTCCAGAATACCTTCGTCACAGCCTTGCTGGACATCCGGGCTTTCTGCATCGATGACGTGGGTCGTGTAGGTATTGGTCTCGACCATCGCTCTGATTTTGGCCAGATCACCACCCCATTCGTCTTCCAGCACGGTGTGGCCGGTCGCTTTCATGAAGGGCTCATAGTAGGCCTTGCGCTGGCTTTCGCTGTAGGACCCGCCCCAGGACGTTGCAGTTAGGTTGTCTGCAGTCACGGGACCGGCAAACCCGGCGCCAAATAGTACGAGCGCTCCCAATGCTGCTGCGCTGTTTGTTGCTAGTCTCATTTCATCAATCTCCTCTTGATTGTGTGGCACAAATTCTTCCGCAAAAACACACGGAGTCACTATCTGCCAATTAATAATACCCGATTTACCCCTTTACCAGGAATGATTTCACTATTCTGATAACGGGCCGCCCTGCGAGGTCCATCAAGTCCCATATCCGAATTTCAGCCGTTCTACCAATATACCTTGAGCTGAGTTTGTTCTGATACAGTCTGATAAACAGACCAGCGTTCATATCTGTTCGAGGGAATTCCCATGTCAATATCTGACGATCCGAAGTATCAGTACAACATGACCATCAAAATGTTCGGGTCACAACCCGAGCCACCGTTTGAGACACCCGAAGAGGTGACTCGCGTGTGGGGGCGCAACTGGGGTGTAGACAATGATGTCGGGCAGATCCGATCAGTATTGATGCATCGCCCGGGATCGGAACTTTCAATTGTCGACACCTCCAAACGCATCGATCAGCTTGGCACTTATGGTGACCTTGAAGCCGGCTGGTACTGGCAAAGCTCGGAAGTGCCGCCGATCGCCGATATGCAGCAACAGCACGATGCGCTGGTCAGAGTTCTCGAGGCAGAGGGCGTGGAAGTCGAATATCTTGAAGGCGTTGAATCACCCAGGCTCAAGTCCTGTTACACCCGGGACCCGCTCATCATGGTCAAGGGCGGCGCAATCGTCTGTCGCATGGCCCCACATATCCGGCGCGGTGAGGAACTCCCGGTCACCCGTACCTTGGCCAGACTGGGTGTTCCTGTCCTGCGGACCATACACTCGAACGGCATCATTGAGGGCGGTAGCTTCGCCTGGCTGAATTCATCTACCGCCGTTATCGGGCGCTCAATCCGAGTCAATGACGAAGCTATCAGCCAGCTTGATGATGTCCTGAAGCGCCAGGGTGTAGAACTGCTGGTGGTCGATCTTTGCGGTTACCAGATCCACATCGATGGGGCATTCGTCATGATCAACCCTGGACTTGCCATGGTCGACCCGAGCCAACTGCCCTACTGGTTTCTTCAGAAACTCAAATCACTGGACATCGACAGCATAGAGATCTCGCCTGCCGACAACAGTTGGATCATCAACTGCCTGGCAATCAGTCCAGGCCGGATAATCATGCCCGAAGGTGCTTCACCTAGGGTGGCAGATGAACTCGCACGGCACAGCGTCGAAGTCATCTCCTTGGATTATGATCAGGTACAACTAAACGGCGGCGGCATTCACTGCTCGACCTGCCCACTGATACGAGACCCCGTCTAACGCCCTAAGAGCTTGAGGTTCAACGTGCCCAGCGCAGGGCCAGGGGGCTTAAATCCTGCACGAGAGTCAGTAACCCTTCTCGCGTTTCCAGGTCCAACGGCCCCAGAGGATGGCGTACGTGATCCGACCGGATCACGCCCCCTTCTTTCATAATGACCTTGGTGGCCCGCAGGCCGCACTGCCGATTCTCATAGTTGATGAGTGGCAGGATTCGGTTATAACACTGCATCGCGCCTTCTCGATCACCTGCCTGGAACTTTTCCACCACCGGTTTGATCAGATCGGGGATCAGTGCCGAACACATGGTACCGGTAGCGCCGGCATCAAGATCGGCCATCAGGGTGATCCCTTCTTCTCCGTCGAAAGGGCCAAGGATATCGTCCCCACCCTCGGCAATCAGTGCACGCAGTTTTCCGGCTGCCTGAGACGTCTCGATCTTGAAGTACTGGAGCAGCGGGATCGATTGTGCCATTCGAACCAGTAATGACACCGGCAAGTGGACTCCGGAAAGTGGTGCATCCTGCACCATGATCGGGATACCGCCCGCAGTGGCGGCCCTGTCGAAATACTCGAAAATAGTCTGCTCAACCGCCTGCAGCCCAACGCCGTGGTAAGGCGGCATCAGCATGACCATATCCGCACCCAGATCTGCTGCACTTCGGCAGCGATCCTCGACCACCTGGGTAGAGAAGTGCGAACAGGTGACGATCACTGGAACGCGCCCGGCAACATACTCAAGGCACACACGCATCAGTTGATCTCGCTCAGCATCACTCAACAGGAACTGCTCTGAATAGTTGGCGATAATGCAAAGACCGTCAACACCCTGGTCGATCATGCAATCCAGCGCCCGCTGCTGACTGTCGATATCCAGTGCCCCGACGTCGTCGAACGGTGTCGGTACGATCGGGAACACGCCCCGGTATGCCGCAGATTCATTCATCGCAATACCCTGCTGTACTGATGTGCGCTTATGTCGCCAGAATTGGTGAACTGGTTGATGTGCCCGGCATAGTGCCAGTGCCGGTACAGGATAGCAGTCTTTTCACGCTCCAGAATATCAGGGTCCAGATAATAACGCGAAGGCAATGTATGGGAAGAAGGTGCCGGAGGTGGGCTATCCATTGGTTGGGCTCGGAGCATTGTAGGATCTCGATTAATCTGGCAATTCCAGCATTCTGGATGCTACTCCTGCAGTACGTAACATCACAAGCAAACTCAAGGGCATTGGCAGCCAAAAGTGAGCTTTTTCTCACCCTATACTTTCAGGCGATAAGCGTGCAGGTGTTCATAATGTGGCAGCACCTGCTCGTAGAGCCGCTTTGCATGGTCGGGTGCGCCCGAGATGTCCACGTAACCCGGTTGCTGTGCTGTCAACCCGGTAGAAGCCCTTAATGTCTCGTGCCAGGAGCCACCGTCATACCAGCTGTATGCCTCCGTACCGGCACCCGCCTGCCAGGTTAATGCCTCTTGTATAAAAGGTATACCTGCCGCGTCACAGTAAGCGCTAACCATGCCTTCGGGATTTTCCAGAAGATCGTCCGAGTCAAGAACGGGCGGCGCCTTACCGTCGCGATCTGCCAACCGATCGAACAACTCACGCTGCTCCAGGAACGCCAGTTCCTTCAAGTGCACATCCGGCCAGCGCTTCTGCACGCTGGTCACCACCTTGGCTGCATCTCGAATCAGGAAGGAATGATTGAAGTGGCCGAGAAACTCATCGTTCCAGTGATTCTCGATGTAATGAGGAAAATCCTTGGAAAAAACGGGACCCCGGACCGCGGCCTGTTTAAGCTTCGACCAGACCTTCTCAAAAGTGAGCCTCGGCTTTCTTGGGCTGTCCGGCGTCAAACGAGGCCACAGGGCACCATCGCCCTCGTACCACCATTCCCCGAATGGCTCATGAAAACATTCCATATCGCCGCGCTGGCGCATCATCCACTCGAAGGCGGTGCCAGTGGATCGGGGCGTTGCCCAGAGCACAAGAATCTTGTGCATTGGGCTTATCTTTTCAGCAAGAACAAGACACTACCCTGGACCATGGGGATAGAAAAATAGTCACCTCCCACCTGTATAACTCAACAGAATCCATCACTTTGTGTTTCGCAGCCGAGCACTGGTCAAAGTCATTTAGACGTGCCCGGTACAGCACGCTAAACATAGTTCCGGTCTTCTAGAAACACCAGTATCTGATCTGCCAGCAGCTCCGGATTGTTGCCTGCAGCCTCCAGAATAATGTCAGCATTTTCGGGGACCTCGTAGTCAGAGTCGATGCCGGTAAAGTTCTTCAATTCTCCGGCCCTTGCTTTTTTGTACAACGACTTCGGGTCGCGCGCTTCACAAATCGCCAGCGGCGCATCTACAAAGATCTCAACAAACTCGTCTCCGTCCATAAGGTCTCGTGCCATCTGGCGCTCAGACTGAAACGGTGAAATAAATGAGGCCAGTACGATCAATCCTGCATCCACCATGAGTTTTGCGACCTCCGCGACCCGGCGGATGTTCTCGACCCGGTCCTGATCGGTAAATCCGAGGTCGCGGCTGAGTCCATGGCGAACGTTGTCACCATCGAGCAGATAAGTACGCCTCCCCATCGCATGCAGCTTTTGTTCCAACAAATTTGCAACCGTCGACTTACCGGCCCCGGAAAGGCCCGTGAACCAGAGCACGCACGGTTTTTGCTCGTTAGCCTCAGCACGAGCCGCCTTGTCGACTTTCATTTGGAACCAGCCGATGTTGGTGGCTCGGCGCAGTGCAAAGTCGATGACTCCAGCGCCAACTGTTGCGTTCCCGCCCTTATCGATCAGAGTAAACGCACCGGACCAGTCATCGCGGGCATCGTCATCGAATGGAACAGCCCGGTCCAAGGCTATCTTGCAGTAACCGATCTCACCCAAGACCAGTGTTTTCGCTGCGAGATGCTCCAGCGTCTCCGGGTCAACACGATACGAGAGGTCGGTGATCTGGACCGTTGCTTCGATCCCAGCGAGGCGAATCAGATAAGGTCGCTCCGGAAGCATGGGATCGTGGCCGGCCCAGACAAAATGGGCAGCAAACTGATCTGCAGTTGGCGTTTTACCGTCAGCGGTTGGTAACAAGCCATCGACCAGCGGCTTGTACTCACCGCTCAGAAGCGCTGCCGACACATCACGCAACTTTCGGACTTTTCTGCTCTCTTTGTCCTGCGAAGTACGTTCACTCATGTTCTAAAGATCCAATCCTTGGGCGTCAAGCACCTGGGACCGCCACGATATTCCCGACATGGCGCTTGTCTATAAATGCCTGCTGTGCTTCACGCAACTCTTCCAGCGGGTATGTTGCGGCCAACAACGGGCGAACTTCCCCGCGCTCGATATATCCCACGAGATCCGCAAAGACTCCCGGTGGTGGTACCGTAGCGCCGGTAAAAGTGAGGTCACGCAAATAAAAGATGCGTAAATCAAAATTGACTATAGGTCCTGCAATAGCACCTGCACAAGTGTAACGACCGCCACGCGAGATAACCTCGATCAGCTGTGGCCATAATGCACCTCCGACCACATCGGCGACCACATCTACAAAATCCTGCCCGATTGTGTCAAGCAAGGCGGACCTCAAGTCCTCCGGTGACCGGTCGATCACGGCATACGGCCCGACCGCACGCACGCCCGGCGCTTTATCAGCCCCAGACATGGCAATACATCTTGCACCACGCCGATTAGCCAGCTGTATCAAAGCGCTACCCACACCACCGGAACCACCCGTGATCAGCACCGTGTCTTCCTCCGTGACTTTAGCGCGGTTCAGCATATTCTCCGCAGTGACGTAGGAGCAGACGTAGGTTGCCAGCTCCGCGTCCGATAAGGAACTATCAACAGGACGAATCTGGCGATGAGAAACCTTGGTGTACTGTGCGTAGCCACCATCGCATTCACTGCCGAAGTAGCCCGTTTTGGCAAGATTCATAGGGTCGTCCCAATCTCTAAGCCACCCATCAATCATGACACGCTGACCCATTAACGATTTCTCGACCTGATCACCTACATTTACCACTGTGCCGACCGCATCAGCCCCTTGGATGCGTGGGAAAGAGACGGACGCACCACCCCAGGCACCGTCCTGCCCATCAGCGCCAACCAGGATCTCACCGGTGGTCGCATCCGTGTTGCCTTTGGAATACCAGGCACTGCGTGTATTCACATCGGTATTGTTGAGGCCACAGGCACCGACACGAATCAGCACCTGGTCAGCTCCAGGAACCGGGGTGGGCCAATCCTCGTGAAACACCAGCTTGTCCAGGCCCCCGTGACCGGTCAGAACGACCGCCTGCATAGAGTCAGGAATACCTTCAAGTGTCACGTTGCCCTCTTCTCCCTTACTCGCTACCGGGTAAATAGACAGCCACCGGTTCACCGAGCCATTCCTCGTCGGGTACGACACCAAGGCCTGGTTCGTCCGGCGCCGACAACATACCGTCTTCGACGCGAGCGCCCCGGCCTGGTGCCAAGTCAACAGTGATCATATCCTGACACGACCAGACTCGCAGGCGATAGGGCTCGGGAATGGTTTGGGCGAGATGGACGACATCCTTATTCGCCAGTACGGTACCGCCGGTGGGCATTACTGAGATTCTAATACCGTGCGCAAGTGCCAGGTCACGGAGGCGAGCTGCGCGGGTTAGGCCAGCCATCTGGTTAATCTTTATGTTGATGAGTTCCGCGATCCCTTCGCTGACAATTAGGGTCATATTCTCCAATGTGTCCCGCCGTTCGTCGATCCCAGAAGTCGACGACGACGGACTGAACGACGGCCACGGCGGTGAAGCTGTACTGGCTGGCGGTGAATGCATCGGCACGCTGAGCTCTATCCCTATGATTTCAGCGCCTAAAAACTGCTTGCCTTTGCCTATCTGAAACCCCAGTATGCGGTGCAGGACACCCGGGTTGACGTGGTCATCATGGGTCAGTTGCGACGGGCGACCGTATAGACCGAAGCAGCCTACGACCCCGACAACCTGCGTCCGAGAACCTGAGGACACTAACATGTCTGATCCCGCCATTGCTGTTGCACCGACCCTATCCCAGGACGATTACCACGCCATTGCCGCACAGGCAGACTCACTATGGCAGTTTCTGTTCATGGCTGAGCCACCCCGAAACCAGGCCGACATGGCAGCAGCTGATACCGAGGCCATGCGGTGGCTGGACACCGAAATGATGAAACGCGATCAGTACATGCTGCCCGGCGTGCGCCGCTTCGTCTCATGCGTACACACCGATGTCGAGCTCGAAAAGACGCTGCAAGCGCTCGATGAAAGCTCGGACCCTGACCTGACAGGCTGTACATCAGTGCCGACGGTGAGATCATGACCGATCAATCGATTGGATTTTCGGTTGCAGACTGGTGCCCTCCCCCGGCTCCGTCGGCCGACCCGATGACCGGCCGATACTGCCGGCTTGAGCGACTTGATGCTGATCAACACGGTCCATCCCTGTTCGACGCCCATGCACTTGACGCCGACGGGCTCAACTGGACATACCTGCCCCATGGACCGTTCGACCTCTACGGCGATTACTACGACTGGCTGAGTGGGATGGCAAAACAGAACGATCCCTTTTTCTTCACCATCATGGACGCGACCAGCCAACGGGCAACCGGCATTGCCAGCTATCTCCGTATCACACCCACAGCAGGGACCATCGAAGTCGGCCACATTCACTACTCTCCGCTGCTACAGAAAACGCCCGCAGCGAGCGAGGCCATGTTCCTGATGATGAAGCACGCATTCGAGCTCGGTTACCGGCGCTACGAATGGAAGTGTGACGCACTCAATGCACCTTCACGGCGGGCAGCCGTGCGGCTCGGATTCTCTTATGAAGGCGTCTTTCGTCAGGCCACAGTGTACAAAGAACGCAACCGTGATACGGCCTGGTACGCGACCATCGACCAGGAATGGCCCGAACTCAAAAAGGCTTTTGAAGCATGGCTCGACCCGGCAAACTTCGACGAGGCCGGAACACAGAAAACCAGCCTGTCCTCGCTCACTGCGCCTATCTTGAAATCCATCGACTAGTGACACTCCGCCTGACAGAAAACGAATTCGATCACATCAGCCAGGGGTACGACCCGGTGGCCTCGCGTTCGGGTTCGATTCACAGCGACTGTTACCTTGATGCCCGCTTTCTAGACGTCGAACGGGAACAGGTATTCCACAGGACATGGCAGTTCGTGTGCCACGAGGAAAAACTACGCGAACCTGGCAGCTACGTGGCCGGCGACGTTCAGGGCCAGAGTATTTTTGTCGCGCGTGACAGTGACGGCGAACTACGCGCCTTCTACAACGTCTGCCGACACCGCGGCCATGAGCTTCTCAGCGGTGAAGGACAGGTGAGTGCTATCACCTGTCCCTACCACGCTTGGGTCTACAACCTCGATGGGTCCTTACGCAGAGCCCGGCGCAGCGAACTCATCGAGAACTTCTGCAAAGCTGATAACCGTCTGACCCCCATCCAGGTGGAGACCTTCTGCCACCTGATCTTCGTCAATCTCGATGCCGATGCGGTATCGCTTGCGCAACAGTCCGGAGACCTCGGGAAAGAAGTTCTGTCTTATGCTCCGGACCTTGGCAACCTCACCTTTGCACACCGCCTGACTTACCGGCTCAAAGCCAACTGGAAGGCAGTGGTGGATAATTTTCTAGAGTGTTATCACTGCCCCGTGGCACACAAGGATTTCGTGACCCTGGTAGAGATGGATACCTACAAGGTCAGAACGCACGGTATTTACTCCAGTCACATGGCCAAAGCGGGGCGCAGCGACAACCAGGCCTATGCAGTTGAGGGTGCGAGCGTGACCGATCACGCGGTCTGGTATCTGTGGCCGAACACGACACTGATGCGCTACCCAGGCAGGGGCAACTTCATGGTCTGGCGATTTATTCCGGTCGGCCCGGAAGAGACCTACGAGGAATTCGACTTTTTCTTCGAGAGCACACCGCCCACGGACATAGAGATGGAAGCCATCGGCTTTATCGACACCGTATTACAGCCCGAAGACATTAATCTGGTCGAGAGTGTCCAGCGGGGCATGCGCACACCCGCTTTCAACCAGGGGCGTTACATGGTGGACCCGAAAGGCTCCGGAATGAGTGAGCACGGCGTGCACCATTTCCATGGCCTGATACTGGATGCCTACCGCCGGGCTTGTGAACCATGAGTGACGGCGGGGGGAACCTTGCTGGCCGGATCGCTATCGTGACCGGCGGCACGGGTGGGATCGGTGCTGCCGTCTGCGCTCGGTTTGCCCGCGAAGGCGCAACTGTATATGCCGCAGATGTCGCACAAGATGCGGTCGATCTTCCAAAGGGGATCACGGCAGTTGCCTGCAACGTTACCCGACCGCAGGAGATCACCAACCTCATGACCCAGGTGGAATCCGTGCACCAGCGGCTGGATATTCTGGTTAACGCCGCCGGAATTGAGATCGAGAAGACCGTGGAGCAGACTTCGCTGGAGGAGTGGAACTCGATCTTCGCGATCAATGTGACGGGAACCTTTCTGGCCTGTAAGCACGCCCTGCCCTTGATGCGTAACGCCGGCGGTGGCTCGATCATCAATTTTGGCTCTTATGATGGTTTTATTGCCGACCCGGGGCTTGCGGCCTACTGCGCGACCAAGGGTGCGGTACACGCCCTGACCCGGGCCTTGGCCTGCGATCACGGCCCTGAGAACATTCGGGTCAACGCAGTCTGCCCCGGCTATGTCGACACACCCATGCTGCAGAATTTCTTTGGTTCACACGGAGACATTGAAAGCCTCAAGGATGAGGTCCGACGGGTACATCCTCTTGGGCGCTACGGAACTCCCGACGATGTCGCCAACCTGGTCAACTGGCTTGCTGGCGATGAAGCACGCTATGCATCCGGCCAGCTCTGGGTGCTGGACGGTGGCCTCACGGCCCAGGTTCAGCAGATGCGGGTGTGATGAATCGAGCCCTTGAGAACAAGGCCGCTGTAGTGACGGGCGGCAGCCGGGGTATCGGGCGGGCCATCGTCGAAGCATTCTCCGCACACGGTGCACGGGTGCTCACCTGCGCCCGCAGCGGCGATGGCACTGACCTGCCGAGCGGTGTGCACTGGATGAAGGCCGACGTCAGTCGCTCAGCAGATATCGATACGCTGGCAGTACAGGCGCTTGAGGTGCTCGGCCAGATCGACATTCTGGTCAACAACGCCGGTACCCAAATTGAAAAAACGGCCCTCGAGAGTTCCGACGAGGACTGGGACAAACTGATGGGAACCAACGCGCGGGGCGTTTTCCTGATGTGCCGGCGACTCATACCGCTGATGGCGGAATCTGGCGGAGGTTCGGTCATCAACATCGGCTCGATCAGCGGCGAACATGCAGATCCCGGCATGGCGCTTTACAACGCCTCCAAGGCCTTCGTCCACGGACTGACCCGGTCGATTGCCGTCGATCATGGCCATCAGGGCATCCGCTGCAACGCCATCTGCCCCGGCTGGATCATGACCGAGATGGCCGATGCCGCCTTTGCCCAGGCCAAAGATCCCGCTGCGGCCAGGGCCGATGCGCTGGCCCGCCATGCCGCAGCCCGGTTTGGCCAGCCGGTTGACGTTGCCCAGGCTGCTGTGTGGCTGGCCTCGGACACCTCGACTTTCATGACCGGCCAAACACTGACAATAGACGGCGGCCTGGTCGCGTCTTCACCGCTGCGGCCGGGGCTTTTCTGACCCCAAACTACCTCGATTCTGCTGTGACGGCAGATCTTGTGCTACGTACCAGGCTTGTTCCAGGTGAAATCACCACAGGCCAACGGCATCGGTGAATGGTTCCACAAGACCATTCTGCAGGAGTTCTGCCAGGTCACGTTTCGTAAGAAGATCTATACTGATCTAGAGTCTCTGCAAAGAGGTCGGGACGCCTGGCTTGAGTACTACAATGATGAACGTTCTAGATCAAGCAGGGCACGCTTGTACTTTAAACCGCCGGCATATCCAGTCAGTTTTCCGTTGGCGCCGATCACCCTGTGGCAGGGAATGACAATTGCGATCGGGTTGCGCGCGTTGGAGCCACCGACCGCGCGTACCGCTTTGGGATTACCAATCGCGCGGGCGATATCTTGGTAGCTTCTGGTTACGCCGTACGGTATCTGAAGTAGTGCATCCCATACTTGGCGCTGGAAGGGTGTACCTTGTGGCGCAAGATTCAGTGAGAAAGTCTGACGTTTGCCGTCGAAATATTCATCTAATTGTCTAACGCAATCGGTATATCTGGTTTTGGTGGGCTGCCAGTCGGGCAGTGGCCATTCATCCAGCCGCTGTGTGGGCAGCGTCAATGAATGCAAGCACCCACCCTCACCGACGATAAGAATCGATCCCAGTGGCGAATCATGATAGCGATAGTCCATCCCGTCGGATTCTATTGATTTGGCAATAACTAGGAAATTGAAGTTGATTCCATCGCAGCGTACCGTTCTCGATAGGCTATGAGATCGTTCAGCCAGTCTGGGTCCATCTCAGGAACCGATGAAAGCAACAGGGTAACGTAACAAAAACGCCCGGACTTCCCAAATATACCAATTTTTCCCAATTCACCAGTCACATACCCGTTGCTCGACCTAATTCCACGAAGGTGCATTCGGGCCCTGAATACGGAACAAATCCTGGTTTGCCGGTAAACTAACGTTCAGTATCTTCGGCCCAGTCCAGAGTGCCGGTCGACAGTCTCAAGCCACTATGAAAACCAAAGACATTCTGTCCAGAGATACCCGCATCCTGTCGCAGGATCAGCGCGAATCCTATTTTGAACTAGGCTATGTCGGTTTACCGGGAGTCATTGACGAGGCAGGGCTGACAAGACTGCCTTCAGCATCCAGCGAACTCATAGAAAGAAGTCTTTCTCTCAAGGCTTCTGATGGCACTTTTGATCTGGAAGACGGACACACAGCCGAGAACCCCCGGCTTCGGCGCATTGCCTTCTTGGATGATCTGCACCCGGTATTCTGGGAATTCAGCACAGCGTCCACGATTGTTGACATTGCAGAAGATATCCTGGGTCCGAACGTGACCTTCCGGGAAAGCTTGATCAACTACAAATGGTCCCGGGGTGGCCAGGGAGTGCAATGGCACCAGGATCTGCCATCCTATCCGCACACAAACCTATCACCCGCGCAGTTCTTGGTGTTTCTGGAAGACATCGATCTCGAACAGGGCCCTGCACAGGTCATACCGGGCAGCCATAGGGGCAAGATATTTGATCACTACGACGATAACGATCAGTGGCTCGGTTACATTCCTAACACACACCTTGAAGAGATCGATTCGGACAATGCCGTGGCTTTGACTGGTCCGGCCGGCACCGTCACCGGACATCACGGCCTTACGGTCCACAGTTCCAAACAAAACTTAAGTGATAGAGGACGACCGCTCCTGATCACCGGATTCAATGCCAGTGATGCGTTACCGTACACCGCGCCGGCTTATCCGAGTTCGCACCATGGCACGGTCATACGCGGAGAACAAACGCGTTATGCTCACCTCGAACCCGCACCGATTCGTCTGCCGCCCGACTGGTCGGGTGGCTAACGTCGATCTTCTCTCACCAGACAGGTGCAGGTGAGCAACTGACAACCGGTTAATTCATACTACTGGGGGATGGAATCTGGTCAACTCTCAACTGAAAGGGCGTAAGGCATTGGTCACCGGTGCGGCCGGTGGCATCGGGCAGGCCATTGTCAAGATCTTATCTGATGCCGGCGTTGACATCGCTGCAGCAGATATTCAACTCGAAGGCGTTAAATGTGCCGCTGCACTGCCCGGCGATCTGGCTGATCCGGCCTATTGCGATGAACTCCCTGCGCAAGCTGAAAGAATCCTTGGCGGCCTCGATATCGTTGTCAACAATGCCGGCATCATTCGCCGCGGCCCCATCACAGAGGCCACAGATGAGGATTACAGGCAATCATTTGCCGTCAATGTCGAGGCGCCGTTTCGCATCTGCCGCGCGGCTATTCCCCTTCTCGCTGAAAGTGGTGCAGCTACTATCGTCAATATCGCCTCCTGCTGGGGGCTGCGTGCCGGTCCCAATCATCCGCTCTACTGTATGTCCAAGGCCGCACTGGCAGCGATGACACAGTGCCTCGGCCATGATCATGCGCACCAGGGAATTCGCATCAATGCGGTCTGCCCCAACGAAGTTGACACGCCAATGCTGCGTTCAGGGTTCAACGCGCGGGGTATTGATCCAGAGACCGGCATTGATGAGCTTAATCAGTCGGTACCGCTCGGGCATATTGCCAAGCCTGAGGAGATCGCTGACGTCGTGCTGTTCCTCGCTTCCGATCAGTCACGCTATATGTGCGGTTCACTGGTTGAGGTGAACGGCGGCAAACCCGTCGCATGACGCAAGACCCCACAAAGGTCGCCCTGGTCACAGGCGGGCGCAGCGGTATCGGGCACGCCTGCGCCGAACGACTTGCGCAAGAGGGCATGCGGGTCTTCACCGCCCAGCGGGGAAGATCAGACAACTTTGAGACGATCCCGGCAGACCTTGCTAATGCCGATACTCCGGCCAGAGTCATTGGCGAGGTAATCGAGCGGGCGGGCAGGCTGGACATCCTGGTCAACAATGCCGGCATGATGCTCGAAGCAACAGTGGAAGAGATGCCGCTCGCTGACTGGGATCGCACACTTGCAGTCAACTTGCGGGCACCTTTTCTGTTGATCAAACACGCCATTCCGCATCTTCGCGGGAACGGCACAATCGTCAACATCGGCTCCATCGAGGGGCTCGGTTCGAACCCCCGTCACCCCGCATATTGCGCTTCCAAGGCCGGTCTGCACGCACTCACCCGGGCAGTCGCCGTCGATCACGGTGCCGATGGAATACGCTGCAACAGCGTGGCCCCAGGCTGGATCGATACTGAGCTCAACATCGACTTCATCGAATCGATGCCCAACCCCGAGCGTTTTCGGGAGGAGATTGGCCGGATTCACCCGGTGGGGCGGACCGGCAGCCCGGCAGAAGTTGCGGCTCTGGTAGCCTGGCTGGCATCGGATGACGCCAGCTTCGTAACCGGGCAGGTCTACACCGTCGATGGTGGCCGACTGGCCCAGCTACCCCTGCCCTGAAAAACCTAATGTAAGGAGCATCATCATGTCACTTCCAGAAGAGCCTGATATTCAGAACGTCACCGTCGACGGTTATAAGGTCGTCACCTACAGTTATGGCACCGGCGACAACGTTCTGTTGCTACTGAATGGTGGTCCCGGCCTGCCATGCGACTACCTGAGGGACCCGCATATTCCTCTGGCAGACGCCGGCTACCGTATTGTCGCGTTCGACCAACTCGGCTGTGGCAAGTCAGACCGACCAGACGACCCCTCTTTGTGGGATATCACCCGCTATGTGGAAGAGGTCGAAACCGTCCGTAAAGCTCTGGGCCTTGAGCGAATACATCTTCTCGGGCAATCCTGGGGCGGCTGGCTGAGCATCGAATACGCGCTGACCTACCCCGATGCCATTCGGTCTCTGGTGCTCGCCAACACCTGTGGTGATTTACCCCACCTGACCAGCGAGCTGAATCGGATGCGAGATGCACTGGGGAGCGAAACGGTCGCGATGATGCTTCACCACGAGGCAATGGAAACACTCGATCACCCTGAATATCAGGCGGCGGTGACAATTCTCAATTACCGGCATGTGTGCCGTCTGAAGGAGTGGCCTTCATCACTGCTGGCCTCGGCCAACGACTGGAACATGGGACCCTATGAAACCATGCAGGGCCCCAATGAATTTCTCTATATCGGCAATCTCAAGGACTGGAATCGTATTCCTGACATGCACCAGCTGACGATGCCCATCCTCATCGTCACCGGCACACATGACGAGATAGGGCCTGCCTGTGCCTCGCGCATGCACAATGTACTGCCGGACTCGCAAGTCGCGGTCTTTCCCAACAGCTCCCACGTGCCGTTTTATGAGGAACCCGATGATTATTTCACTACACTTCAAGATTTTCTGTCGGCTCAGACTGGCTGATCATAAGCAGGTTCAAAGGATGGTTCCGACAAGCTGAACCCGAGCCGAAAACCCAGCCAGCGAGTCCTTAACTGACCTCATCTGGGTAAAGACCACCGACGGAATTGTCTAAGCTGCCACCTGTTCGATCAGATGTCGTGACGATTGATGGGCCGTACATACGGAGTCCGACCACAGATGGTTTCGAAACATTTCGAACTGAACCTCAAGCGTTTTCTGGCAGCAGCGTCTGATGAGTTCGCAGCAGGCACCAGCCCTGCTACCCGGCGTACGGCACAGATACTTCGCAGCTCGGGCATCACGATCGCTGATACACCGCGTGCCCCGATACACGGCAACGACGCAGCATGCTCTCCGCCTGACGAGATCAATATGCTGCTCGGTAGAGAGCCTCAATCCGCCTGCCTGACAGCGGCTGCCAGTGTTTATCGCGACCTGGACTGGTACGAATCAACAAAGTCTCATACACCTTACGCCGAAATTATCGGCCCGACCAGTCTGATCCGAAGCCTCGAGCTTCGTTTTGGATTGTTCCTGCTGTATTCGAATATTGTCTATCCCGATCATCAGCACGCTGCCGATGAGGTCTACATCGTACTCGCCGGCACAGGCGAGTGGTCTCTCAACCGCGAGCCTTACCAGGATAAGATCGCAGGCACGATTATCGATATTCCGTCACTGACCGTTCACGCCATGCGTACAGCGCAAGAACCCACACTGATGTTGTTCTCCTGGACAGGCGTCGATATTTCCTTCGAGACCTACCAGTTCTGCTGACAATCCTGGCCACAGAGCACTGTGACGTTTTAGAGTACACCCCAAGGGAAAACGGAGCCTGGAGGAGGAATTTCCATGCAATCACATGCACGAGTCGTTGTTGTCGGTGGTGGCGCTGTTGGCGTAAACGTGCTGTACAGCCTCGCGAAGCGCGGCTGGACGGATGTCTGCCTACTCGAGCGTACCGAACTGACCGCAGGCTCGACCTGGCATGCGGCAGGACTCATTCCGATCTACTCGTTCTCCTACAAGGTTGGTCGTCTGATCAAGAAAACCATCGACATCTACGAGAACCTGGAAGCAGAGACCGGCCAGGGTATCGGCTGGCACAAGTGCGGACAGCTGCGCGTTGCCGAGAGTGCTGACCGGATGGACGAATATTTGAATTACGCATCGATTGCCGAGACTCAGGGTGTGCGGGCGGAGATTCTCACCCCCGAAGAGACCCTGGATCTGTGGCCACTGATGGAGCGCAGCCCCAAACTGCTGGGCGCAGTTTACAACCCCGACGATGGTCACATTGCACCGGCCGATGTCACCCAGGCGCTCGCCAAAGGCGCACGGCAACTGGGCGCGAGCATCTACCGCAACACCGAGGTGACGGCAATCGGGCAACTGCCATCGGGAGAGTGGAAAATCACCACCAGCCAGGGCGAGGTGATCTGTGAGCATGTGGTGACTGCGACCGGTAATTATGCCCAGCACACTGCCAGGATGTTGGGCCTGGAACTGCCCTGTTTTCCCGTACTGCACCAGTACTGGGTCACGCAGAGCGTGCCGCAGGTTCGCCAACGCCAAGACCAGGGTCTGCCGGAATTACCCGTGCTGCGTAACGAGACCATTAACGGCTACGTCCGAGAGGAACGCGACGCCCTGATGTTCGGCCCCTACGAGCGACCGGAACGCCTGGAGCACTTTGCCCGGGACGAAGTGCCCAAGTGGTTCGGTGCCGACCTGCTGCCTGAGGACATGGATGCGGTCGAGGAGAACTGGGCAGCTGCAGTGGAACTGGTACCGGTACTCGGTGAGATCGGCATCCAGTCGAATGTTCGGGGTCCGATCTGTACGACTCCCGACAACCTGCCCCTGTGCGGCCCGGCCTGGGGTAAACACAACCTCTGGCTCGCCGAGGGGTTCTCAGCCGGCATCGTGATGGGCGCGGGAATCGCTCATGAGCTCGTTAACTGGATCATTGACGGGGAACCTCACATCGATCTGTCGGAAGTCGATTCACGCCGATTCGGTGCCTATGCCAACAAGGTCTATACCGGACTCAAGAACAAAGAGACATTTGGTCACAATTTTGGCATTCATTACCCGGGCTACGAATGGCCGGCCGCCCGACCGGCGAAGACCATGCCCTGCTACGATCGCCTGACGGCCGCCGGCGCCGCCTGGGGATCGGTCTACGGCTGGGAGATTCCGCTGTGGTTCGCACCCGAGGGGGTCGAACCTCGCGACGAGTGGAGCTACCGGGTGTTCAATTCCATGCCACACGTGGGCACCGAGTGCCGCGCCGTACGTGAAACAGCCGGCCTTTTCGAGATGACCCCAATGGCCAAATTCGAGGCGGGCGGGCCCGGCGCTGAGGAGTGGCTCGACCGCATTCTGGCCAATCGGATGCCGCGCAGGGTCGGCGGCACGGTGCTGGCACATCTTCTTACCTGTAAAGGCACCGTCCGTGCCGAGTTCACGGTGACCAGGCTTCAGAATGATTGTTTCTTCCTGGTCGGCACACCGCGCGGTGAACGACACGACTTTGACGTGCTGGAAAAAGCACTGCCAAACGATAGCAGTGTCAGCTTGCGCAACGTCACGTTTGAGCGCGGTGGGCTTACGCTGGTTGGTCCCAACGCCCGCAAGATACTGAGCAATCTTGTCGATGCCGACCTCTCCAACACCGCCTTCCCCTGGTTGACAACCCAGAATGTGACCGTCGGACTGGCCTCCGATGTGCGCATGATGCGTATCAACTATGAAGGCGAGCTGGGCTGGGAGCTGTATCACCCGATCAGCTACAACCTGCACCTGTTTGATGAGATTACCAGAGAAGGTGCTGCCCATGGCCTCAAACACTGCGGTTACCGGGCCATCGAGTCGCTGCGGCTGGAGAAGTCCTACCGGGCCATGTACCGGGATATGGATATCGAGCACACCGCACTGGAATCGGGACTCGACCGATTCATCAAGTTTGACAAGGACGACTTCACTGGCAAGGCGGCACTCGAAAAGCAAAAAGATGAAGGCCTCAGCCAGCGCATGATGACCCTGCAGATCGAGACCGTGGATGCCGACGCCTATATGAACGAAAGTATCTACAAGGATGGCAGACTGGTCGGCCGCGTCACATCCGGCGCCACGTCACATATGGTAGGCAACTGCCTGTCCATGGCCTACCTGGAGATCGACCAGGCCAACCCCGGCACGACCCTGGAGGTCCAGGTACTGGAGAACCGATGCCCGGCGACGGTGATCGCAGACTCGCCTTACGACCCGGACAACACCCGGCCACGATCATAGCCGCGGCCTGTCCTGTGGCGATCAAGGAAGAAAAACAGATCCGCAAAGGGGGGCGCTCGGCTCGCCGTGCAGCGCGGGTCAACGCGCCCATTGTTCACCATCCGCCGCTGGTGTCGAACGTTCCCGTATACGAAGTAGCAAATACCGAGGGTATTGAACAGATCCACGAACTGGCCATGCGGATCATCGAAACCATCGGTGTCGACTTCCGCGATGCCGAGTCGCTCGAGATCTGGAAAAGTACTGATGCCGAGATCGACGGTGAACGCGTGCGGATCGGCCGCAATACCCTGATGGCGTTAATCGCCCAGGCTCCGACCGAGTATGTGCATCACGCCCGCAACCCGGAACGGACGGTGACCGTTGGCGGCCGCTCGATGGTGGTGTCGCCCTCCTACGGCGCCCCGTTTATCTACGACCTTGAGGGGGTGCGTCGACCTGCCACGCTGGAGGATCTCAATAATCTTCAGAAACTCAACCATATGGCTGCCAGCGTACATATAGCCGGTGGGCCGGTGGTCGAACCGATGAACATTCCGGTACCGCACCGGCACCTGCACATGGCCTACAGCGGATTCAAATACTCCGACAAACCGATCGTCGGCAACGTCACGGCACGCGAACGCGCCGAGGATACGATCGAGATGTGTAAGATCGTCTTTGGCGAAGAGTTCGCCACCAACAACTGCTGTACGACATCGCTGATCAATGCCAACTCGCCTCTGGTGTGGGATGCGACGATGCTCGATGCGCTAAAAGTCTACGCGGCGAACAACCACGCCGTGATGTGCTCACCGTTCTCGATGGCCGCGGCCTCGACGCCCGCCAGCAACGTCGGGACCATCGCTGTGGTAACTGCCGAGGCGCTGATGGCAATCGCCTTCGCCCAGTTGGTACGGTCTGGCGCGCCAATGCTGTTCGGCGTGCCAGCCATGACGGTAGCGCTCAATTCGGGCGCGCCGGTGCACGGCAGTCCGGATTCGGCCATCGTCCAGTTTCTGGCGGGGCAGATGGCCCGGCATTACGGTGTGCCCCACCGGGCGATCGCCAACTGTGCGACGTCAAAGTCGGCCGACATGCAGGCAGCCTACGACTCCATGTGGGGGCTCTTCCCCTCTTTTCTGGCCGGCGCACAGTGGATCACGATGGCCGGCGGCATGATGGAAGGCACCCTTGGTGTGGGTTATGCCAAGACCGTGATCGATTTCGAACAACTCGATGCTTTCTATCATTTCTGCCAGGGATGTCGGTTTGACGATCTTGACGAGATCTTCGAAACGATCAAGGATGTGGGCCCTGGGGGGCACTTCCTGGGTGCTGCCCATACCCGCAAGGCCGATCTTTTCATCTTTCCCTCCCAGAACAACGTCACCTACGAGCAGTGGGACGTTGAAGGGCGGCAAGACAGCGAACAGGTCGGCCTCGCCAAAGCAAAGCGCTGGCTGGCTCGATACGAAGAACCCGGCATCGATCCGGCCCTGGATCAGACACTGCTCGCTTTCATCGCAGAGCGAGAGGCCGTGATCTCGGCAGAACTGCGCTGAAACACGCCCGTCCGCTAATTTTTTCGGCACGTTCCGACGCCGATCAAGCCTGTTGCCACTCTGGCCCACACTAAACTGAGCCCAACGGATGCCCCCTGAGTGAAGACAGAGCGCATACCGCTGGTCGATCTCAATGGGGCGCTCGTAGCTGGTCCCAAGCGAGATGTCGCGATAGAGAACATTGGCAAAGCCTGCCATGAGATCGGCTTCTTGATCATCACCGGTCACGAGATCCCACAGCCTGTACTGAGCAGTATTGAGGGCAACGCCCGGGAATTCTTCTCACTGCCGCACGAGGAGAAAATGCGCAGCACTTCGGTTTCAGGTTTTCGTGGTTACGCCCCAGCTAAACACGACGCCCTCGCATTATCCCGCGATATCAAAACACCACCTGACCTGTGTGAGTTTTTCGCTGCCAACCGGTTCGATGATCCGGAAGTGGCTCGCCAGGCGGGCCTGCGCAAAGGTCGAGAGTTATTCTTCTCCCCGAACACCTGGCCCTGCCGACCTGCCGGCTTCAGAACCGCATTCGAGGCCTACTACGCGGCAATGGAAAACCTGGCGAATGAATTGATGCGACTGATGGCGCTGGCACTGGGTCTTGACGAGTACTGGTTTGATGACAAGATTCGCGATCATGTCTCGAATCTCACGATCAATCACTATCCATCTCTGAATGGACCAACCGAACCAGACCAACTTAGACGCGGTGAGCATTCAGACTGGGGCAGCCTGACCATTCTCTACCACGATGGCGTAGCAGGTCTACAGGTCAAGTCTGCAAAAGGTGACTGGAAGGATGTGCCTGTCGTCCCTGACTCTTTCGTGATTAACCTGGGGGACCTGATGGCTGCCTGGACGAATGATCACTGGGTCTCCACCTTGCACCGGGTCGTCATTCCCCAAAGCAGTAGAGGAGACCGGCTTTCCATAGCATTCTTTCACCAGCCGGCCTACGACGCCCGAATCGAGTGCATACCGACATGCTCATCACTCGGCGATCCGCCCCGCCACAATCCCACAACGTCCGGGGAATGGATTCAATCCATGCTGAATAAAACAATTTACTGACAGCGCCCGGTATAGTGACTGGTGCGTGACTGATCCGCCATTCGAGACGCCTGTGGTTGAGCGTCTTGGAAATTCTCTGTTCAACGTCACAGGAGGATAATCTGTGGATTCTGACCTGAAAGCTGACGCCAGGGAACTGTTGATACGCTACGGCGGGGATGCGTTCCCAAACCTTTTTCGAACCGCAAAAGGCAGCATAGTCACCGACAGTGAAGGTCGCGAGATTCTGGACTTCACATCGGGACAGATGTGCGCAACCCTGGGCCACAACCACCCCGCGATCACTGCGGCGATCAGGCAGAGTTGTGATACCGCCCTGCACCTGTTCTCAGGAATGATTCCCGAACCGGTCGTCAAGCTTGCCAGGGCGCTTGCAGACTGGTTGCCCTCTCCATTGCGTAAATCACTGTTTCTCAACACCGGTAGCGAATCCAACGAAGCGGCCCTGCGCCTGGCAAAACTTGCGACTGGTGGATACGAGGTCCTCGCTCTTGGCGGGTCCTGGCACGGCACGACCGGGGGCTCCGCCGCAGCGACATTTGCCAGCGATCGGCGTGGTTACGGCCCCAAAGTTCCAGGCAGTCATGTCATTCCGGAACCCAACGCCTACCGCTGTCCTATCGAACACTGCCGTGATGCCTGCGACATGTCCTGTCTGCGTGTCGGCCTGAAGATGTTTGACATGGCGAGTGACGGCGCACCGGCAGCGATCATCGCAGAGCCTGTGATCTCGGCAGGCGGTGTGATCGTACCGCCCGCCGGATATTTTGGCCGACTTCACGATGCCGCGCTGGAACGCGGCATGCTGCTGATTTTCGACGAGGCACAAACAGCGTTTGGCCGTGTGGGTGCCACCTGTTCGGCCATGAAACTTGGCGTCACACCTGACATCATGACGCTGTCCAAGACTCTTGGCGGCGGGCTTCCGCTTGCTGCGACGGTCACCAGCCCTGACATCGAAGAGCGGGCTCATGCTGCCGGTTTCACCTTCTATACCAGCCACGTCTCTGACCCTCTGCCCGCTTCGGTCGGCCTTGCTGTCCTCCAGACAATTCGGCAAGAAGATCTCGTCGCAAGGGCCGTAGAAATGGGTGATTACCTGACAGCCCAATTGCGTGAACTCCAGCAGCGCCATGAAGCCATCGGTGATGTCCGTGGCCAAGGGCTGCTGTTAGGCGTTGAGCTGGTTACGGACCGGGAAACGCGCCAACCGTTTCATGCGCTTGGCTCGCTAACCACACAGCGCTGCTTTGAACTGGGCCTGTCGATGAACATCCGCCGGCGCCCGGAACGCGGTGCCGTCTGGCGCATCGCTCCACCTCTGACTGTGACAAGCAACGAAATCGACCGGGCGATCACAATCCTCGACCAGGCACTTCTTGACGGCATGGACAAGTTGTCCAGCAAGTCGAGTTAACCGTCACGGTCAGAACTGGTATGCGAGATGCCTGTGGTAGAACAAAATCCAAGGCAACCGGCCTGTCGGAGCCTGACACCTAAGCGGTAATGTGCCGCTGCCGGTAAACGATATACAACCCGCTGGCGATGATTAATCCGGTACCCGACAGTGTCCAGACATCTGGCACCTCACGCCACAGCAGAAAACCGAGTATTAGAGCCCAGATAATACCGCTGTATTTGTACAGCGATAACAGGCTGGCATCTCCATACCGCAGCCCGTCGGTCATCAGGTAAATTCCAAAGCCAAATCCCAAGCCAGCGGCTGCCAGCAATATCAAGTCTGTCCCGGACAAAGCCACCCATCCAAACGGTGCTGTTGCCAGCCCAGTCAGCATGACAGCCATAGTGGAATAAAACAGCAGCGACTCGGATGTCTCACGGGCCAGTGCAGCGCGCACCACCAGTTCACGCACCCCGGAGAGCAATGCCACGATCAGTGGGCCCACTATGATCCACGAAAAAGCGTCACCGACTGGTTTCACGATCAGGCTCGCACCGGCAAACCCTACCAGGACAGCCGTCAAACGTCGCCAACCCACTCGTTCGTCCAGAAACCACGGGGCAAGCAGCGTCACGAAAAGCGGGTTGGTGAAGAAGATGATGGTCGCGATGGACAACGGCAGCAGCCGCAGGGAAAAGATGTAGAGAAAAAGTGGGCCAACCAGCAACAGTACGCACCAGAGTTGCACAGCGGTATCGTGAAACTTCAACGAGCGGATGCCGCCTGCCCGGCGAACCAGGAATGCGATCGGCACCAGGGCAAAAAGGCCGCGCACAAAGATCGCCTCACCAATCGGGTGATCGTCAATGATCAGCTTCATCATCGCATCGTTGAACGTGATGCAGCCAATACCAACGACTGTGAGAAAGATTCCCTTGAGTGGTCGAGATTCCCGTGCATCGACGAGTGGCTGCCGAGGTTCACTCATCTTTATGAGTCATTGCAAGCGTCCTCTGATTTCACGCTTGAGGACCTTACCGGAGGTGTTGCGGGGCAAGGCATCCGTGATGATCAGGTCCTTGGAAATCTTGAAGCTCGCGGAGTGTTCTCCACATTCGACTACCAATCGTTCAAGATCCATGACCATTCCTGGCTTAAGCACGACCACCTCGAGCCACTCGTGTGCCGTTAAGCCGAGCGCAACGATGGTACCCACACCCATACCTCGATTCCTGAGCCAATCCGCCAGGTGCAGCGAGCGATTCAGTGAATCAGAGTAGGTGATCCATGGACCGTCATGCATGATCACCTCAGCAGTCGGCCTGATTCGTGCGTGGAGACTTGGAAACCTGGCTAGATTGTGCATATAAAAGATGCCTAACGGAATTTTTCAAACTTTGGAGTCACCCTGGCAAACGACTTCACGGTCATCAATTTGGGTCCCTGTGTACAACAGAACCGTCTAAAATTGAATTCTCAGCGCTCCACGATATCCATATTAGAGAATCCGATTCTTTTCGCTTGTCCTGCCAAGAATAACTGTTGAGTGAGCAACTCTATCAATAGGCTGTGGGTTTCGTCGGTAAATTTGAAAAACCTGTGAAATATGCCATTAACATTATCAACTTTGGTGAGTGCGGAGATGCCCTGACGCTCGCTGGACTGGCCCGCAATGCCGAAACGGCCGGCTGGGACGGGT